>JGI24159J19872_10012073_pt1 | contig 11291 bp, 8 predicted proteins | sample Ectturendosymbi4_FD_19872 | JGI IMG/M metagenome (IMG submission 19872) | reverse complement strand
TAGACCGATTACAAAACTGCTGGCACCGATCGTAAACGGCTATACAGCACTCTGATTGACAACGTTACTCTACGCTTTACGCGCGGTCTTGTCTCAGGCAATCATGTGACTTTACCGGGCCGTAACGGGCAGTGGAAAAGTCGAGAAAAAAATTTTGCGATTACTCAGGAATCAGTTTCGGCGGCAGTTTAAGGGTTCTTCGTTCTTTTAGGGGAAATGATTTCTTGCTTCAGTATGTTGATGCGCCATTATGAAAATTTTCAGATCACCGTGCTGCATTCAGATTCCAAGCAGGCCAGTTACAGGAGGTTGATTGCAGTTAATAGCCGAAAAAGAAATATCGACAGTTATTGTTCATTGTGCAATTAAGAAGAACGTTGTTGTTGCATCACAGTTATACCATGTTGCCGATGTATAGTTCACAGTACAGAAAGAAATTCCCTTGAATTTTTGCAGTTTACTCAAAAGTATGAACTTGGGAACTCTGTTCCAAATACAGTAATAATGCTGCGGATTTTCCTCACAATTGCCGTTAGTGCTGCTATCTGTCAGAAGAGGTTTTCGAAACTAACACTGATGAAGAATTACTTAAAGATCTAGCATGAGCACTTTGCAGTTGAGAAATCTTGCCTTACTGTCTATGAGCAAAAATTGACAGATGAAATAAATTGACATCGCCATTGAAGAATTTGCCAACAAAAAGGCAAGAAAAGTTACTGTGTAGAAAATTGTAGTTTACATTTCAGAAATAAAGATGGTCCTAATGTTTTACACTTGTTTCACTATTTTTCCCTGTATGTCTTTTTTGCTTTTTGTTTAACTGTTACTTACAATGTTTGAGTTGTGTCTTTAAAGCATACCATACTTGAGCATGTGGGTGCTGTAATGTTATAATGGTGCACAACTGGCTAATATATATAGCCTACAAAGCTTTGAGCCAGTCACTGTGCAATACCTATTTTTATGGGCTTCGGGGGCGCCAAACTCAAGGGCCGCCCACACTCTAGCTACGCCACTGCCCCCCGCAGAAACGCAAAGCCCTCCTATTGAAAACTTTCCGGCGACGGTTCTGACCCCTGACGGTCAGAAACAAGAATTTCGGGGGACCGAAATGTGATTTCCGAGAGTGAGAGATTGTATGTTCTTGAATGTATTTTTTAAAGAACCGAGATTTGCGAAAGCTTGCAAGTGCAATTAGTCAAAAGAAGAATATCTAACTTAGCAATTTAAAAATAACTAAGTGCGTGCATTGCTATTTGTGCTTCACACTGCGGTTGTCACAGATGGCCGGTGATGCTGTTGAAGGCGGAATGGTGCGTTTAATGTGTATGATGCAATTGCGGCAAGATGGCTGCTTGATGCTACAGAACTCTAATGTTGCTGGTGTTCATCCATGCAAAGTTACCAGAAATTCAGTACAAAAACCCTGTCTATTCTAGTGCCGTTTTCAACAACGTATTTCTGCGATTCTCGACTCTCCTTCTCTCCTTACTTGAAAAACAAGTATGAACCTAGACAGATAAAAGCTCTAGCTTCGAGAAACCAGCCGACTGGGCTCTGCTTTCATCTTTTTACGATGATTCAAACTTGCACCTATCTGTATTAAAGTAACTTAACTCCACAGATGAAGCAAGTATGAACCCCTCTCCCAGCTTGCGCGTGGCTCTGAGTGGTTGTGTGCCAAGGTACAAGCGGATAATTTCAGGTAAGTAGAACAAACAAGTCAGTAGGTTTGTTTCTAATGGGCAGTAATGTATGAAAGTCAAACAGTGTGACTGAGTGTTTTTGGTTGTGTTGTCAGTGAGTATGACGTATGGTAATTTGAAAATGAAGATATTGCAAAATCGGACTGTTTCTGTGATTTCTTTCTATGCTTTTTTAAAACGAGGAGTTGCGAATGTTACTTATTTCTATGAAAGGGGTGCCGGCTTCAAAAAAGGTTGGGAACCTATGGCCTAGATGATCTCAGGCTGGAGAAAACCGTCTTCGCCCAATCTGTACAAAGTTAGCGCCAAGTCGAATGCGGAACAACCCAAGTTACGGTAGTCCAACAAATAGAAGTTGTTTTGATCTGACATCCCACAAACTTGCGAGATTTCGCGACAATAGCAACGATTTCAAACTACTTTGGCTGGGAATTCGTGACTCTCGACCATGCTGGCACCGAATGCTGATGGCTTTACTTCGCTTCTACAGCCTTGAAAGCTTAGCTAAAATGCGCGCCTGGAAACTGAAGACAATCGGCAGTGAAGATAAATAGTACAGGAAAGAAAATAAAGTTCATTTTTCACCAAAAGAAACTCAGGAAGACACAAAATACTTCATCTGGTCCAAATTCAGTAGCTGCGATGGCAACGTGTCCGCCAAACAGCCGTTGTCAACAATTGCAACAGCGGATATGTACTGAGCAACTCTGTGATTATCGCTTTCCCCGTAAAAATGTCGACTTCGTGCGCTGCCGACCTTCATCGATCACGCAACCCTTTCCATCGTGAACACAGTCCATGTGCCAAAGTTTAGCACAGGAAACAAAAACCTGCTATCATCTTTTCAGTTTTGGCTTTTTGCATGAAAGTGGATTGGGGCCTTTGGCTTTCTTTCTTTTGCGTTTTCGCATTCCGGCTTTGGGCAGAAGATCTGCTTCTTTTTTCATTGAAGACAAGATGGTGAGTTGATTTTCCGACAAAGACAATTTTCCCTGGAACGGCGTACAAAATACTCTTAAAATATGTGAAACAACCTTTGGACCGCGGGCCACATTTAGCCCGCGAGGCATTAGCAAACGATTACTAGAGCTGGTCCGCAGGTATTGCATAGCGTATGCACCACTAGAACTCCAAATCCCGGAATGCTCTGCAGGTGTTTGGATGCGGCAATCAGTACAGGACCCTGTAGTGTTTGTGACGTCACATTGAACTCACGTGGTCGTAAGAGTCTTCTCGTAGAGTAGAGGTTGTCAAAAAATTTTATTAGCGCCACATTTTGCGTTAGTCATTGATACTCGCGCCTCACCCAATCTCAAAATCAAACACAAAAACACAGAACAACAATCCTTTTGCCATTATCCTACTTTCCAACAGTATGTCGCTGCCATACTTGCGAACCTTTCACGCCCCCCAGTTTCAGAACCCAGGTCGTAAAAATTGAGACAATGCGTAATGGCGTGCTAGCGTTTTTTAATAAATATCAATATTGGCCCGCGGCTTTGCCCATGTTTTACATTTTAGCCCAACGTATACATGTTTGACCACGTCATGGATAGACTATCGATCAATATCGCGTTATTACGTGCGACTGAACGTTATATATACAGCACGTCGCTGTCAATGATAACCCAAAGATGCTTCATCTTATTATATAGTCAAACTTGTATACGACGCTTTTCGCCGTAGTCTTAAAACGGGAAATAATCGAAGTTTACGAAACTAGATTTGTGCCATAACAGCGAAAAAGTGAGCACCTAAGCAACTGTGGAATGATGAGTAATGTGAACAATCAGGATTTTTATTATGTTGATTTTACCAACATCGAGTCTATCTCTCAGCCACTCTCGCGTACTACCGCGCTGTCAGGTTCTGGAATTCTTCCTTTACGAGTTTGCGACGACCGACAACACCAGAAGTTTAGACGTTGGCTGCACAGCATGCGGTGTTGTACCTCTACCGAATAACGACGTTAGAACTATGCCCGGGGCGTAAAACTACAAAAACACATCATGTGGTCATTTTAGCAGTGTACATCTTCATTTAACCTTTTTCTTCCCCCACTCTAAATCTGATGCAATAAAAGTCTTCTTTTTGTCCCCAAAATGTGACGCTGAGAGATTGCAGGAGTTGCTGGTGCGTTGTTTCAATGTTTGTTCCATTACATTACAGTATTGCCTGTGGGTACCAAATAACGCATCCTCATGTTGTGCTACGATTTAACATTTTTGGTGTTTTCAAGTGAGGCGGAGCATGAGGCTGTGATAAACACATTCTAATTAATATGATACCCACAAAAAAATGAAGGAACTCACGTACGGTGCATGAAAAAACTGAATGCTTACTTTGTTAGGAGTTTTTTTTGTGGACCACACCCTATGTTTTAGCTTTTCTTCTCAGCGCTGAAAACCTACGAAATCAATGATTCTAAATGATGAACCGACTTTCCTGAGAAGGTATTCACGTACATTTCGGGTAAACGTCATCCACGGAGATTGGACAATAATATCTTGTGAAGTGAGGACCTGACTTTACCAATATGAGCTGCACGCGGGCGGGTCATTCGGACTCGAAAATCAATCACCGCTTCGCATTCACTCCAAAGAAGCTCGCCGATAAATAAGTTAACGCGGTGGCGCATTTCATCACAGAGGATTCACAATATAATCTGCTATTTCCACCAAACGCTTCTGAAAAACCATTTGAATAATATTCGAATAAACACATCGGCTTTAGTTGCAAATTTCTACCAAGCAACAGACAACAGCCGTTACTGGGGCAACTTTTCCAGCGTACAGCTTTCCGACATGTACTTCGCCTCAAGCGCTGGTATTGTTTTCAAAGCATGGCGGAATAATAGTTCAGTAAAGTTCGCTCTAGTTCAAATAACAAACCTGAGTAGCGGCTCTAACAACTTCACTTGATGCTTTTGACATCTTGTCAAGGATAATACTTTTCTGGTGAACATAAAGTACTGGAATACCAGGCGTGTCACCAGCATACTTTGTCAATGCAGGATCCTTGAAACAAAAGAGAAAATCGTTAGTTTTACCATCAGTGCATAGATGACCTAGACTTGTCATGCTCAATGCTTACGGTATTAAAAAAAAACAGTTGAAGATGTTCGAACGAAAACACATTGAACTTTGCAAAATGTGGCAAAACGAAGTTCTTGATAAACCCAGCCACACACACAGTACGTATATACATCAAAACCTTACTTGAGTCGCAATGAAATATCTGTGTTCATTTTGATCGCCAACGAGTGACTTGAGGCATTCCGCAGCTGGCACAGGCTTATCTCTGTGAGGGCACGAACGAGTTTGAAACCTCTGAGCGATCATTTTAGCAGCGTGCGTTTGCGATCCAAGCAAGGACAACTCAGCGAGGACACACCTATCAAACCGCAGACTGCATTACACTCAACTGGACGTGGTAACTGTCAACATAAAGCAAAGCGTGGTTTGTCGCTTTGGTTACAACAGTTTTAAAAGAAGTACGTCATCAGGTTTTCACATGCTATTTGCAGTTTCTGAATTCTTATCTAATTACAGTATCTGCTGTGTTGAACGTCTACGATGCTTTCGATGTAATATAAATGCCAATCATGACACGCACAATGCTAATCTACAATTCCGAAAGCCCACTTTCCTTATTTCAGTCCTTACAGTACTTGTCACGGGTATCTTATTGGCAAGCTTTAAAGCTTGAAGACGCAAACTGTGCCAAATCCGTGGTTGCACACAAATGGTTTCGCACTGATATAGCGATGCACATACTTCTGCAACACAGATGAAAACAGTTTACTGTAAATAATATGGGCCAGCAAATCCAAGTGTGCTACGACTGTTGGTACCAATCTAACTGATCATAATTGAACCGAGAACAACTCTCAAGATGTTAGGAGCACAAGACCGTGAAAAACGACAAAATAGTGTAATTCTAAAGCATCTGTTGCTGTAACTAGAGCTCGATCGATGCGTCGCCATGCCAATATACGGGCGATGTTGCCCATGGATCATATCGGCAAAATACCGCCTATATCAGCAACATATTTACAAGCAGATGGCTCAGTTATCGGCAATGAAAAAAATCAGTATTGGCCAGAAAATGCCTTGTTGGTTGAGCTTTAGCTGTAACTACTGATCTAATGACAGCAATGCATATAAAAAGATAAATTTATACAAGTTGTCCGAGTTATGATTAGTGGCATCAGACAGCAAATGACAATAAAAATTGAACAAATTAAGGACCAACTTTCCCATGAAGTCCTGTTGAAACATCTACACCAGGCATGTCATACCGATATGACTTACTAGGTCAAAAATTACATCACAATCTTTGCAAGGGCCACATATTAAATGACTTACATTCAATTCAGCAAACCAAAGTTTAGTTTGAAGCTACTGCAATCATTTAAATAATAACTGCAATGATAATGACTGTATGGGACTACTAACTCCCAAATTGTGGTGGCATAGGTACGTTTAGTGCCAGTGGAACAAGGCTAATTAGAAATGAGTTCAGTGGAGAGGAACACCAGAGTAGAAATGAAAAAACAAGAAATCGGCTTTGCACCAACGCGTCAGTGGACACGTTGAAATCCTACCAGTGTGCAGTACATGATGAACAGGCACTAAAAAACATGATTGAAAATGTGTAATTTAAGATTATCAAAATAAAAGCAGGCTGTCGTTGTATTGTATACAAACAATATTGAAAAGCTTAGTGGGCTGTGCAAAACCTTTGACTGGGTGCAGTCTGCAGGTTGGACATAGCTGATCTACACAAAAGATGTGATATTCTTCTACAATTTCAGGTTCTATTTAATCAAGTTTATACTGCAAGACAAGATTTCAATTCCTCAACATCTCCATGCAAGTTTACTTATTTTAATCAGACTTCTCAGATGATGGTGAACATCTTTTTCAATGCACATTCAATCAGACTTTCGATGATTTCTGGAAAATTAGTATGCAAATTGTTGGATTTTTCATGTTTTGAAATTTATAATGGTTTACTGTACATTTAACTAAAATTTCTCAGATGCTTATTACAGGGTTCTTCAACATGGCCCTTGTGAGAGCAAGGTCGCCTATGAGATGGTTTGTCCGCAGGCCTGTTGTACAAATAGCTCATCATAGCGCCACTTACCAGTGACAGTGGGCGTTGGGAGGATTTTTTAAAAAGGGGGGGCCACTAGGGGATTTTCCAAAATTTTTAGGGGAGGGCCAAAGGTGGTGAAATTTGTTTTTTTCCCACTCAAAACTAAGAAAATAACCTTTTTTTGCCAGGATCTTTAAAATCCAGGGAGACTAACTCCCCCTTCTGATGTCCATGCCAGTGACCTATATCTTTTTTTGCAAAATTGGCTTATAAATTGTTAGTGGCTGGCGAGAATGTTGCAAAAGTTGTCATTTGAAATTGTGAAGATTAGCAGAGATTCACAGAAACAGATATAAAGTGTGGTATATTGGCATTTATCTATTTCCAACCTTAATCATTGACGATTAATTAGAGAAATCATTAATATGATCAGTGTCTTCACAGAAAATAATATCACACAACATAATTAAAAGTAAATTGAGCAAAATTTTTATTTCAGAAGTGTGTATGAAACCAGTAACCCCTCATATTAATCAGTACCCAAGAATAACAGTTTCAAAAAGGTTGCTGACCTCTGCTTCAGGAAGTATTGGATCCCAATATAGATGACAGTGAGTTTAACACTGCCTGTTATCTTGTAAATTTGGTTAAAGGTGGATACACAACAAGATCCCAAACACTTCTCCTGCTGATCTTAGTCTGATATTTATGTGTATCTTGGATTCCATAGTAATTTTACAGGGAATGTACCATTTTAGGTGATAATCAAAAAGGCAAGAGCATCAGAAAGAACAATTTCAACAATCTAAAACTTCATGACCTTAACATTTGTTTTGTTTAACTGATGGCTGCCTTTGTACAGTTATTGAGTATGATACAATTTAAAAACTGCAAACAAGCAAAAAAACAATGAAAAAGCGTTTTAAAAATTTTGATTAGTCAAGTTACTTTAGTGGATGTTGATTGATTTATTTATTTGTCAGCAGCACAAAGTGCATAGTATAAATACACACTCTGCACAACACAGCTCGATAAAAACATACAAAACATAACATTTTACAATGTGGTCATTAACTAGTAGTTTTATTTGGTTTATCAGTAAACACAATGGAATTGTATGTCTGTGAAGTCCATGTTTGCTCTGTTCTATTGATTAATTCAGCATGTCATAAACGTTTTCAGAAAAGATAGATGCTTAACACCTTGAGAGCTGGTGTATAATATATTTGTACCTGGAAATCGGCCTAAAATCAGCAATTATCGGTTGCCTTACCAACCGCATAGCTGCTCCGCCGATTGCACTGGAGAGCCGTTCAAACCCTGAAAAGATTTGGCAAGTCTTCTAATCGGCAATGGAAAAAAACTTTTTTGGTTGGGAGTTGCAGATTTTTTGTGAGTGACATCATAAGTGAAGTAGTTTTTCAACCATTTTGGCTCATGTTACCTGGCCTAGGGCTCAACCGCTAGACCAAAGTATTTTGCTTAAGATTCCATTGGAAACTAGGTTCGAGTCTGAGTTTTTTGAGCCTTTGATCGACTTTCTAGCATTTCTGGTTCAAAAGTTATGATCTAAAATAAACCAGATAATTAATCATCTAATTAAGGGATTAACCAAATATTTTGTTTACTTTAGATCATAACTTTTAACCTGAAACCCCAGCAGGTCATCCAAAGTATCAAAAGACTCGGGTTTTACCCTAGTTTCCAATAAAAACTTTGGCGAAATACTACCATCTGACAGTTTGCGCCCATGGTCAGGTGAAGTGGGCCAAGTTGGCCTAAAAGCTCTCCACTTACGTCACTCACAAAAAATCTGCAACCCTCATCCAAAAAATTTTTTTTCATTGCAACTACAAGACTTGCCGAGTCTTTTGAGCATTTGAACAGTGCTCCAGCGCTTTCGGCACCAGAATTACGCTCGCGCAAAGCCAAGTGCAATCCGGATGTTTTGGCGCGAAGTGCTTGAAACAGGCCAGACACAAAGGTGTTAACATGTTTGCTGCCGGTGTACGAATATATGTATCGTACTTTGAAATCACACCTTGAGCTGATATTTTTGCACCACTTTGCAACTCCATAACTTGCCAGTCGATTGTGCTAGAGAGCTGTTCAAATCCTCAGACTTGGCAAGTCTTCTAGCATACAATGAAAAAAAAATCTTAAGTTTTTTTTTGTGGGTGACATCAGAAATGGGGTAGGTTTAGGCTGTTTTGGTCAAGGGTATTGAGCCCTGGACCCCAACCTCAAAAGGGAAGTATTTCACTCAAGTTTTTAGTGGAAACTAGGCTAAAGTCTGAGTCTTACGGTAAAATAACCAAAGTTAGGGTAAAAGAATCTTTTTGGTCAAAACTTTTAAACCAGAAGCCTTAGAAAGCCAATCTAAGGCTCAAACAACTCACATTTTAGCCTAATTTCCACTGAAAACTTGAGTGAAACACTTCCCTCTTGCAGTTGAGGCCCAGGGCCCAATAACCTCAGCCAAAAAGGCCTAAACCACCCCATTTATGACATCACCCACAAAAAAACAGAAATCTAAAATTGTTTCTTTTTTCGTTGCCAACTAGAAGATTCACTGAGTCTTTTTAAAGTTTAAACAGCTTTCTAGCACATTCAGCTGGCAAGTTATGGAGTTGCAAAGTGGTGCGAAAATACAGGATTTACAGGTAAATCCACCTGGCAATGAAGGTGTTAAGAAGGGCAAGACAAAAAGCAAATTTCGCACCTTGCTTAAATAGCAAGTGTTTTGTTCATATGAACTAATGTCAGAAAAGGTAACATACAACAGACTTATGGCAATTTCCACTTCAATGCTAAAATTGGCTTGACACAAAGTTCATGTGAGAATCAAAGCATAAACACGTGCTTATTGTACCAAAGGTATAAAAGGCAAAGCACATAGCTCGAAAACACAATCATTGCAGCAAGTTCAAGAAAAAGACAACAAGTAGAACAGGGCAATTGCAATATGTAGAGAAAAACAAAGGGCAAACCTGGTAGTGCAGCACTGAACTGGACTGCTAAAATATTTTGTCAACTGATCCTGAACCATCACTGAATGTTTGGCCGATGCTTGTGCAAAAGTTCCATCAACCAGAATCTGATATGGCTCATGAAATCTTGAAAGAATGTGCTAAATGTCAGACAACATATTGCATTGTCTATAAAGCACAGAATTAGATTTATTTGATCAGTTGCAAAATAAATGCATTTATAAAATAACTTTCACCTTATACCAATATCCTCTATTGATGCCGAAGACAAAACTGTTTGTGTCATGGCATTTACATCTCATTTATACTAATTTACAGCAACAATCCATCCATTTGCTCCGATTGGACACACTGTCAAATTTTAGAAGCCAGTGTAGACCTTGCGTTAAACAGTTTCCATGCCCCTGATTTAAATGAACTGATCAACCTCTACAAAAGAAAAATCCTACTCTCAGAACTTAATGTAAAATGCTTTGCTTTCCAATCTTATACTTGAAAGCCCATTTCTATATGATACAGTCTATTTCTGCTTAAATTGTGAGTGTTCCAGTGCCTTTGAAACAAAACTGTAGCTATGAAACAGGGCACTAAAACAATTATTATTCAGGATAACTCTTCAGCTGGAAAAAAGTCATGATACTAATATGTCAATATGAGTAAAATAACATTGAACTTTTGTTGCCCTTTGCACATACTCAAAGCAAAATTGTGTTTTTTTATCTGTGATTCACAGCACTCAAATACTGCTATTATACTGTATACACAAAAATTGCTTAAAAGTGAAGATTTGTGTACAGACATTACAGCTTAATTTTTAATTTTAATGTCTTGAAACAGAGATGAAGTCCATTAAGTAGGGATCAGGCAATACTTTCACATTTGACAAAAATTGGTACAGCATCCATAGAATGTATTTTTTCAACAAATGATTTGGTATGGCCCAAAATCAGAAAGGAAGTAGCTAGGGACCACCTTGCATGACGTGGTTGGAATAAAACGCTGAGTTGTCACTCAAGTGGCACCTTTGTGGTGGCGTCTACTGTGCCAATGCTTTCTAGTTCAGCTCTCACCTTGTCAACTTTTGTTTTGCTAGTAGTGGTTGCACGTTTCAATTCATGGGACCACTTTCTTCACTTTTTCCAAAAGTTTTTAAAGTTTAGGTTTAGGGGTTACGGTTACAGTTAGGTTTGCGAGGATAACACTAAATGGAGGGTAGACAGGCTGCATACTAGGATGGACCAGCGGGCTGCAGAAAAAGCGGGCCAGCAGACTAGACAAAAAGGGCGGGCCGGCAGACTACACATTAAGCTGGGCTGCAGAAAAAGAGCAGACAGGCAGTCTGCAAATTAAAGTGGAATTTTTTTTCAATCAAAACTAGAGGATTTCCCTAAGCCGTAGAGCAGTGCTTCCCAACCTTTTTCAGTTCGCGACCCACTTTTAATGCAAGTTTTATTGTGCGACCCACAATCAGATATATGACTAAGATTAACAG
>JGI24159J19872_10012071_pt1 | contig 11293 bp, 10 predicted proteins | sample Ectturendosymbi4_FD_19872 | JGI IMG/M metagenome (IMG submission 19872) | reverse complement strand
CTGTTAACCGGTATCAGTTTTTGAGAAGTGTTGAAAAACAGCACTTGGAAATCAAATAAGCACAATTAGGAAAACAAACAGACACAGAACATGGTGAAGAAAATGTACAAATGAAAGCGCATGCCTATGTGCACAGATGAGTGGATCAAATTTCATTGAAGGAATTTTGTGTGGCTAAGAATATGTTTAGACAAAATATGAAAATAAAAAAGTATAAATGTAACAAAATTTAATTAATCAGGTGCAAAAGGAAAACAAAGAAAACCAGAAAAAAACTATGAAGTGTACTTTCATCCCGAAAAGAATGGGATGTGCATTGGGAAGAAAAAATACACGGAATAACAAAATACTACAATTCACAGAATTTTGTTCTGGATAAGTGAAATGTTGCTAAAGTTCATAATTGTGTATCTTTTTCATGTAGGAGGCGTTTCTTTAACTTCCATTTAAAGGTAAATGTGGTTGAAGACATAATATCGTTTGGTGTTGAAGACCACACTTTTGAGCCAATGATGACCGGTTTTAGTTTGCCCGTTAACAAAACCGAGCATGCAAAATCTGAGAAAAAGTCACTTACGATTCATGACCCTGAAATCTCAAATATCCGTCTGTGGATTCTTTGTATTTAACTGTCTCATATTCTAGACAGAAAAACGTGCCGTCAATAGTTTTAATTCTGTTCTCTGTAGACAACAACACTAGCTCAGTAGATTTACAGCAGTTTATCTTAAGGACAACCACTGGAATCCCCTGGTTGAATTTACACATTTAGGAGCAATTGTATTCTTGTTATCCAAGGCATACCATACACAATGCAACACAACGAAAACAGTTGACTATCGTACACACATTACATTAGTTCGTCATTTGTCATTGATGTTCGCACAAATTTTAGCAGCACAAATGATAATACAACTTTACTTACAGTTTCATCCAAGAAAGTAGCAATCTTATTTAATGGTTTACATTTGTTCCCAATTTCCCAACCTATTTCACTGTTCATAATGACTTTTGGCAGAACTTTGCTCGCATAACTTTAAAATTTATCTTACCCAAACTGGCAGCATGTCGCTTTTACATTAAACGTCCAAAATCAACTCTCTCTGGCGGGTCGCGTGATCTGTAATTTATAGTGTGACCTGCCTTGTTTCTTTTATAAAATTTGCTGATCAACAACTAATGCACTAGCGTTTTTCTGATCAAGTTTTGGCTTTTTCTTTTAGCCTTTGTTTGGCAGTACAGCTTGTTGCCACAAGCTGGAGCAATCAAACCTGTATTGCTTTTTCTTTCCCACAACCCGCTAGGTGTTTTTGCCTAACAGGGTTTTGTTTATACCATTATGACGCAAGTGGTGGTGTGAATTAGTTGCTAGGTAGCATACTCGTTGTTCAAGGTTCGGCCGTCTGGTCATGCAGCTGCATTTACGTCAGTTCTTCCGGCTGTGCGAGTTCTTTGTGCACAGAACGTCGCGCCATATTTTGTCGCGGCTGTTTTTTTTCTCTAGCTCAGGGACCTTGCGCAATCTTTGCCTACCTTTTTCTGTTCAAGATTATTCACGTGGTCTCAACACGTGATTTCTTTTTTTCATTCGTTTTGAACTTGTAAACTTTTTATTGGTGCATTCTGATCATGTGACTTCTGTCTTTGTTCAGATCGTACTTTCTTTTCAAGTTAACGCCCTCTTTGACAATGAAGGCAAAATTGCTTTTTGCTAGTTTCGGCATTTACCCCCCCTTTTTTTGTTTCTAAGATTGTCACTTTCCTGATTACACATAATGAATATTCACAATGCAACGAGAACACAAAATAATATTGCAAATATTTCCACACTGATCAAGCTTGTAAGCGTTCACTTTTTTCAGCAACATATGGTACGAGCCGCTTTTTCCCGCTGTTTCTTGTGATGCAGTGATGACTAGCTTTTTCTTCTTCTGGCAGTTGGTATGATTCTTGTAATTCATTGAAATGGTCCGCATCTCGCATGCTTTTGTCAATTTTTTCTCTGGTCAGCGTTGCAAATGTAGTATCTTCCTGCCAGTAATAAAGTATTTTGTTTTTCAGGTCTTGTCGTTACCGGATCCTTTCCACATACAAGCCACCTTTACGTGAGGCTAGCGAAAGCTGGTATACGTCATCAGTGTAGTCTTCTAGGATTCGATAAGTTACTGTTTCACCATGCTGTATTTCTCTAAGGATCCAGTTATGTAACAAAGCAATAACTTCAGTGATGTGTAGCTTAGCAAGGAAAGCCGAGAATGCACACCATTGTCGTACTCCAAACCCATTCAGAAGGTTTCTGACACTTCGTCGTTTCCCCATTCGTATAGTCAGTATGCTGATCAAAGATGCCTCTAGCTCAGGGGTAGCTATTGTATAGGATTTCTGCATGCGATACTCTTATTGATTTAGATATGCACTTTCTGGATCAGTGATCACATCTGCAATACTATTGTTTGATACAGGCGTTTCCATGTAATGAAGTTCCGCCATTTATACAAATTTACACACCTGTAATGCAGAACATAAGCATTAATTTCTTTTTACTCTTTGTATGTCACTTATCATGCAGCTTTCTTTGGTAATCCATGCCTTTATTATAAGGATGCAAACCCCTAGGTCTGTCTGGATTTGCGTCTCTTCTCGACTTTGGCTAACACATTGCTGCATACGCACTGATTGCTTTAGCCATTGCATCACTTGAAGAAAACTTGGTGAGTGGTGCTCTTTAGGTTCGAAGTCCAGCACGTCAATAAGTATATTTTTGTTAGCCAGACATGCATTATTTAGCGACAACAAACTATTTAAGTTACTCATTGTTTTTTCTTACTTAGTTCCTACACAATAATNACACAATTGATCATTTTCATTATCATCGTTCGTACATANACATTTATTATTCGTTTTAATCACATNTTCAATGTTTGTTTTGCTCTCTTTTTTCAATGCTTAGTTTTCACTGGCACCGGTAAACAACTTCTCCTCTTCCTGTTTCGTGATTAATGTCATTTCCTTGGCCGGCATGTTATGGTTGAAATTTTCCATAACACCAACAAAGGTAAGGGAACATTTTCCTGAGGAAGAATTAACTCCAGGTAAAGTGTCCGAAGGGGTTTGATGAGAATGGCAAAATCGACACCGTAAATACGCCTGGAATTCGCTGGAAGCCCCTTCCAGAAAAAAGTATAGCCACTAGCAATCTCATTCAGTGAGCCTTCGTCTGCGAGCTTGGTCTCGCTCAGTGCTGCAATATCAATGTTGTAACACGACAGTTCGGAAGCTATGAGAGCATAGTTCGTCGGCGAGGACGGCTGGAGTTGTGTGTATCCATCAGGGTTTGTACATACCTAGCAGCAGATTTGACGTGTCGAGATTTTGCTAATTGCTTACGTTGTCAACTGCTGGGAAGGATGCCCTAACGGCCGTAGCATACCATTCGGGTCAGCAATGGAACAGACAGTTTTGGGGCCACCTTGTCTAGGCCCTTATTCTTGTTGAGGTGAGCAGTGTGGATCCTGAATAGGGCTGCNCAGTCACCCAGGAAGCTGCCGAGAGAGANTGCTGTTCCTGTCCCAAGCTCCAACGACCATCTGATATGAGCCGCCTACGTGTAGTAACAGACTAGAGCAGTGGTTCCTAACCTGTGGGAAATTTACCCCTGGAGTTAATTTCATCTGCCAAAGGGGTAAATTTAGTGAAGCATAAATTGCAGCCAATGTAAATTTCAAGAAATCATTCTAAACTGTAAGAGTTTGTTAATTTTGTATTTTCAGTAAATTAGTACCACTGAGCGCATTGGGTGTAAATCTGGCAATCTTGTTCGATAAAAGGGTAAGGTGCGAAGAAGGTTAAGAAACCACTGGACTAGAAACTCCCAGTCTCATCCAAGACATGCTCCCGACACCTGTTAAATCCTCGCCGCAGGTCTTACGCCATAAAGGGAAAATATGCATTGAGCAGAACTTGCGCAACGGATGATAAAGATGGAGGAAGGATTCGCAGCCTTTGATCCACCATCTTGCCCCCCCTGCATGTATGACCAGTAGCATGGACTGACCCAAGACGACTGAGCTGCATAGAGGTTACAGGAACTTTCCAATAACACTCATGTTTGAGACATGCATTCGCATGGTTCCAACACGTCACCATCTTACATTCGCAGCCGGTGGGATTTTGGATCCTCATACGCCTTATTCGCCAAGAGGCAAGTGCATGGTTTGAGACGGAGTGTCCTTCTCATAGGCATGCTGCCGACCAAGGCTAAGGGTCATGCCGCACCCCAAGTAATTGCTCGGATGTACCGCTGAGTACTCGGACGTGCCATGTCGCATAACAACTTTTGTTTGAGAACAGGGGAACCACGCGAAGGCGTTGCTATACGGACACATTTGCGTAGGAGAGGCCGTGTGCAAGTGACGTGCTTGCTGGAGTACCGGAAGAGGCCCCGCGGAAGTCATTACACTTGAAAAGGAGATGCTGTAGGACAAGCTTACACTTTTCTCAAGATGAGCAGGCTCATCCGCCCTCACCCAGTACTACTTATTACTCAGTATCTCCAAAACCTAGTTTCAATAGCCTACCCCCTGGGGGTATTGAGGCAAACTTAAGATCCTCTGGTTTATACATTTCACCCATTTGGTGTGCAGTGTTTCACGATAATTTCAATCGGTGCAGCTGATTTCTGGCTACTGCAATTAAGAAAAAACTTATTAGTACTTTGAAATTGCGGTAGCCAGAAATCAGCTGCACCGATTGAAATTATCGTGAAACATTGCACACCAAATTGACGAAATGTATAAACCAGAGGTTTTTCAGTTTGCCTTAATACACCCAGGGGTAGGTTATTGAAACTAGGTTTTGGAGATATTGAGTATTAAATGTATTGTACAGTGAAAAGTCATTATAAGATGATCGTTAGTGTTCAAAAAACGCCATCGCGAAACAGAAAAAGTTTACTTTGAAATTATTTACAGTTTACTAACTTTGAAATTATTTATAGTTTATGTAAACTTCTGGTTCTTTCAATAGATAATTTTGTGCAAACTGTCGTCCAGTCCTATCAAAGTTTTGTATTTTTTTTCAAAGTCCGTATAAGTTTTGTATTTTTCGATTTAAAGGGCGCAATCATACAACACCAGAGCAGAAACAATGGTTAGCCATATTGTAGCGCGTTACAGAATTGGTGCTTGCACACGACCAACACTGATGGGAGCAAAACAGTTTAGCAGCACCCCAACTGTAGCATCAGTGACCCACCATATTGCAGGCATCCAATATTCTGAGGAAATGAAAACATTCTAACGATCAAAACTTTGAGGAAAAACAGCTAACAGAGAAAAAGAAAAAAGTGAAAGATAAGTCAAATAGGGGTGCTCTTTGGCGCACACAGGCATGCAAACGGTTCCGATCAAAGTTTTGAATGCTTTGCAACGCATTTATCATGAGATCGACATCCAATTAATTTTTCTGAATTTCAAAGCAAGGAGTGGCAATTAGCATTGTATCATTCATATACCTTACCTTTGTGTGCTTGGTTTGTACACATTGCACGCAAGATTCTTTTTTTTACTTCACAAAAGCAATACTGATGAGACGCGAACACCAAAACAATGCACCAACAACCACTCATTTGGTCTCATCATCACACAGGAGTGTTGAATTATTGAGGAAAAATGAAGATTTGTAAAAAACATCAGATAATTGAAGCGATCGAATAAATAAGTTGGATGAAGACGCGAATCGTATAAAAAATCGATACAAATTGTTTCTCAGCATGGCATCAAATGTCCTGACACAATGGCTAACCTGGTGTGCGCGAACACTTACATTTCTGGGTATGTAATGCATAATTCCATAGGCATTGTTATATGCAGCACGGAAGCGCTTCATACTAGTCTGCGTGTATTTGCTCCACAGTTGGCAAGCATACATTTGTATGCAATAGGCACGAAACTAAGATTTTTACTGCAGAAGAGCACTCATCAAAAATGCCTCTGAATTTGTTTGCTGCCCAATACAGTGATTTCACTTGTCTCTTAATATCATCATCATCCTTCAGTGAGGCATTTATCCACACACCAAGGTATTTCACTTGGTCAAAAAGTGTACATGTACACCGTTCAGAAAAACATGTGATGGAGCATGTTGTTCATACTTTTTTGGACAAAGAAAACAATTGTTTTATTGCAAATAAAAGCGATTTCGTATTCAACAGGATAGTCACCACAACTATTTAGAAGACATTACAGCCTACTAATACTGTGGCTGAACACACATATATCATCAGCCAACATTAGATGATTCACAATCATATTTCCCACAGTTAATCCCACCCTGGCTGAGCTCAGCTGGTCTGAGAGATCAGGTAAACAGCCAATAAGTATGGGCTCAGCACTCCCCCTAGCCTTACCCCATTGGCCACAGTAAAAGGGGATGAATAGTTTTTGCCCACTTTACTTGCATGGTCTGTTGCCTGTATCAACTCAACAAGAGTCTTACTGTGCACATAGGTACATGTGCGTAATTAATTTAGCAAACAGCAGGTTGTGGTTAGTTCTGTCAAATGCTTTAGATGCATCCAAGAAAGCTGAAAACATTGGGGTATCTTTGATTTCATAATAAGACGCAGTCTGTTTAAGTAAAAAATACCCTTGTCAGTGCCATGTTTGGCTTAGGGTTGCCAGATGGCCGGTATTTTACTGCTAATTCAACAGAGTCCGGTAAGAAACCGGTATTTTGAAAATCTGTGCCTGAAGTTGGTATTTCGAAAATAAATGCATTAGAGTAACTCCAAAAAGAACTAACGCAGAGCTTCTCAAATTATAATTACAGTACTCTGGTAGTGACACTTGTCAGGACAGTTCGTTCAGCGAAGTTTAAGTCCAAAATAGGGGCAAATTATTATTACTTGTAACTTAAACAATGCTCACAGTTTCATTGTTTTCTCTGTTCCGTTGTTTAGTCATACTTACTATACTCTTACATGATTTGTACGACCATTTTTGGCAAGTAACTGTGAAACCAGCGCAGGTGGAGTTGTCTCAACCACTACAGGCTACTGTGGCACAATGCAGCAAAATCATAGAAATGGACAGGTAGAGAGTGACATTGTAGCGACTAGTGAACCTTATACTCCACTGCGTAAAATACAGAGATTGAGAAATTGTACTCTTATTAAGTCTTAGCAATTTTCGTTCATTCAGTGTTTTCTTAAATTTATTTTCGTACAAAGCAGTTTTCATCGCTAATGTGATTAATGTAAAAAGATTAATCTCTCGGATAAAGTTTTTACCTCAACAATGTTGCTATCGCCAATGGCAAAGACATGGATAGGCTATGTTTAAATGCACAGTGTTCACTAATAACTACAACAACTAGGCCTACGCCTTATTTTCATTATTTTTTCGATGACAAGATTTTTGTCACTGTTGACAAAAACGTCGGTATGTTTACAAAACACATCTGGCAACTTTATTTTGGCATGACGCCAAACTGGTTGTCTGTTGTGGCCAAAAGTGGTGAAATGCAGGAAAAAATGTAATATTTAAACAACTTGGAGATGATAAATTGCAAGAGAGACAGGTCTACAGTTCCCAGCATCACTTTATCTCCCCATTCTTGTTTTTTCAAATAGATAGAATGACAGCTTGCATGCTTTCCTGTGGAATTTTTCCATGTATAAAACACACATTGAGCAGACTACTCAGGTGATTGCACCACTTGAATCAGCATAGAAAATGTGTTCAGCAAAGATCCATCTTTGCCAGCTGCGCGATTCAGTGGTAATTTGTGCAGCAGAGATTTAATTTTGAAGCTGTTACACATCAACTCATCAGTCCCTCCAAAATTTCCATGTGAGTTAATATTTTGCTTCACAAAATTACCATTTTCACAGTTTGTTGATGAGTTCAGCAATGCCGCAATGTGGTTTTTCCACATGATAGTGACTGCTTTATTTCCTGTTTCACCTCCCACTGCAGATGGAAGTCAAGATTTCTTGCTTTTTCTGATGTTCTGCCAGAATTCTTGAGGAGATCTGCTACGTAAATCTGCAGCCATGGCAACCGTTTGTATGTTTCTTAGAACTTCCGACTAGCTTTCATGGCATATTTGAATTCTCTTTTTTNAATATGACGAAACAATCAGAGAACAGTATAAATAGCATACAACTCGGCCAAATCCTGTAATATTTTTAATGCAACGGTTTTGTACATTTTTCTAAAACATCGAGGTTGGCAGATTTTAGAACCCGGTGTCAAGCGAACTTTCTGACCTTTGCGAAGTTCTGATCCATTAATGTTTGTCAGTATTTTTGATTCTCAGAGTAAAGATAGTTTGGTGATTACTTTTTGATGTTAGTTGTGTAAATTAAAACTATTTGGTGAGATGTCAGATACCCGCAACAAGCTACAGTACGAGAATAACTATAACAACTGAAATATATTGGACTTAGTCTGAGACCTCAATTATTTTTATTTTTCTAACCCTAACCCCACACGCTTACCTAAACACCAATCCCTAAGCCCTAATCATCAGTTTTCTAAGCGTATTTGATATGTAGATTATTACTCTGTGCAGGCGCACATGGCATGAAATCAGAAATTTCGCAAGTCAGAAATTTTGCTTGGCACCGGATAGTAGGAAAAAGCAAAAATTGGATTTCAAGTTTGGGAAAACATGTTGGAAACATTAAGGCAGAGGCACCTTGTTCAGGTCTGGTCGAAACTGAACTCTCTGCAAAGGCCTGCAACGCATGTTGCGCCCTGCAGCAGACCTAGTTCATATTTGAGCTTCAGAAGTAAGAATCAGTGCATTTCTTCGTTCTTGAGCAAAACACTCCAACCTGCATTTGATCTTATGTCACAGGAGAAGTGAACTCTGCCGCTACAAGAGTTCACTTAGCCGGTGGCACAAGCAGGCCCGGTTTTAAGCCTATTTGACCGATTTTGTCAAATTGGGCCCCGCGTCAGCAGCGACGGAGTTACGGTTTGAAACATTTTTTTTTTTTTAAGAAAAGCATACTAGGCCATAACTTAAAAGTGCGTTTTTTTTGTTTCAATCATTGCCTTCTTTTGTCTCTATCCCGGCGGATGCTAGCGGAGACCAGGAATATCTAGAAGCTCCGGGATGGAAGTTTCTAGATATCCCTGGCAGAGACAAATGGATTTATTTTTTTCAAATCCAAATCCGATCGAACAATTTTATTTCAAAAACAATCCAAACTGAAGATGATCTGAATGCATCAGAAGACAATGCCAAAGCAGAAAACTTACTTATGTCCGAAAAAATCCCAAACATCATGCAGTGATAGATGATCCGTGAGTACAATTGTAATTAACGTGCATTAAGACACAATTAGTGCATGAAGACACAATTTGACCAGCACATACAATTAAAAATGTAAGAAATAACTTAACAATTACAGATCCTATAACATTCCAGTTAACAGCTTTTCATGAAATGAAAAAGAATGTGCTTTATTTTTGCAAAGTTTCACCTTAGATAAAACTTCCAAATGGGGAGAGTGTTGAAAGACCTGGAATGATGCACTCTCAGCCTGCTGATTAAATTTATTGCTTTTACTGCAAACTTTTAGTAAGTAAGAACACAACCAGTTTATTACCAACAAATGGATTCAAAAACTGGTGTACTCTTCATGCAAGGTTATGTGAGCATGGAAATTCAAAGAATCGTTTGGAAGCCACATTGTGTTTCTAGAGGTTACACCAAAGACTTTGTAAAGGGCAGACAATTGGCACTGAGCATGAAAAACCGTCAAGGTTTAAATTATGTTCCACTAGGTGCAAGTGAATTGGCTGAGCTGTTAATTACCATTATACTTTAGACCTTTTCAAGAAAAAACTACGAAGAATAACCACCCAAAAGAGAATGTTTTCATACGAGACAGAAGACCAACCTTTGGATGATCCAAAAGAAACGTACAAAGACCAGTGCTTTAACTTAGTGCTAGGCCAAACAATTTATTCCATAGAATAGAGTGTAGATTTGAACAACTTACAGGCCATGTGAAATTATTCATTTCTAAACAACTTTCAAAGTATACAGGATGCAGAAATAAAAAAACACACAGAAGAAATTGAACCATTTTTATGGTAGGCGTGATAAAGAAAAGGTTAAAAATCACTGCTGTAATTTGATAGCCTACTACTAGTTATTCAAATAGAGCATCTTTTTCATTTTTTTGTTTTTCACTATGGTTTCATTTGTATTTTGTTGTTTTGCATAAACTTGTGCGGGCAGTCAGTTAATGACAGCTACGGCCGTCGCTTCCTGTCCCTGCAGTCCTGGTGAAGTATTCTGTGCTTGGCCAGGATGCAGAAATAAAACTGAACCGAACATCAGGCGTAACGATACTGGAGAGAAGAAAGTTTTCAGAGCTTCAAGCCCTTCAGCCAACGGTTATCCATCAACGTCTTTCGTTTTCTGGTAACTCCGTCTCCATCAGTAGACCTAATCTGCTTTATTGTGGTAACTGTTATGTAATTGTTCTTTGTTTCAACCCCCCCAGCATTTTAGTAATTTGGACAGAACACTTTTCCTTTCAGAAATGTTCCATGTTGCAGAGAGGGGAAGAGCTCACGTCCTATTGAAAATTTATTGGCTCCCCACCTTGGGAGGTGTGACTCCTGGTTGAAAACCACCAATTTACAGGATTTTGTAATGTTTTCATTGCTTTGAAGATTTTCTTGACAATGCCCGTAACAGTTGTATCAGGTGAAAATAATTTATCAAAACTAATTCAAACACACAATCAACAATTTCGCAAGAGAGAGTAAACAATGTGGCAATCCTATCTATAGAAAATGGCAATGTTAAAATCATTGACCTTGAAAATATATTGAGAGACTTTGCAAGTTAACAAAGCTTGGAGTCTTTTTCTAAACGATTAGTGTATAAGCATTATGTCTGTAATTGTAAGAGTTGGTATTTAAAAAAACAATTGAAGCTTTCATTATCCTTCAGAATTTTAGCATATCAAGCATTTCATTTTTTGTTAAAGGACGAATATGTCAGGCAAAATAAGCACATACTCTATATAAACTTTTACTTTTGTCTAGATTGGGGGCCCCGCCATCAGTTTTCTAATTGGGACCCGCAATTTATAGCGCCGGCCCTGGACACAAGATATGAGCACAAACCAGGGCCCCGACATGGGGAAGTACCGCCCCGGAGCGAGTCGAAAAGTGCCGTCCCCCCCACAACCACTACCACCACCTTCCACATCTGATGGTCACTAGCACGATTCACATGTAACCTGAGAACGAATGTGTGAAAG
>JGI24159J19872_10012069_pt1 | contig 11294 bp, 10 predicted proteins | sample Ectturendosymbi4_FD_19872 | JGI IMG/M metagenome (IMG submission 19872) | reverse complement strand
CGAGTTCAGCGAGCTTTTCAAGCCCGAGTTGGGGTGTCTCCGTGGTGTGCAACTCGAGGTTGAATTTAAACCAGACGCAAGGCCCATCTTCTGCAAAACACGCTCCGTTCCATTTGCCTTCCAGGAAGTATTATCGCAGGCCTACGATGTTGGAATCGCTAGCGGCATCTGGACGCCTATGTCATTCAATGATTGGGGAACTCCCGTCGTTCCAGTGAGAAAAGCAGCGCAGACTTCCAACAAACCTGCTTTACGCGTTTGCGGCAGATACTCTGTAACCGCCAACCCGCAGCTGGAAACACGTCGACACCCGTTGCCTCTTCCTGAAGAATTAATGCAAAGATTAGATGATGGTTATGGTTTCACCAAGATTGACCTGGCAGATGCCTACAACCAGGTCAGGTTAGGTCCGAAAAGTCGTGAAGGCTAGCGCTGAGCACATCGCGGAGTTCTACTTCAGAACGTACTTCCTTTCCGCCCCTGCAAGTAATGGACGAAATCACCAGTGATCTGCCCGGTGTCGCCGTTTACTTGGACGACATTCTCTGCAGTGGTGCAACAGCGGAAGCACATTTGCAGAAAGGACTGCGATGCCGTCTTGAGAAATGCACCTTCCCCCAGCCACAGGTGGTTTACTTTGGGCACGTGCTGTCCAGCGAAGGAATTCACCGATGTCCAAAGGTCAATGCCCTCAACGAGATGCCAGCGCTGCATGACGTTTCCACACTACGTTGGTTTCTCGACTCCGTCCAATTCTACGCCAAGTTTTTGCCACCCACGTTTGCTTTAGTGGCGGAACCGCTATACCGTCTTACCAGAAAAGGTCATCGGTGGGCATGGGGGTCAGAAGAGGAAGCAGATTTTCGTCAGCTGAAAGAACTCTTATCTACAGACGATGTGCTCGCTCATTTTGATCCATCCCTTCTATTAGGAGTGGCCTGCGATACATCAGCGGTCAGGATTGGCACTACTTTGTTTCACGACCAATAGCCAATATTTCCAAGACGCTCACAGCAAGTCAGCGCAAAGCGTTGGCTACCATCTACGCCTTGAGAAATTCTTCCATTAATATGGAAGAAAGTTTATTTTAGTGACGGACCACCAGCCTTTAGTGGCCATGTTCGGGCCGAATAAGCCGACTCCGGCTTTCGCTGCAAACCGTTTATCTCGATGGGCTCTATTTCTTCGACAATTCAACTACACCATCGCGTACCGCAAGACGACGGAACACTCCAATGCTGATGTCCTCAGTCGACTGCCAGTAGGTGAAGATCCCGTTTTCGACAGACGAAAGTACCGACGACGTGAAAACCGTTTGTACCATTTGAAACACGAGTTTGCAAGTGGAACCAACCGACTCGGGTACGTTGCGGAAAGAGTCTTCTCGAGATCCAACCTTGACGAAGGTCATGCGATTCACGAGAGAAGGTTGGCCAGAGAAAACAGATGGCGATGACCCAGCAGAGAAATTCCGCAAAATCGCCGACTCACTTAGTGTTTGTCGTGGCTGTTTACTGCATGGAGCCCGGGTGGTGATTCCGACCAACTACGTCGACAAGTGCTCGATCTTTTACACGAATGCCATTTCGGCATCCAACGGATGAAGCAGTTGGCTAGAACGGCCGTTTACTGTCCGAACATCGATTCCAACATTCTCGATCTATGCCGGAAATGTTCAACTTGCTCCGGGCATCAGTCCGAACCGTCGAAAGCTGCCGTCCACCCGTGGATGTTACCTGAGAAGCTGTGGAGCCACCTACATATTGATCATGCCATCAACTTTCTGGGTTTCAACTGGTACTAAGTATCCCTGCATCCATGCAACGCAGTCGGTATCAGCGAAGTCAACGATCAAACTCTTGGAAGAGGAGGATTTCGCGCATTTCAGTTTTCCCCATACAGTCGTAACCGACTGCGCGGCTACCTTCAAATCTGACGAGTTCCAGGAGTTCTGCGAAGAGAATGCAATTGCCCATCTGACTGGAGCTCCGTACCATCCTGCCACCAGTGGCGCCGCTGAACGTTTGGTGCAAACTTTGAAGAAGTCGGACAAAGCCCCAAAAGATACGTTGCAAGACTTCCTTCTAAATTACCGGCACACTCCCATCAACCTGTTACTCGCCCAGCGAGTTGCTTAACGGACGTCAAATCTGCACTAAAATTGACACCTTATTGCCTTCACCTGCTCACACTGCACAGGGCAAACAAGCCAAAGAAGCTACCAAGTCTCTACAGTCTGAGTGTCAGCTCCCCGTAACTCAAGTAGCAGCTACGTACAAGGTCGGCGATCCATGCTATGCCTTATACTTTGGACCACGACGCGATCGCGATCCTAGATGGGTGCCTGCCATTGTTGTCAAACGTTTTGGGACCCACAGTGTCAACGTGCGTGTGGTTCCGAGAGGTCCAGTCTGGAGACGCCACATAGATCAACGGCGTTACGTTTCGCCAGATGATACAGAACCTGGTGATACTCCCAGGTTTTCCGAAAGCAGAGAAGAGAACCCCTCCGTTTCCGAGCGACACTTCGGCAGCGACCACCGGGCAACCGCCGACGTCACAAAACGTTAGCCCGGAATATGGCCCGAGCCATCCTCGGCGATCGAAACTGCCGAGAAAACCTCAAACTTCTTAAAGTTACGATTTCTTTACCTCACAGGGAGGTGTTTAGAGTTGTGTTTCCTCGGAACTTTCCTTGTGCACGTTTGGCGCAACTGCCGCGGCGCTGATTGTTTCTGCCGGCAAATGATTTATTCCACGCCGCGCGTTGATTTGTTTTGCGCGCTCTGTATCTCGTGTTCGGTCGCTAAATACTGTCGCCTTTGCTGGTAACTCATTCTATTCGATACGCGCTCTGCAGCTCTACATTACTGCACTCAAGCCGTAAGCGGAACTGTCTGCCAAGTACAGTGCATTTTGTCCAAGGTGCTCTGAGTTTTGAAGCTCTGTCAGGGGAAAACACAACAGTTTCATTCAACGCTTTAGAGCTAAACTCCAGAGATGAAACTTCATAAGGCAATTTTTATGTTATCACTCCGCAAAAGATATGTTAGAATGGTTTGTAGCATTTGATGATTCTGCTAGATACAAATGTTTGCAACTGAATTCTTTCCAATGAGACTATGGCTTCAATGAATGTTCGGATTTCTTATATCGAGGCAAATTCGTTTTAACTCTTTCCATGAAATGATATCTCCACTTTTTTCTTTCGATTTAATGCAAAGAAGCACCTTCCGAAAACTTTTGTGTTTAAGGAAAGGTCTTCTAGCAAAAGCTTAAGCAAGTAAATTTGCAACTGTTCAAGAAGGCTGAGTTATTATAGGGCCTTGTAAATGTATATGCAAGTATTTTGGGCAGAGCTCTTAAGGGTTTAATCACATCAACCGTTTGTTTGATATGCATTACGCATTAAAAATATTAAAGCATTTCATTATGCTATTTTCAATTTACACTTAATTTGGCATCTTTTCTCTATTCAAGTGTATCAGTGTCATGTGTCAAATCCTGCCTCGCTGATTGTTACTTAAATGCTTATGAGCCTTGAGCGTAACTTTTTACTGACTGACTTGACCATAGGAATGGGATTCCCTGGAGATTCGTATTTAGTTTTGTTCGTAATTTTAACACTTTTCGGAGTCATCTCGAGGGCCGGAGAAACCCTGCAGCGGGAGAAAACCCAATTGTGTTCACATGTTACTCAAAAGTGGAGAAAGTACAGACAGTCAGTTGACTCATTGCTGCAAAAACGAAGGTTTTGATCACGATAATTCGTGGAAATGTAAAGTAAAACCACAGCTCGAAACTCTTTTTGCTGCTTGCAGCCAATACGATTTTGAGGATTTGCTTGATGTGGTAGAGTTTATTCATGTGTCAAGCACTTCAAAATGCTGCAAGTTATCGAAGAGACTAGAAAAGGGGTAAATCTCCTATTGATGAGATTTTTTTCTACATGTGAAAGACAGAGCCTTTACCTCAGCCTGTTTTCACCAGTACAGCAAATTTTGCAATAGGTTTGAGGTGTGCCACCTTCGTGCTCAATCAATCGCAATTTGAAACAAATATGGAGATCTAGTGTTTGCAGGATTTTAAAAACTTGCACGGACGTAAAAACAAACAATACCTACCAATGTTTGCCACAACTAAAATATTGGCAGTTTGTTTTTCAAAGCTCAAAGTAAATTTTTGAGATTTTGTCGTCAACTTTATTGAAATGGTTTTTGCGATAATGAGTTCTAATCTGGAAGTCTAAGTTCCAAAGTAAGCTGTCACGGTCCTTGTTTTAGGGCTTTTCTTCAGTGAAAACGAATAAAATGGAAAGACAACATCCTGATTCTAAGTGGATGATTAAAGAGTGTCAGCTATCTACTCCTACAAATGCGCTAGGGATCAATTCGCAGTGAATGCATAAACCGATCTTAGCGGCAAAAACACGTCCAAGTAGAATTTATCCGGTTCCTGAAATTTTTTTCAAGCAAGGAAGATGTCCTTTTCTCAACACTTGTTTGTTTACTGCGAGGTTTTGTAACCATACCTAGTGTATAGCCCCGCGTGAATTTAGTAAGCGATTTTCGCCCCTGGTTGGCTGGACGAAAAAGACGTAGGATGTATCTGTACAGGTTGCGTCACACCAGGTGGAAGACGACCGTGCACCTTTTAATGCGACTTGATTTATCGCCATTCATCCACATCAGTATTCGTTACGTTTGTATGTTTGATGCTTATGAAGACGCACAAATACCTTACTTGGCTATGGTTTTCACCAAGCCCGCAGGCGTAATGGTATCCAATGGAAGTTCTTGTAATAAAAGTTGCAAGTTCGTTACAATACCATTAAGAATAGCTACTTCTGCAGAAGAAATATCACGCAAATGCTTCACGAAGGATGGTTCTATCCAGGGGCGTACCGAGGTCAGATGGCGCCCGGGGCAAGAAACAAGTTCGGCGACCCGATATTCGAACCTGTGGTCTTTTGGGGGTAAATGTACTGTATTAAGGAAAGTACTTGCGAGTTGCGACATTGTTGGGACTTTTCGGCGCCCCCCAGTGTTTTGGCGCCCGGGGCATTGTGCCCCTTTGCCCCCCTCGTTACGTCCCTGGTTCTATTCTTCTGCTAAACGAATTGCCCTTCTTTGCTGGCACCACTGTCAATTAAAGCAGTGACAGTTGACAGAAAAGTATAGACTGAAATCTCCAAGGTTTTGTAGAGATTCCTTAGAAAATGTTGCCCTCCGTATCAGCTAGTCGAGTGCTTTTCGCAAACCTCGAAACGTGTTTTCTAGGCGCTGCTTTCACAAAGTACAAGTGGATCCAAGATGAACTGAACGAATTGCACAGTTCAGCCACATTCCGATCGAGATACCTGGACACAACCACAACCAACTTTTGGGTAGCAGAGGTGAAGTCTCCACTGGGACGCCTTGACATTGTGGGTACTGTTGGCGTCCACAAACTACGAGAGGAAGATCAACAACTGTTGCCAGTCGAGTATCGCCGAAATGCTCTAGAGTTGCGAGTAAGTCTATACAAACAGAACGTTTCTTTTATGAAAATAAGTTTCATCACTTTCAGGTCTTCCAATAGAGTAGAACAATAGTTAGGTTTGCTCAATTGTAGATAACTCTAGTAATAGTTTTAATTGGAAAATTGATGGTACTCAAATGTTTGGTTTGTTATTTTTTTTATTACAACCAAACTGTCATGAACCTCGATGACAAATTATTTGTAATTTTTGCTCAAGCCAGAGTGTTTGCAGCGATGTTTTATAATAGTTAAGGCCGCTAAACACCAACTACTGAGAATTAAAGCTGATATTTACTGCTTTCATCGTTTGGGCAATTTGACGTGTTAAAACATTATCTACCCACAAGCTTTTTTGAAACCGCAGAGCATCTAATCTGTTTTTCAATAGTTGTGTTGTGTGCCTGCATGGCTGTCCGCTCGTGAGGATGAGCCGTTTCAAATATGGTCAATTCAGTTTTCGAGACTACATCCAAAAATTTGTGTATTTTACGGAAAGGTAACGACGGGTAGGAGTCTGAAAGTGTCGTCAGCCGACAAGAAAACAACAAAATCAACACAAAAACATAAATTAACTAGTGAATTGTAAAATTACAGCACAGGGGTCTTCAAACTTTTCCGTAGGAGGGCCACATTATCCACGTACGTAAGCTATTACACAGCAATTCGAGAGTCGGACATCTTATATAATGTGATTGTTGTGGGATGTTACTTTCTACCGAATCAACATGTTTTTCGAAAACATTATTTTTTCATCATTGACAAAATGTCTTTAAGGCCGGACGAAATGGCTCAGCGGGCCGTATGAAATGGCTTCGCAGGCCGGATTTCTCCCGCGGGCCATAGTTCCGACACTCCTGGTATAGCGTAAATGTAAGGTTAATTAATTTTAGTAATTGCTGGTAGGAATTGACGAACAACTGCGTTCTACTGCAGGGGTGGGTCGCATTATAGTGTGGAATGTCCAAGTGCACAAAAGGAGATGGATAAAGAAATTTTAACTCCGAAGCTTTCAAGATCCTCGCTTTCCTGAATTATATAAACATGTGGTATTATGACGTGACGTAACAGCAATATGCGCATTTCAGTTTTTGACAGAACTCAATAGCCGAAGTATCTCTGTCGATAATAAATGGACCTTGATGTGACCAAATTATGCACGATACGAATTTGCAGAGATTTTGCTATTGTTTAAATGCCGAACAAGTTTAGGCCCGCCACGGAACAAACTCAAGACGCTAGAACGGATAAATTCGAACTGTAAACTTGAACGGGTGAAGGCAGAAAGTCCCTCTGTTTCGAAGCTTTTTAGTAGTGGGTAGCTATGATCGACACGTGGTGATTGCACATTCACGTTGAAACGTAAGAAGAGGTGAGGTCCTCAAATATTTTACGAGCTCGTTCAGATAGAAAATTCGGCACTTCACCTGCGACAGCTACTTGCATTGGAGCTGTTGTCACCAAAAACATCTCCAAAGTAAAATAAAAGTACAATGTAGCTGTGGCAAAGATATATAGATGAGCACAACGCAGTGCAAATATTTTCAGCTTTTTCAAAACATTAAGACGAGTCATTCATTGCTGATGGATTTCTGCAATATGCGCATTCCTGGAAAGGAATGTTGGAACATTATACCAAGGTCATGGGCGTCGGAAGGATTTTTTCCAAGGGGTCCCAAGGCCAATAGCGGATTTTTCTAGAGATAGCCAAAATAATTTTTCCAATTTTTCCAGCGGGCAAAATGGCGAAATTTCATTTTTCCTCTCGAAACAAAAAAACATCATTTCGCTAAAAATTTAATAGGAAAATGTCAAGTTATAAAATCCAGGTTAGGGCCAATGCCCCCATTTCCCCTTTCCGATGCTCATGACCAAGGTGTTTGTGAGACTCGAGTTCGGTAAAAGTGTTTATAAAGATTATGTCTTATATGAAGAGGTACATTAGAAGATATAGAAAGAACGTTGATTTTTGCAGCACTAAATTTGAAGTATGCTGTATTAATCCAAAATTCAGGGGTTTTAAACCAGGTGACAAACTAGCGCACTCACTTGCGGCATCGTAGTTCGTTATGGGCGGCGATTAGCTCTAGCTCAATGGTCTCCTCCCAATTGGAAGGTTAGGTGTCCTACCAATTGGAAGGTTGGGTGTTCGATCCCCACCCACTGAGTGACACGCCTTTCATTGAGCAAGAGCGTTCACCGCAATCGCCCCGACAAAAAGCATTAATTCGGCCTGCCACCGCCAATTGTACTTAAATAAGTCAATAAAAAAGCAAACTCACTTTCTACGCATTCATTTTGGTATTTATAGCATGGTGTAATCAGCAAGCAAGTGTATGAAGGTATTGATGTTCAAGACAATGACATTTTAACATATCCCAGAAAAAGCGAGCACTCAGTACAGAACTCCTGGATAAATCAAAATTTGTTGATAAGGTGTTGGAAACTAATGTTCCAACGCGTGCAAATTGTGGCCGCCGTGTTAAAATAAACTTTTATGAGGCGTAATGAGAAGCACCTTGCACTTAGCTGGCGCAATTTAAATTGAAGGTAGCAGTGGATAATTGCATCTAAACCTTTAGATATCAAAATACAGTTATAATATACGCAAGAAGCAACCAGTATCTTTTGTCTGAAAGAACGTATATGAGATATCCCGTATATTGTATCAGTGGCGTGGTGCTAATGCAGGCCAGAATTTCGGGCGAAGAGCAAGTTGCTCGTTTTTCACACACGCGTAAAAGCGATTGTGAAAAAACATGTTAAACAGTTGGAAGTTTAAAGATAGAGCGATATTTGGCATAATTTCATGTAACACCTGATTTATGTAACCGAACAACAGATGAAACCTTTAAGGTCGAAAGAAAGTGACTGATGGCTAAAATGAAGTAAAACCGAGATTGAAAAGGGCAGCTAGCAATTGGCATAATGAATTAGTAAATCATTGATTAAATTGTCAAAGGCGTGGGATTTGTTTGGATTTAATTGATTTCATTTTGCTAAGTTCAGGATGATTAACTGTGTTTATTGTTTCATGCAATGGAAGTTCTAAATTAAATAAAAAGCTCTGAAGCCGAGCGTGCGGAGACAGATAAAAAATGGGGAAGTGATTCTCCAATTAAAAACAATTTTTTACCTTTAATATTTTTTGTCCTGAAAAGCGAGGGACCCGTTCGCCGAGGTAGTTCTGAATTCTGACACTAAACTTGAGACACAGTCGTTCCTGCACGTTACTTGAAATTTCACGCACGGGCATATAAAGTCGTTGCACTGCATAAGACTTTAATCTTCGCATTCTTGCGCAACAAACTATGCTGCAAAACTAATGGTGTTATTAAGCCTCCAATGAAACAAAGTCTTCCTTTTGCTTCTTTTTTCCGCAATTTTGCAAGTTTCAGCAAAAGTGTAGATTGCATTCTATATGTTTTTACCCTTTTTTGAAAGAGAATGTCAGTTCGTAAGATCTACCGAGGAAGTGGAATCGCTCAACACCTTCTGGACAAGGTGAAGAATCACGCGGCAAAACCTATTTTCGAAGATGAGACTTCTGCAAGTTGCATCGTTCTCTCAACGAGTACATATCGCCAAGCGGCGTTAAAGTGTTATGGAAAAGCTGGGTTCAAGCAACTGGCTCTTCTGAAAGAACCGCTTTTCTTTGGTAGCTATGGGTACGCCTGGTATGGATGGCTAGAAATAAATCCCAGCAGTTAAAACACTCTTCATAAAAACTAACCGTTGTCATCCTGAAGATGGTAAGCAATAATAACCTTGCTGAGGGCAGCTAGATCTCGCAACTGCTTCTTTTTTTCGATTTTGTTGCAATTTCTGTTCAGCGTAGATTTTAATTTGGAAAACCCTCTATTTTCAATAAAACCGCTGTTGAAAATATTTGCTATGAACTTTTGCATTTACAATCCTCATTAGGGCAGTTTTTTTCTAACTTGGGGCGTATGTCGCAAAGGGGGGAAATTTGTTTTTTAAGGGGGGCATTGAGGCCGACGGACAATGTCTGGGTCAAAATTTTGGAATTTAATTTTTTGGATTTTTCTCGGTTTGGCAAACATATGCTGTCTAACTTATGTTTTAAATTTTGGTGGCACCACATGGGGGCCATCAGATTTTTAGAGGCGATTAATAACATCGGATACCTGAGAAATTACAACTTCAAAATTAAAAACACATTTTGACGACAGTCGACATAACAACTTGGCTTTAGACTCTAATTCAGTGGTTCCCGAACTTTTTTGCCCATGCCCCGCTTAATAAATATTTATTTTTTAGTGATTGCAGGACGCGGCTCTGCGAAAATAGGTGTCGGTACAGTCGAAGACACTGCTCTTTTAATTGCTCGTCTATTTCTTAGTAGGTTCGTCTGTCGCAAAATTAACACATTTTGATAAGTAATCGGAAAATGTTGAGAAATCTGTTTCCCCATGTTGCAGGTTCATAGAAAAACTTCTTCAAACAATGCCAATACACAAAACTACCCCACTACTGCAATCCCAAATACGTGTTTTCTCTCGGTAACACACAAACACACGAACACACACTCTTTCTCACCCAACATGGAAGCATCGTGTATAAATTCGATCACTTTTGCCTTCACTACAAACCTTCAGTTCAGCCTGAAACAACCTATACAAATTGACCACTGACCAGGAGCTGAAAGTTTCCGAAAAATGTTTTTGAAAAAACACAATCAGGCAAAACCAAGACCAGTGGCGGATTAACCATAAGGCAAACAAGGCACATGATTTCGTGGAACAAAATAGTCCAGGCAGGGCCGGATAAAAAGGGTGGGCAACGGAGCCAATTGCCCAGGCCCTCCGCTACAAGGAGGTCCCCCTTGGTGACGTTTATTCATTTTCAGTAAAATGCTCGTTTGAAAAATTGTCGTGATTCAAAAGCGATACAAGAATACAACTCTGTATTCCGATGTTTCATTACGTATCATTAATGATTTTTCTGCAAGTTTGAGTGTCTGCAATTNTTAGTTATCACTCTTGAAAGTAAATATTTTATATTTTTTTCAATTCAGATATATTAGAATTTTTCTTGTAACTTTTTCCTAATAATCGTTCTTTTGGCATGGGTATGATTATTATCTACTCGTGCATCACGCCTGCTGCACGAATGTCCCGAAAGTGCTACTATTGACGTGCTAAAGCTGGTGCTGCTGTGGTTGCTGATTAGTGTCAGTGATCCAGTGATAGCGTGACTGGAGTCAATGACCATACGTGGCGCAGTCGCATGGGCCTAGGCCCCCCACTTTTATTTCTGGGGGAGCCTGCCCCACCACTTTTCTTCNTGAATATTGCAAGTTTAAGTAACACAATTAGTAGTGGTTCCAGTAATNAAATAAATCGTTTAATGAAAAAAAAGTTNCAGAATTTTCGCAGTATTTTGTCGATATAGTTTCTAATATTTGTAATTCGGTCACCAGAAAGTCTTACAAATCCTTTAAAATTTTGCTGGCTGAACGTCACCTGCTGTATATGTCAATCAAACCAACTTGAACGTGCAATTAAGCAAAAAACTGGAGGGGCCAAGCAGGGGGCCAGCCAAAAACCTGGGAGGGGCCATGGCCCACCCAGGCCCCAGTTTATAATCGCCACTGTGGCGTTATCATTGCTCTGTAGGCTAAAGTACATTGCTCGACAATGGAGAAGTTAGCACGTTAATGTACACATTGTTTTGGGGTCTCATATGAGGCCTTGCAAACCATGTGCTTTAGATCTAACTATCGCTAATTCATGGGTTCGCTTCTAGCAGTTAGA
>JGI24159J19872_10012068_pt1 | contig 11294 bp, 9 predicted proteins | sample Ectturendosymbi4_FD_19872 | JGI IMG/M metagenome (IMG submission 19872) | reverse complement strand
CCAGTGGCAAGACTGTCTGATATGCAGTGTGAGGTGTGAGTGACCGCTAGCTGCAAGCTGAATTAATTAGCTATTCTGCTAATCAGTTGCACGCCGCTCTTCGAAGCTCTGATAGAAAAAAGGCAAACGGCCCCCACGGAGGTCGCAACCCAGGTTGATAACCACTTTTCTATACTATAGAGCAGGGATGAGCAAATAGCGGCACGCGTGCCACATGTGGCCCGCCACAGCGTTTTCAGTGGCCCGTGGAAGCATTCAGGAAACTCTTCAAATTTGAAATATCCTCCAACTCATCACAGTAAACGTTAGTGCTGAGGTTAGCTTGAACCGAGACTTGCTTCAATTTCCGATAGAAAGTACGGCCCTCCGCTAAACGCCGCCTTCTCAAAGTTGCCCCCGAGCCAAATTAATTTCCCACCCCTGCATGAGAGCAATGGTGGGCAAAATGCGGCTCGTCGACATGTTTTGTGTGACTCTTCTAGCTAAATAGCAATATTTCAATTTGATAGCGAGTTGTCTCCTCATATTTAAGGTTTGTTTCATTTATCAACGTATTTACACGAATTCGTAAGGTTAGTTACTAAGGAGTATAAGCCTACATTTGATGTAGGTCATTTTATGTAATACCTACTGTCCTATTTGGCGTTATTTTGCTTTCTTGTAGTGTCACGCGCGCGAGTGCATTTTTGTTGCGCGCCGTAATTTCTTGGCTTGCGTTGATTGTTTGCGACGTGGCCTTGGTTCTTTGCGCCTCCAGCCTTGTTCAGAAGTCGCTGTTCGGTTGACATCGCTCATGTTGTTTCATTCATTGTATGTCGCTTGATCGTTCGCTGTGAACTCAACGAATAAGTTTAAAAAAGCCTTCATTAGGTCACATCACCTACATTCTTTATTGAACTGTATTTGACACTACAAACTGGCTTTGCGGCTCGCTGGTGTTTTTATTTTTTTGCCAATGACTCTTTTATTGAACAAATTTGCCTTCCCCTGCTATAGAGATATTTTGCTAGCGGCATAGCAAAACAACGTACGTTGAACCAAAACAAAAATACAAATATAGCTTGCAGAAATTCTGGGAATACTCCTCACTCCCAAAGTTTTAGGTCTCAAGCCTTTTTAGCCTAATGGTAAATCTGCGTCTGGTGACAATACAAACTGACGTACGGCTGGTGTCAGTGGACTTATTTGGCGAAACCAAAGCGAAACGCATCGTAGATCACAGCCACAGGACAAGCTTTGTAATTGAGGTCCGCATGGGAGTTCGTGGAGGAAACAACCTGCTTCGACGTGCCTGACTCTTGACATGCCTCTTTGTTGTTTAAAGGCATAGTACTTATACATTGTGGTTGGTGTTGAGGGCCTTTGAAAACCAGAGTACCTAGTACCTACACATTTCAGTTGGTGTTGGGGGCTTCTTTGAAAACAAGGTACGTACGCTTTTGCAGTTGTTGGGGGCCCCTTTGAACAGTGGAGGGGCAAGGGAAACACAATTCCCCGGGCACCAAATCACTATGGCGGCGCTGAAAAGTCCCAACAATGTCACAAGCACTTTCTTTAATACAGTAAATTTGCTTCCGAAAAAGCTCACGATCGAACATGGGGGCGCCAAACTTGCTTCTTCCCCCAGGCGCCATCTCACCTCGTTACGTCTCTGCCTGTGAAAGCAGAATACTTACACATTACAGTTATTACTGGAGGATCATTCGAAAGCGGCGTACTTAAGCATTCCAGAAGCTGTTTGGGGCCCCGTTGTAAGCAGAGTACCGGGACATTGCAGTTGCTGTTGGGGGCCCCTCGAAAGCAGGCTACTAACGCATTACATTTGCTGATGGGGGCCCCTTTGAAAGGAGAGTACTTTTGATCTGCTTCGGAGCGTTTTCTCTGAGTGGATAATACGTTTTTCACCAAAATGAGCAAATTTACTCGCCAAACACTTCGAGGGGGCCCCTAACAAAGGGGGACTGGAGGCAAATACCTCGCTCGCCTCCCCTTAAACACACCACTATATAGGCTACTAGTAAACCTGCCTAACCTTTCGTCTTGTTGTAACAAATTCATCAAATCAATAATCTATATTTTTAAAACTTTAGTTTAATATATTTGCTGTAAGATAATTTCTGCAGACGATATTGCGAGTGGTGACGTTGTCAGATACAAGAGACTGGTATGAATGTTAGGATATATTTAATCACTGATGTTATTGTTTCAATCGTAGATACGAGACCTCTCCTGCCAAGTGAAACTCTTGAAAGGAATGTAGGCAGGAATGCAACTTGAACTTTATTGCGAATGGTTGGGATGGCTCGCCACCAGATGTGGGTGGGCCTCGCCACTTTTGCCAGGACTATTCTAAACAATACCTAGTAACTTTGAGGCCCTTGTGAAATTCGAAATTCCCTTACAACGTTAGAGCTTGGCTGTGAAACCCCAGCAACGGTTAAGCACTGAACATAAAATGCAAAAACTCTTAAATAGTAGCTTACAGTAACACAAGGCAAAACGTAAAGCTAACACAATGTGAACATAGTATGTTGTTTCTGTCACTAGGCATTGTCTCCTGGCTACAAATTTTGCTCCACTGATGTGATAACAATACAGTATTTATTGTTGACGTTTCGAGAGATTATGCAAACTCTCTTCCTCACAAGATAGGCAAGAAACAAAATCAAAACGTAGTCACACACAGCAATTCTGAAAATTTTCAGAATTAGAATAGAAAATTTTCATGATTAGAATATAAAAATTCATCTCTATTCTTTGAAAGATTCTGCAAATGTCAAATTTATTTTGAAATTTTCAAGGGAGACAAACACCACAAATGCCCCTCACCCATGGTTGCGCGCCTGCCTTGAGTTGGTATTCACGAGTGACGGAAGGTCAACAAGGAGATTGATACACGGATTGGTAAAGCAAACGCAGTTCTGCGTGAGCTTTAGTGCTCTGTGGTAACAAAACCGGAGTTTTCAAACACCGCAAAGCTCTCAGTTTTCAAACGTGTTTTTGTTCCGATCCATAACTATGGTTATGATTATTGGGTAATAACAAAAGGTAAACACAAAATAATACTATCCCAGTACACGCACCAGAGATGGAATTTTTGCGAAGAGTTCACTGTGTGACTCCTCGTAACAAAGTGCCCAGCTGTGATAATCGCAAAGTCCTGAATCTCGGCACACTTCTCTCCGAATCGAAATCCCAGCTACGTTGGTTCGGCCGTTTGTCCACAATGTCCCAGTAAAGATTGCCGAGGCAAGTCCTGCTGACTAAACCGACGGGAAGCAGCCCAGTGATCGACCACGGACCAGGTGGCATGACTACATCTCTGACTTTGGTTGGTCCCATCTTTGGTGTGGAGCCAGAGGAACTAGCTGAGATTGCTGTTGATCATGAGGTATTTCGACTTTTCCTAGGGATGCTCTCCCCCCAACTTTCCCTAATGGAAAAGCGGGAATAATCATGAATACGTTTTCTCAGATGAGAAAAACCACAACTACTGTAGCACACATCACAAAAAATGACCGCGTATAAGCAGACTCTCTTTTATGATTTTTTAGGTCAGGTTTCTTAATAGTAACTTTTGGGGAGGATGACAGGCGCCTTCACGTGGCCCTCCCTGTACGACATTGCTTGAAATGTCAACCAAATCTGTCACTACGACAGCGACCACTGTGACCCGTGCTGGATGTGTCCAGCGTGGGCTGGGTATGGAAAGGCCTGGCGCAAAGCGCGGGAGCAGCTCTACAGCTGCTGAAGATGATCCACGACCCAGCATACTCCAGCTGGACACCGAGGGGCTCACTGCAAACAAGATCAGCGTTATCAAACAGCTAGCCTATAAGAACAAGGCATTCATCATCGTCCTACAGGAGACTAATGGACAACTGCAGACAAGCTAGTGATTCCCAACTTCTTACTAGCTGGGTCAGTCCTGAGCAGGAAGCACGGCCTTGCCACGTTTGTCCGCGAACGGTTGGGATGGTCACTGGTCGATCAGTCTCCAGAACGATCAGAGACTGAGTGGTTGTGCGTAGACGCCGCAGAACACAAGATCATTAACGTCTACAAACCTCCACGCTCGTAACTCACAACTATCCCGACGTTCCCACACCCCAGTCTGTAGGTTGGCGACTTCAACTGGGTCTACAACAAAACATCCCCTGACAGTGAGAGGTGAGAACCTGGACTCCTGGGTAGCATCCAACAACCTTGGACTACTGTACGACCCAAAGGAAGCAGCCAGCTTCTCCTCTGCTCGATGGAACGTCGGCACCAACCCAGACCGGGCCTTTGCGAGTTTCGGCCAGGACAGCCGACTGCCGGAGAGACATGTGCTAGAAAAAATTCCCGCGTTACAACATCGGCCCTCCCTCATATAACGACGTGGATGGTTCCATGGGATTAGTAATCTGGTCTCTCAGCCTCAATAAATCTGTAATTTCAAACCCATTTATGTCAACAAACTGTTCATATTAAAAATCCATTGTGAGCTGAAAGCTTTGCTCAATTACAGAGCACAAAATAATGCACTTTGGTTGCTTTCCAAAGCTGTTTAGTCCGATAGTTTGGTGAAGAATGTCCGAGGATGCATTTCCTGTGGTGTTAACGTTGGAAAGTCCTGAACATCAACAATGTAAAAAGGATTGCACAATATTAAGGCGTGGGCAGCATTGTTGTCCAATACCGAATTTAATCCTTTCCATCTAACCAACTCCAGGATTATTGTACTAGGCGATAAATTTTTCCCTCACCAAGTACAAAGCTCGTTTATCGACCAACTAAACTTCGAAACGAACTGATAGCATTAGGACGGTTCACCACATTTGCCTCAAAAACCAACTTTCCTTTGATGGCTTTTATGTTCCTGACCAGTGGTGTGTTTAAGGAGAGTCGAGCGGGGCACTTGCCTCAGGCCCCCACTTTTTGGTCTCCCCACCTTGAGGTGTTACTAGCATAAATTTTCGTTATTTTCGTTGAAAAACTTATAATCCACTCATATGATGTGCTGCAAAGCAGATCATAAGTAAGTACTCTACTTTCAAAGGGCCCCTCTACAGAAATTGTAACGTGCAGGTACTTTGCTTTCAAAGGGGCCGTAAACAACAACTGCAATATGAAGGTAATCTACTTTCAAAGAGCCTCCAACAGCCACTGAAATGTGTAAGTACTCTGCTTTTCAACTTCATTGAAGGGGCTCTATAAGAAACTGCAGTGGGTAAATACTCTGCTTTCAAAGGGGCCCCCAACAGCAACTGTAATGTGTAAGCACCTTGCTTTCACAGAGGCTCCCAAAAGCAATTGTAATGTGTAAGTACCTTGCTTTCATAGAGGCTCCCAAAAGCAAATGTGTAAGTACCTTGCTTTCGAAGCGGTCCCCAACAGCAACTGTAATGTAATATTCCTTGCTTTCAAAGAGGCCCCCAACAGCAACTGTAATGTGTAAGTACCTTGCTTTCAAAGGGGCACCTAAGAACAACTTTAATGTTTCAAAGAGGCCACCAACAGCAACTGTAATGTGCAAGTACGTTAAAGGGGCCCCAAACATCAATCGCAATATGTAAGTACTTTGCTTTCAAAGGGACCCTCAACAGCAGCTGTAATGTAAAATTCCTTACTTTCAAAGAGGCTGCCAACAGCAATTGTAATGTATAAGTACGTTGCTTTCAAAGGAGCCCCCAACAGCGATTGTAATGTGTAAGTAGCCTACCTTGCTCTCAAAGGGGCTCCAAACAGCAATTGTAATGTGTAAATACCTTGCTTTCAAAGGAGCCCCAACAGCAACTTTAACATGTATGTACCTTGCTTTCAAAGAGGCTGCCAACAGAAACTAATGTGCAAATACTATGCTTTCAAAGGGGCCCAAACAGCAACTTTAATGTAATTTTGTATTATTTCTGTTGTGCTGCAAAGACTGTTAATAAGTAAGGCTACATTCATGCTTCTTATCAGGTAGCAAAAATGACATTTTTGAGTATTATGAGCACTCATTTTTTCTACAGATATTTCAGGCATTTTAGGTAGTTTGAATTTATCCCATGCTTGAAGTCAAAGATTATTTGAAGCTTGCCTAGTAAGTGGTTGGTTTAAGGTAGACTTGCTAGATGATGTTAAAGTTTTTTTGTCAGCTCTAAGCCAGTATAACTTGAACCGTTTTTTCTTAGCACAGATTTAATCAATTGTGTAGGCTACTTGCTAAAAATGTTTGCTATAAGGTATATGGGGAATTAATTCCTACTTCTGCACATTTTTCAAACAACTAGTGTCAATGCAAGATAGGGCAGCCTTGACTTATCCAGCCTCAAAGCTTTCCAAAACAAATCTCAGGTTGAATGCTTTTGTATGCTATGTTCTTGTAATAAAAAAGATAAAATTTGAAACAAATTTATAGTTTTAATTTTTCTCGGTTGCTGTTTATGGTTTCATGCATTCCCATAAAGACATGCATGTGAACAAATTCAGGATCCCAACTACCAAGCATTTTTTCAAAGGGGTAAAGTGTGAAACGTATCAAACGGGTAAACTTTGTAGTTAATTGATGGTGAATGCAGAGAAATGGGGCACGAAAGTAATAAAGTAGTGATGACAACTTGCTACTCCCTAACTTTTATATGTTGCCAGCCTCGTCTTCCCAACTTTCAGTGTTTTCAAAGTTGTGTATCATGAACACTCTTTTGCATTTTCTCCTTCTGCTATGTCAGTCATGCCGTAGTCTCAGAAACGTATCCTTCGGTGGTCGTGCATCAGAAAAGAAAACGGACTGCAAATAATAACCTAATCATAAATTAAAGTTTTATACAGGTTTTAAAAATATAGAATTTCCAAGATGGTCTTATACTTTCATATCTTGCATCCTAAGAGATTGCTAATCGTAATGAAAAGACTTAAAGTGCTCTCATTTTAACATACGCATACAATAGTTTAGGGAAAGTTTTTGATTCGACAATGTTTTCAGTTTTATTTATTAAACCGAAACACTTCATGACTCGTGGAATCATGCTAAAGCTAATCAATTAAACAGAATATTTACTGTTTAAAAATGCAAGGCTATCTCATTATTTAAACGAAGTATTTATTGGTTAAACTACGGGACCATTATTAAAGATCAGTCATGCCTGGAGCCCTTTTGACATTTAGTTTTAAGGCCGCTGATCCTTAAATTGTAGTTCTATAGCTGTGCAGAATGAGCTTTACTGTAAAATCCAAGCATTTAAGAGAAACCGGGACAAAAGCGTTACTTTGGTAAGACTACTGTAACCAGTTTTATTGTAAAATATCATATATACATCTGTCAACCTTACGGCCGCCTTTCTGGCTACGCCTTCTACTATAGCGCTTTGGCTTGAGTCATCACTGCGTGATTCAGTAGTTGTGGTTTTGTTGCTCCGTAATTGGGAGTCAGATATAGTTTTTCAGTTTTGGTGAAAGTAATGATTTGAGAACGGCGCATTTTCCAGTTTTTACTTGCTGCCGCTGTGTTCTGATTTATCATTTTTAGTCTTGAGTTTGCTTGCTTTCTCTACCCTTGCTTTCGCCCTTCCGCATTTCACCTGTAACCTTCGCTTATAGATTTCAGGACTGGGAATGCGTGGTGTTACGTGAAATCGATTTCCTATTAAAATTTGCTGATGGATTTGACTGCGTCCGTCTTTAGTGGAGACTAATTACTTAACACAAATATGTGAATTATCGCACAGTCATGAAAGCAGAGACCAGTCGTTTGTTTCCTCGAAAGCTTGCAGCACATCTAGAGCTTTTAATTGCACGTTTCATAAAATAGTTAAGAATATCTCTGACAAGCAGACAGATCAAATTTTTACTCTCATTAGCATACATGTGACTAAGAAGCTGTTGTGAAAGGAATCCTTTTTATATGGATGTAATGCAGGCACAAGGTACAAATTGAAGCAGGGGCGGATCCAGGGGGGGCGGATTGGGGCGATCGCTCCCCCTAAAACCTACGAAAGTAACTTTATTCACCATAATTTTGTACAATTCGGAAAACAACCTTCCCGTTATAAGGCCATTTTGCCGTTCACTGTTTAGTCACAGCAGCCTTGTGAGGTGTACTTCATCTCTCTTACGGTAGCGAAACCGTTATGAAGCTTGGCTACCAAATATTACTGAAATAGCTTCCCCCTGAGCTTACTGGCTGTATCCGACCCTGAATTGAAGCACTACATGAGTATTTAGGCGTTGCGCATATTGTATCGATCCACCTGTGGTACGAATTGAATCATCTAATGCAGTGGAAAAGCTACATGTTATCTACAACCAATATTAGTAACGGTATTGCTGGTGATAAACCCTGCTGAGACGTGTTGAAACAATATTAGTTTTTCTATACCCCTGTCAACACTGCTGGTACAATTTATGTTCATTGTTACACAGTGTCGATGTACTTCAGAACGTTTCGGTGTATCTTATGAAACATGCGGGTGCAGGGGCGGATCCAGCTCGTACGTTTAGGGGGGGGTCGATTTCAGTAATATTTGGCAGTCAAGTCTCCGTTGGCAGCCAAGTGTCTTTCTGAATTGTACAAAATCATGGTGAAAAATGCTACTTTCGTAAGTTTTAGGGGGAGCGATTGCCCCAATCGCCCCCCCTGGATCCGCCCCTGTGCGGGTGTAAACCTAGACTTTCTTTTGCAGCAACACTGCATTATATGGCATAATCAAGTACCAACAAAACAAATAAAAACCGTTCATGCACGATTATTTCCGAAAATACTTGCGAACACACTCTTACAAACGGTTGTTAAAAGCTGATTGCCCTACAAGCCACAAAATATACAGTAACGTTGTTGACTACATACGTTTGACTGCAGCCATTTTTGTGGACGATTACAATGCTGGATAAAATGTTCCTAACACCAAATAATCCCACAATTTTTACGTCGAGAGCTGAACTTCCGGGACCAAGATCTGGTTTAAACTTCGAAGCAGAGACTTTACCAAAAAGCGGACACGAGATTGAAACCTAAAAATAATTTCCTAAAATTGATATCTGCCGTGTACTATTTCAGAAATGTTCTGAGTGTTTTTGTATTGTTTAGGACAAGGTTCTACGGGAGAAACTACATTTGAACCAAAGGTGTTTCAAGTCACGCTTGAGCATGTTATTTTGTGCAAACTGTCAAGTCTAAACAATAATTGTAATTCTCGAGACCAATGACTCGCGACCGAGATCTGTACTCTTCAAAACTCCGACTCAGCAAAACAGTCCTCGAGAATCTTTTTGAGACCAACAATAAGTGTAGATGCTCCATCCCCAACACATCGAGCCTATTTTGCAATTTAAATCACATTAAAATATTGAAAATAAAAAAAATATACTTACTTTTTATCAGCAAAGTTACTTTTATTTGTTCCTCTTTCCTGTGCTACACTTTTTCATCCTGAAGAGCTGTTGCTCATACGAGGGTGAGTCGAATGCCGCCTCTACTTTGCAGTAGCTACTGTACAGAGTTCTAGGGAGACTTTGTCGCAGAAGTGCGAAAGGTTGGCTATTTATAGTTTCTGCTCGTTAGCACTGTTCATGCGCTTAGACTTGCATGAGCGTGTGAATGCGTGCGTGGATTTCGATTAACTTCAGTAAAAATCATATTTTTCATTTAAATCTTCTTTTGGAAAGCTTTTGATCTACCAAGGCTAACATTTTGATCTATTCTCTTTGAAGAAATAATTTTTTCTACGGAAAGTGGTAATTCCTACGATAAACGACTCTAGGAGTGAATTATTTTTTAAAAGTTTGAAAAAATTTTTTCTTAATTAAAATAAATCTATCCAGACGCTTGTTTTTTCCTCGACTTGATTTAAATTTTCTTTTTGAGAAACCTTCGTCTCTTTAACTGTTTCACCGAGGAGTAACAAAGAGCTGTTAGCTGATAAATTACAAGCAATCCACATTTCCATGCAATGCAAGTATGAATTTTGTAATTCATTCTCACCTTGTTCACAAAATCAGCTGGAGGATGGCATTCATTTGACTCATGGTATTGGTATGAATTGGTGATCTGCGTCTCTTCGTTGGTTTTCATCGTTGTTGTGACAGGATTAACAGTTTTCTTTTGAATTTCATGCAGGTCTCGTGGAGCTTCATGTGCCTTGCTACCTGCCAGGGAGTGTAAATGTCGAAAATCACTAAAATGTTTTGTGGCAGATTTAGGAACTCGTCAGCTGGTAAAATTAAAATTGTTCAAGCGAGGATTGCATAGTTTATTCGGGCAGAAATTGAGAACGTGGAAGATTTATTGTTTACGAAACTGACTCTGAATGCCATCAAAATATTTTATGCTTGTCCATCTGCATTCACTATAAATCACCGTAACATAGACAGCAATAGCAATTAACTTTCTTCAAATGAACAGGACGTTTCTTCTTTTACAAACACCCAAACTTTTCCTTCACATTTACCACTTAAAAAGGGCTCTTGACATTTAAGGAAATTTTGTCAACAATCAATGTCGCAACGTGACAATTCGTCGAAAAGCAGTTAAAAGGCAGGTTGATGGGAGAAAACCACAACTTTGCATAGAACAACTTGTCCGCAGGACAATTCGTCGAATGGGCAATTAGGGACTGATGTTGAGTTGTGTGCTCAATATATAAGCCGACCATATTTGCCGCCCCAAATACTTTTAAAGTAGTTGTCGGAAATTACGCTTATAAAACAAAAGGCTAATTATTTGACTATTAAAACTTCCTTAATGGTCAACGAAAAATTAAAGATATTTTAAACCAAAATTGCAATGTCGTTTTGCTTAACTTTTGCTTTAATTAAATTTAATTTCAAAGTAAAGGCACAACCTGAATTTTTGAAAACGTCATTTTCTGTAATTATAAACAAGATCACTGCTTTTAGTTCTAGTTTCTGAATATATTATACGTCGTACCGGGGCCTCAGCATTCCCTGACTTTTGCAGTTCTTGCCACAGTTTCACAGAAAGTGCTAGCCTTTATAATGCGCTGATGGCTTCAGATTCAACAGTACAGCTAGGACTTCGACTGCAGTGGTGGCATTTCCTACCCGAAATGTACCTCCTGTGTGTCCGATGGTGTGATAGTGACTGGGTTTAAAAGATCTTTGAAATGCTCTCTCCACCTGCCAAAAATGACCTCCTCGTTTCTGAGCAAGACACGATTTTGGTCTTTGATGGATGTAGCAATATGTCATCTTTTGCCGGGAAGAAGCCTGTTAGCTTGCAAGAACACCTGTATGCTTTCCAGTAATTGGAATCCAGTTTATGCCAGAAGTTCTCCCAAGATTGCGTTTTGAACTTTTTCATTGTGAGGGCTGCA
>JGI24159J19872_10012067_pt1 | contig 11295 bp, 8 predicted proteins | sample Ectturendosymbi4_FD_19872 | JGI IMG/M metagenome (IMG submission 19872) | reverse complement strand
ATCAGTGAATATTCTTTTCAAAAATCATTATATGCTTATTGTTAAATATATCAATGAATAATCATGATAAAATGTATTGTCATAGGAAATCTTAGGGATGCATGTGCATCTGTGAAAATGCTGAAGGGGTACATACTTCTCTGTTGAAATGCTGAAGGGGTACATGCTGATCTGTCGGAATGCTGAAGGGGTACATGGTAAGAGCAAGGTTGGGAACCCCTGGTGTTGATTGTCAAAGCAACGACTTGGGTGTTGCGGCGAATATTTACCTCAGTATGACGAAGCGCAAGTGCTTGGGTTGCACGAATACAATGCCCTGCACCGGCACTTGAGTTGGGTCTAAACAAATTATGTTTGCTTTTAAACTTCTGTTCACACATGAAATATGTCAACACGCAGTGAGTTTGTAGCTATGATAATTGTAAAATGCTTCGACTTCAATAAACAACACGTTTGCAGGCAACATAACGTGGAGCGGGTGCGATTTCTTAAAAAATGCGTGATTAATTTTTCTGTAATGCTTGTGTGGTGGCAACAGGTGAAAGACCGAAACCGGAAATGCGCTTTTTGTGGGTTCGGTGAAAAGTGAATTCTTGCCCAAGAAGCGCTACTGGTCGCTAAGTGATTTTCAAATGAGAGCCGAAAACTGCCACTGAGCCATCGCAGGCTATCGGGGATAAGTTGAGACAAGCAAAACCAAGCATTTAAGGTTTTCGATACAAGACTGGAACTGAAGACAGCCAGGGTGCGGTTCAACATTTCCCGCCGTGTTGCCGCTTTCGTCGATTTTTTACGAACCTCATGTACCTCTCCACCTACTATCAGTGTCGTTCAGCCTTTTTCGTCACACACAACACTTGTTTTAAAAAAAAACATGCAACGCTTGTTTCAGTTCATGACTACGCTGAATATGAAGTCAAGAGCAAAATCGAGTCTCCATTTTGAAACTGTCTCCTCAGATATCATATAAATTTATAATATTGGTATTATTTTATTTTGTAGTTTTTGCGTTGGTTCATTATATTTTTTGTTTTGTACATTTTATACTGGTTCATTAAATCTCCCACCAAAATATTGCCGCGCCTCACGTTAAACACTGATCTACACAAAAAGCCAAAAGTTCACATAAGTTGTGTACGTTGGCCAGGTTGTTCTAATTTCATCTATACACCTTGGCTCACCTTTCGCTGAGGTATATCCTAGTCCAATGGTTCTTAACCGGGGGGAACACCTACCCGGGGGCGTCAATAAATTTCCAGGGGAGAGCGAGCACTTTCGCGCTCAAGTATCTCCCTAATGCGTGATCAATAAATCTACCAAGAAATGCACTTGCTTTTACAATTTATTTCAAGTCAGGGGGCCTTGAAACAAAGAGCGAATACTTGAGGGAGGCGTGGATAGAGAAAATGTTAAGAACCACCACCCCAGTGTGTGACCGGCACACGCGTTGGTGAATGGCATACTCGGTTGAAAAGTGCTCTTCCAGATCTTCCATTTTAACTCTTTTTCCCAAATCGAGCGGAACTTCTATCTATTAAACTGCACTGTTTGGATAATTTTGCACGATTGAATGTATTTTGTGAATCAGTTTTGTTTACGTGCACCGAATGGCTTAATTTATTATTACGTTAAGACATAATGAAGTCAAGAGAATCGTTCAGTGAAAAACGTTTTGATCTTGTCCGTTCGACGCGCTATCTTTTGGCTGCGGTAATTCTCCCACAAAGTTTTTATCAACTCAAGCCGCACCAATTCGCAATTTAACCACATGTTTCCCAGCGATGCTCCCAAGAGTGGCTGATCTAGACTTGACGTTTGCTGCGGCAGTGGAAAAAGGGTGCGCTAAAATACTTGACCGATGTTTGACACTTTTTAACGTTGTTGTGGTAAAAGTGCACTCAAGCGATTCGGAGGCTTAACAGGATCACTTACTCAACCTGCAGACGGAACTATTTCAGGATTTGAGCAATTTATCGTTAAAACACCAATATTTTGCACAGGTTTTCCTTAAAGTGTGAAGAGCGAGAAAAATGTCATCCGTTTTTTCGATCCGGATATTACCAAAAAAATGTTAGCACCGTCACATTCTTCGGTTGATTTTTTTAGTAGCTCTCCATTTCTTGGCATGTCACAGCGTTGCTAACAGTNTGAAACCAAAGAAAAGTGCGCTGTTATTGAAAAAGAGATTATCAATGGCCGTTTGGGGGGAGATTGCCCCCTGGAGCCACCACTGACTGCTTTGTGAAATGTCGATAAAACAATTAAGGTTTGGGAGGTTAGATTTGGTGTAAGTTCCGGAGCCTGAAAAAGTAAAAAAAATTTGCGGTGCTTTACTAACTTTCTGTTTGTTAGCTATTCAACATGTAGCGTCCGGCATGCAGCGCCTGGCCACATCGACTTGGGATTCCAATGCATGTTTAAAAATCGCAGTACTTAGCGACCACAGCGCCCGCTGTAAACAACGTTACTGTTTATTACATGTTCGCAGGTGCAGCGAAAGGTCTCGCTAACTGTATGAAACAAACCTGTATATCACTGGTCAGCGCCCCGATCATCCATGATGAACTACAAATCTGAACTGGATTGAAACCGCTTGGCAAATCGCGCTATTGTAGTTCCACAAACTTCCCACTTGTGTAGGCAGGAAGCAGCTGTGCAAACTGAAAGCCATTGAGATACGTTTTTCAAGGCTGAGAAGCGGCCATTACTCCCGTTGTAATTCTTGGATGTGAAAAGGTCACGCGGGAGTCCGTGTTGTTCTCTTGGTAGCTATTTCTCCTTTGAGCATGAAGGACTGGAGCTACATCTGCAGCAAAGCTCTTTTGTGGTAACAAATCGGATTGTTGTCGGAGGTGGTACTGAACTATGTTATCAGAGACGTTTGCGTGTTCAGTTTATCCGGTATACACATCAGTGTTGGCTTGGGTCTCCTAAAAGCAGTGTCTGTTGTTTAGTCAGAAAACAAATCCCTATTTTTGTCGATTACTTCGTATTGGGTCTTCATCAATGTCCATGACGTGTTTCAGAAGCATCCGTCCAGTCGATAATTAGCAGTCAAGGCCATTTGAACGAAACATCTTCAAACGTATTGTGTTTGTTGCGGCACCGCGAACCTGCCTTAAAGAAAAATATACTCGGTTGCTTGTTGCCAGTTAAACTTAACTTTAACGCAAAACTCTGCTTATGAGAAGTTTAGAAATGTATTTATGCGAGCGTTGCTTTTTGCCCGAATTATTTATTTTGTCGAAATTCCGGTTACAACGGTTGGATGACTATATTGCTTGTACCTCACGTTCGTTTTGGAAAATGCGGTAAAGTAAAAATTGTGGTTTAACAGACCTTCCCTTAGCCTACAGTAGGTGTCAGTCTAAGACAGGGACTGTAACACGCGACCCGCGAGCTAAGTAATTAGTATTATCCATCGCCATCACTCATCTGTTTCCTTCCGTAAAAGTATTCCTTTGTTGCTGTAAGTGATTTGGGCTCAAAATACATGTTTGGAGGCCTACTATGTTTGCCACGTACGCCCAGCGGTTATATTTAGGGTTGTTGCGCATTTGGATGCATGATATCTATGGTATGGAAATGTACACCACGGTCTTGCCTCCCTGACTTATAGCCCGGTGCATTTCTACTTCAATTGAAATTAGCCCTTTGTTTTTTCCATGAGTTTGAGACTCCTGGTCTGAGAGGGAGTACCTTTGGGACCTCACATTGCGATCCTTAGTTTTTCTCCTATGTTGGAAGTGCCTCAAATGAAAATCGCTAGTTTGAAACGTTTGGTTTCATCATGCGCTCTGAAGCGTGACTGTAGTTGTTCTTTTCCACCCCATGTGCGCGTGCTTGATCTGCCTGTGAAACCTTTGTAATGCTAAGTGCTGTGCTCCATCTTTCTGGCAGATGTAAGAGTCAACCGTCTCCGGTGGTTTGTCGGGTTTACCAGACATGTCAGTACGTCAGTTTGTGTCGTGTTCTACATGCTTCATGTCAGTTGCAAACTGACACACAGTGTGTTGCGTCTCGGTGTAGTGTTACGTTGAACGTTTGAGCAAGGCCTTAAAAGTTTCATGCGGAATGTGGAACCATCAGAAGTACTCGATCATGCCTTTGTTTTTGTAGAGCGCCATGTACGGACGTAAAGTGCCCAGCAAGGAGATGTGCCCGACCCGTTCATCTATCTTCGGCTCGCCTGCTGCGCTGCGAGGAAGAGAAAGTGTCAATTGTGAGGCTGTTACGTCGTTAGCGGTAAGTTGCTTGTGAATGCGCTGCTAACATACCACCTAGAGTTGGTAAACTTGAACGCCTGTTGTACTCTATATGAAAGTATTTTTTTACGGTCTTACCCTGTTTCATAAGCGAAGATTAGAGCATTGGCGACCAAGCTCATCGATGCTCAGCCTTCAAGTGACGTTGTTCATCGACTGAACAAGTGCGATTCACGAAATGCAACATAATATTTATAATTTTCTTACTCAAAAGATTTCTGTTAAAAACTTGAAAGCGCTTTGCGAGTCGCTGAGAAAAATGAGGCAACCTATAGTGACTGAGTATTGTTTCAAATGTTGACATTTATTGGCCTTTGCCAGGTGAGAATTTTGCAAAATCTCAAGAACTATGACGGGAACCAACAGAACTGGTTGGCTCAGTTAGTTTGCTGTTCGATTTGCGTTCCAGAGCTGTCGCGTTTATTTCATCAAGTAAAGAGCTGGACATTCTGCTCAAAATTTCCTCCCGACATCATTGTGGCCCAGGGGGTATATTGCACCGCTTTTGTCACTTTGTGCATACAGTTACGTGTGTTGCATCATGCTGTGAGCTCCGCGCTGCTGTTTTTCGCGAGTTGCGCATCTCTCTTTCCAACCGAACGAAAATTGCGCATCTCTCTTTCCAACCGAACGAAGTCTTATCAAGGCAAGGGGCGACGTTTTCTCTGCGATGGCGCTCTCACAAAATCGACAATTCTGTTGTAAAAACGCTGGATTATTGCGACTCGACATTGTTGTGGAGAGACGTGTGCAATGAACACCTGCTCTGCAAAATCAGACTTGCTATTAATGATACGTTTTAACTTTTGCATAGCGACAAAGCGATTGTCTAGGCAGTGATATAGCTTAATCGGTTGTTTTAAGAAAATGTCAACATGATTTCTGTGCATCCAGGTTTTTTAAGGTGTTTTAGAATTGAAAATCGGTCGCTAGGATCAGAGAAAAATAATCATCGGGTCCCTAGAATCAGAGAAAATCGGGTCCCTAGAATCAGAGGAATCGGGTCCCTACAGGTCCATACCGGGTACCTAACATTTTCCTTAAAAAAAAACTGGAGCGACCATGATTTTGAAAGCACATCGTTCACGTGATATGCCTTGGGGTGAATGATGATCCCTGAAATGGGATATTCACCTTTTGGCAATCTACAATCAAATGTCGCCACTAAACGAAAGATAGCGCCAATCATCATCGTCTGTCGGTCAATTTCATAGCAGTTGTGAACAGCAAAACGCCCTCATATTTGTTTCGTTCCTGTAAATATATCTGCCTGCAGGATCACTGCGAGATCGCGGTAATATCGAATTCAAACTAACACTAAGCTGTTCGTAACACTAAGCTGCGATAGTCATCCTACATCAGCTGTACCGGTAAGTCTTGCACGCACGCGTGATAGCGCACGAGAAGTTGATAGCCTGGTTCTCTCAGGTTGGTGAATTGACGTTCAAGGCAATTACTTCGAAGAAAACCTGTTCAAGGTTCACACCAGCTCTTAACTCGATGACCTTTGCGCAAAGTTTGTTTTGCTGCTCAGTTTGCTTTCTTTCCACATACTGAAGGTTTACCCTAATCTCCAAGACCACACCTTTTTGCAAAAGCAAATGGTGAGCTTTCCTTTGAAACAGGGTTTTAGTGTCTGTCGACATCAGTTTGCACGGTGATGCTGTGACATTTGTGGAAAACTGCTGCTCAAAAATAGTGTTTTAATCACTCGTGAAACCTTCGTTGAACTTCAAAACTTTCAAAAACCCAAAATATTTCAACGTTCCGTTACTGGCAGCCGTTTCAAGCGCTTAGTTGAAGGTGGTGGTGCATAGAAACATTTTGATTCTCAAATCAATCTATCATAATTCTATATTTTAGTGTTTCTCCACAAAGGTGGAGGCGAAATGACCACAGCGCATGTTGCTTTGCTTAATTCAAAGTGGAGCCTACGTGAACTGGGCTGGAAAATTTTCAAAAATGCGGAGCTCGACCCAAACTGGGGCGAAAGATCCACGGGTCCTGCTGTGATAACGTCCGCCCACGAATGACCCCAGACCCGCTTTTTGAATGACATATCCGCGAATGCTTCGTTTATTCTAATATGTAAGCGATTGGATAGAAGTCAAGCTTATGTGTGACTCTGAGTCCCTCAATTAATTGTTTGACGGGCGTGGCTGTACATATGTCGGCACGAGCAGTCGAGCAGGTCTCTAGTCTAGGAGAATGGTGTGTTGGGATTTAAAAAGTGTTGTTGCATTACTTATGAATGTCTTTTCAACGTCTAAGTTCCAGTAAATTTACTCGAGTTGATATCGTTTAAAACTTCAATCTTTGCGTTGCGTAGTCCTCGCTAGTGCAAGAACAGGTTTCGATTATTTCGTGGAAAGATATTCTTTTACTGGCAAGTGGCAAACGCCGACTGTGAACTTTATCTTGTTCTTTAGCTTAGTCCGCACTCCTGAGGTGAAAGTTTTCGCTGCTGCAAAGTATCGCGGCTTGCCATTCACCGATGGGCACGCCTGTCACCACACTAAGTAGGGCGACTTTCGCCAGCGCAGGATTTTCTGTCTGAGTGTTGTCCGCCAAGTAACTCGTGGTTTCGTCGTTCCGAAAAACGTCCTTGGAAATCGTTCCATTGTTGCGTCAAAGGGTTCGTGTGACCGATATTCCGTTCGTAATCAAATGAGGTGGTGGTCGCGATCTTGTTTTGCTGCACTGCGGTGAAAGCGACGTAATGGATTTGCTGCGTGTTTGTGTTCGTCATCGTGCGTCAGAACGTCGGGCTTTACTGAGTCATGTCGGCGACCATAGTGGTGTTCTCATGGGCGCCGGAAAATGACTTAACGGAGGAGGCATTTTTTCTTTTGTGAAGGGAGCAGATAGTGAAGGGCCGGTAAAAAAGAGGTTTTGAAACGTGGAACCCAATCTTGAATTGTTCGAGGGGCACTAGGCTAAAGAGTGTGGTATATAAGTAATTTGGCGACCCACGTCACAAAGATTTTAAAAACTCAGATTGTTATGAATATTCAAGCTGAACTGAAGACTAAAAACGTTAAGAAAAATATGTTTTTTGCATGCAAAAGTCACTTTTTAGGAACATTTCGTTCACTGCTCATTGGGTCAAAACTGGCCTGCGTGCCAAGAGCTGCCCGTCATTGATGGTGGCTGCAGCACAATATGTGCATGATGATAGGCTTTTACAAAGACTGAAATCAATGAATTATGAATAACCGACAAATTAATTCAACGTCGCCTTGTACTGTGCATAGCAAGTTTAGACTGAACGATGGCGTGATTTTTCGTGCTCTAATTTACTTGTACTATGCTAATGTTAAACGTTTGTTTTATCTCTAATGGCGCTTTGTTACAAATCCCAGTGCTGTCAAATATCAATTGGAACTAGGTTATTTTAGGTCATACACCAAAGTTAATTCGGTCATAGTCCGTGAATGCTGTTACGGCGAGTTTTGATACTTTATTATGAGGCAAATGATTGATATGTCTCAGCGAAAAAAAACAGTGAGAATATGGCGCTCAAGATTGTTACATTTGCTTGAGGTGGACAGAGTCTTTTTATTTTGGCTCGGCATACACTTCGACTCCACAAACATTTTGCTCTTCACCAATTTTGATTATCTAAAACTGAGATACCGGCAAGAATCTGGCAAGTTTGTGATTGAAAAGTTATTGAAGACTGTCTTGTAGCGTGATCAGCTCTAGAAGATAAGCATTCGTTCCGCACGTAGCCATACGTAGATAAATAAAAAGGTATTGTTTTCCTCACGAAAAGCGAACGGTGTAATCGCATTTAATCTGGCTATCTTCAACCCAAGTACCAGGGTCAGCTAATTACTGACGTGAGCGAAACGCTTATGCCGAACCAGCCGTTACCGTGGATCCATTCGCGGATAAATTTTACTTGGGATTTTTCTGTCATTGGCTTTTTTAGTTGCTTCATTTGCCTCTCTGTAGCTGGCATTCCTAGAAACTTTACCATTTGCACATCATTTGCTGAAAGGTTGTCGACGCCATCTAACTGTAGGACGAATCTAATGAAACTGAAAACTGGTCGGAATTCCTTACGCCCGGCCACCGAGGCGAGCAGTTTCGTTTATGTGAGAGCAGTGCTAGTTTCCATGGTTGGACTGATATTTACCAGCATGCTTATCTGTGGTGTTTGCAGTTACGTGTTTTGCCATAAAAAACATTTGTCAAAAATGCCAGAAAATTTTCCTCCTTTTTCTTGTGCGGCCGTACCGTGTTGTTTGGTCTGCAGCGATTTTGCTCCTCAAGTGGAATTCGCGGAACTTTCACCAAATCCGCAACAACTCGGGCCTCTTGGATTATTCGCGTCGCCCTCTTGTCAACCTTCACGGCCGTTTTTCACTCGCTTTTGTTTTTTGAACCGATTTACCGCGGTGGGCTAAAATAGAGTGGAGTCACATATTTGCCTGCTGTGAAATGCCACTTCCTCATTCGACGAACATCCAGCTAAAGTTGGTCTTTACATGGAATACTTGCGTTGTCCCTCTCTCCCTGCTTTTTCCTGAACGCATTATTGCATGTTGGGAAACAATTACTGTCTTCATTGGAACTCGCTGGTATTGATTAATTTCGGAAAGGACTTCATCGTGTGGACAACTGTAGTACACCAAGCAAGACATGCCAAACATCGCGATGAAAACAGTAGGTATCTCAACAAAAGTGACATTGGGAAATGTACACAAAAGGTGAACAACATATATAACAAAAACACAAATGTTAAAGCGTATACATAACAACTATTTACACAGTTTTTTTTTTGGAAAATGTCGGGTACCCGGTATGGATCTGTAGGGACCCGGTTTCTCTGATTCTAGGGACCCGATGATAATTTTCTCTGATTCTAGGGACCCGATTTTCAATTCTAGGGACCCGAATCGGGTCTCTAAAACGCTTTAAAANACCCTGCATTTACATAACACAGATGATGGTGGGCAGGCAGCGGGTGAGGGGTTGGGGTATGTACAGATGAACAGGTGGGGCATGCACATATGTGAGAGAAGTAAGCATTAACAGAGGTTACGCGGCAGAGAGCAATGCAGCAACCACGACATTACAGAACAAAGGCACATAGCAAAGGCAAAAAAACAACGTTTATCCACACATTGGTGAAGAAGCAATGCAGTTACCCATGGACAATAATGGAGTACCACGGTTGCATGTGGTGTTACACCGGGCACATGGCATCTCCAAATTAGCTTGAAAGGTAAAAACACATTACAAAATGTATAACAATAAATAGTAATCCGTGCGGACGAAATGCTGTTAAAAGTGTATAATTCAGGGGCTCCAAACTACGACCCGCGGGACAAATCCGTCCCACGAAGCCGTTTCATCCNCAAACAATGACATTGTACTTAAGACCGTCACTTGAATGTGAGTTCGCTAAGTATTACTGCGCTGCAGGCTGGTCTAATCTTAGCTGACACGTTATGCGGTCCTCGGACAAAAAGTTTGGAGACCACTGGTGTAGATTGTAGAATAGATTAATTGACTTTATATATCCTCCACTAAGCCTGAACAGCCGGGTTGCTCCCAGGCGCGTAGCCATGGGGGGTCAGTGGGGGAAATTTCTCCCCCAATTCCGAAAGTAGCAGTAACAGTTTTCAGGTTAATCAAAATTTTGATGTGTAAACCAAAGCAATGCGTCAGTGCAAATCAACGAAACTGCGTAAAAACCTATTCCACTTCAACTATTAGTCGAACTTGATCAAAGCAGTATGGTTTACCAATTGCCCATGATTAATCAAACGTTATGTATGGTGCAAATGCTAGAGAATTCATGCCATGGCTGACCTTTACCTGAGGTTTAAGCTCCGTGTGGAAGTACGAGTACAAACCCGTATATACGCGCTTGTAATAACTAACCGAAAGTAAAACAAGGAGTAACGCTTTTTGCAGCTTGTTTCTGGCGCACCGGCTTATTGTATCCCACCTAATGGTGATGTAAACTTCATTTCAAGACCATCGCAAAACTTTCTCTCTGATACTGTAACTCTGGCATGCTGCAAATACTGCATATTTTGCCCTTGACTGCAACATCAGCCGCAGCTTTAAATGAACATCGTAGATTTTTGTTTTTTACAGTTTTGCAACTAAATGCGTGAATATGGCGGTGATATACATTTTGTATGCCTTGAAGCTCAAGCCTTGGCTAAGATGCAATTCGGTTTTGAAGTCTTTTTTATTACGCAATTAGGTCATAGACACTGTTTAGCAACAATAACATTTATTCTTGATATTTAGTTGTGATGGCGTGTAGACCTACTGTGGCGGTTCAGTCAGTAATATGTCGAGCCTTAACGGTTTCATCACTGATCTCCGTTTACCTTGCCGGCGAGTAAAAATGCTTTGTTTAAGTAATCAGAATCTGACCTGCACATAATCTGAAAGTGTTTCAACATTCACCTGGTGTTAATTGCCACCCTATCCTACAGTAAATTTGAAAGTAGCATTCAGCTGCAACGCGAAGAGTCAGCAGAAAATCTAACCCAAGTATAAAGATGCTTTTCATTTTGGAAGTGTTGAGGCCATTGACACTGACATTTACTTACGGATAGCTTGCAATTTGTTTTCTCGATAAAGCGCATGTTGCCCAGTGGCGTAGCTAAGGGGGGGAGGTCCGCCCCTGGCGGCACTTTTATGGGGGTGGCACTATGGACTATGCTGTAGGTTATAAACCTGTACAGGCTGTATTGAAATAAAAGTGGTTTTAATGTCGGGACACTACTTGCAATTGAAGGACGTTTTTGATTTTGAGTAATTTAAACTATGGCATGTGCATTTTAAGCGATTATCTTAGCCAAACAATAAACAGTCGTGTATCAGGCATGTTTTATCAATAGGATTTTTTACATGACGCTATGCAACACGGTTCTCAACACGCTTATCAACTCACTTGATGTCAAATTTTGCTGATTCACTACACCAGGGGTGGGAAACCTATTTGTTATCACGGGCCGCATGAATTGTACGTTATCGCTGGCGGGCCGCAAAATAAATT
>JGI24159J19872_10012066_pt1 | contig 11295 bp, 6 predicted proteins | sample Ectturendosymbi4_FD_19872 | JGI IMG/M metagenome (IMG submission 19872) | reverse complement strand
ATAAGTGAAGTAGTTTTTGGGTCATTTTGGCTCATGTTGCCTGGCCTAGGGCCCAACCGCTAGGCCAAAGTGTTTCGCTGAAGTTTTCATTGGAAACTAGGTTTGAGTCCCGAGTCTTTTGAGCCTTTGATCGACATTCTAGCATTTCTGGTTCAAAAGTTATGATCTAAAATGAACAAATTACTTAGTTATCTCATTAACTAATTAGTCAAAAATTTTTACTAACTTAGATTGTAACTTTTGAACCTGAAACCCCAGCAGGTCATCCAAAGTACCAAAGACTTGGATTGTAGCCTAGTTTCCAATAAAATCTTCAGCGAAATATCTACCATACCGTAACCCGTACAGGAGCAGAGATATTCCCGCGCAAAGCCACGTGCGATCCAGCCGTTATTTGCAAACCGCTTGAATTTACCCGGGCGTCAAAGTGTTAAGTTTTTGTCAATTAATCTTATTATAGTCTATTGTATTACTAACCACCCTGCAAAATTTATACATTACATTCTTAGATGAATAATGTTCCATTTTAAAGGTAAGTCACAAACTTCTGCAAAGTCAGCAAAAAAGCGTCCATGCAAGGTTGAAGTAAAAAAACCTGAGTCTGAGGAAGATGAAGAAGATGATGATCAGAGGTGATACAAGTTTGCATTATAGATTGTGTCTAATTCAGTTGTCACATGAAAAAATCAAACACTTCTAAGACTTTTAAACGCGTGGTTTGATTAACTCTTAATTTTACTTTGTTTGGTGTTCCTTCTTGTTAACTGCTTTGCTCAATTTGATTTCATTGTGTTCACTTTTTCACATCCTTTCAAAGCAACAACAAACTGACAATGTTATGTCTGTGGCAGTTTTCAAATTTTAACATGTTTGCTGCCAGTGTACGAATGTATCGTACCGAGATATCCCGCATGAGCCACTATTTTCACGCCACTTTGCAACTCATAACTTGTCAGTTATTGTGCTAGAGAGCTGTTCAAACCCTTAAAAGATGCTGCAACTCTTCAAGTCTGCAATGAAAAAAAAATGTTTGTTTTTTTTTGTGAGTTACGTCATAAACTTTTCGGCTCAGGTTACCTGGCCCGGGACCCAACCACATAAGAGAAGTATTTCAGTCAAGTTTTTATTGAAAACTAGGCTAGAATCTGTGTCTTTTGAGACTTTGATCGGCTTTCTCGTGTTTCTGGTTCAAAAGTTATGGTCTAAAACAACAAATTAATTAATCATCTAATTATTGGATTAATAAATTATTTTGTTGTTTTGGGGCTTCAACAGCAAGAGCCAATTTTTTGACTCAAGTGTTTAGTGGAAACTGGGCTATAATACAAGTCTTTAGAGCTTATGATTGGCCATCTAGCGTGTGTGGCTTGAAAGTTATGGCCAAAAAATCCATAGTTGATTAATTAGGGGATTAATCAATTAATTTGTTGTTTTTAGGCCATAGCTTTTGAATCAGAAGCACTAAAACACCTATCAAGGGCTCAGAAAACCCAGATTTTCGCCTAGTTTCCACAAAGAAATTTGCAAATTGGCATGAAAATGGTGTTTCATGTTGTGATTTTGAAGTATGAATAATATTGTACACTGGTGCCGAATGTGTTAACATTGTACTTTGTATTGATTTCCAAATTTTGGGAACATACCAATGTGTTAGTGCCTTCAGTAATGGTTGCTCTTGCGTTTTGTGAATTTTGCTGATAGCATTTGTTGGACTGCAGTGTATATTGTACTGAAGTGTTTAATCTGTGTATATCTATTTGATGTTCTAATTTGCACTTTGTACTCTAATATAGATTGGTACTAGTGCAACTGTGAATGCGATAAATTGATCAAAATAATAAGCACATTTTATGAAATGGCAATATCCAAACACAGGTGTATTGTGGATCAAAGTTTGCATGTCAGCCATAAACGATCGTTTTTAACACTTTTGATCCTGGTGGTTTCCTTGCGGTGATATCCATCGGCCCTGGGTGGTTTTGGCAAGAAATTAAAATGCTGTGTGCTTCTACAAAAGGCAGATACTGCCAGGCATTTTCCAGNTTCAGGCTAAAATGCTAAACCTAGCAAATATTTTGTTACTTTTACACTAATCAATTACCAACATATCATATCANTTTCAAAACATTTTAGGCTACATACCACTGCAACAAGCTTGGGCATACCGGAGCCACTTTTTTTGCAAAAGTTCACGTTTTTGAGACAATAAAAGCAGCTATACCCTAGCATCAAGCAATAAAACTTTATCAACATGTCTAAATATGCTCACAGAAACGTTTCTAATACATTCCTACATGCTTTCTTAGCAATTGACAGCATATCAAAGCACTTTCATTGCACAAAATCATATTCAATGCTGCCAGACCCTGGTCCCGCCTAGGTGGACCAACTCAAAAGGGCCATGCATTTAAATAGCCTCTGAGCTGCAAAAAGTTGGAAATCTCATTCAATAACCTAAGGTTACATAAACTCAGCCTAGGACTACATTTTTAGACGACAAATCACTGTAAAATTTAGATAAAAATTTTTGGATTTCCATGAACTTTTGATTACAGGAACATTAACAAATTCAAATGACGTATATCAGGGTTTTTTAACAGCGTTTTAGGGACCCGATTCGGGTCCCTAGAATTTCAAATTGGGTCCCTAGAATCAGAGAACATTATCATCGGGTCCCTAAAATCAGAGAAAATCGGGTCCTTAAAATCAGAGGAAATCGGGTCCTTAAAATCAGAGAAAATCGGGTCCTTAAAATCAGAGAAAATCGGGTCCCTAGAATCAGAGAAATCAGGTCCCTACAGATCTATACCAGCCACCTAACATTTTCCTTAAAAAAAACCTGCGTATATATATGTCGGCCAGTTGACAATTTTGGAACTGGGGGTTTTCTCCTGAGAAAATTAGCTGGGTACTGAGTTGTTTTTAACTTTTGAGAGCTGGCGTACGATATATTCGTACTTTGAAATCGGCCTAAAACCAGCAGTTGTCGGTTGCCTTACCAACGCCATAGCTCTTCCACCGATTGCGCTAGAGAGCTGTTCAAGGTCTCAAATGGATCGGCTAGTCTTCTAGTCTGCACTCGAAAAAAATTTTTTTTGGGGGGTTGCGGATTTTTTGTGAGTGACGTCATAAGTGAAGTAGTTTTTGGGCCATTTTGGCTCATGTTGCCTGGTCTAGGGCCCAACCGCTAGGCCAAAGTATTTTGTTAAGTTTTTCATTGGAAACTAGGTTTGAGTCCCGAGTCTTTTGAGCCTTTGATCAACTTTTTAGCATTTCTCGTTGAAAAGTTATGATCTAAATTAAACAAATTGATTAATTAGCTAATTAGTCAAATATTTTTATTACTTCAGATCATAACTTTTGAACCCAAAACCCCAGCATGTCATCCAAAGTATCAAAAGACTCGGATTGTAGCCTAGTTTCCAATAAAAACTTGAGCGAAATACTACCATCTAATGGTTTGGGCCCAGGGCCAGGTGAAGTGGGCCAAGGTTGCCTAAAAGTCATCCACTTACGACGTCACTCATAAAAAAATTCCACATCCCCCAACCAAAAAAAGTTTTTTGAGTGCAAACTACAAGACTTGCTGAGTGTTTTGAGCTTTTGAGCGGGTCTGTAGCACTTACTAGACTGGAGAAATTCCTGCGCAAAGCCAGGTGCGATCCGACAGTTTTTGCGTGAACTGCTTGAATTAACCAGGGCACGAAAGTGTTAAGAGTTGATCATATTTGTCAGTTTCCTAAAATACCTTGCAATGAAGCCCAAACAAGTGCTTCAGTTATTAATTCCACTATTACAGCTAGTGTACAATAGAAGCCTGTTTTGAATTTGTACTAAGTTTTTTGTACATTTCCTGCATGTTTTCTGTAAAATCTGTTTAGTAGAGGGACGTAGGGCATTACCAAATGTATTGGAAATATGTTCTGTACAGAAAGTTTGGATATTAATATTTTTCTGTTTAATGAGTGAAATCTCACTTGCTGTTACTGGTTACAATTTTTTTATATTCATACATACTGTTTATGCATTTTCATGAGCATAGCATGCCTTCACAGTAAGTCAGCCTTTTACTTCAGTTCCAATAGCACTAGTTGTTTTGCTTTAATTTCTAGGCCTGTTTCTTCCTTGCTGCAAGAGTGTAGCTCCGCTCTGAATTCCAAGCGTAAGAAACTTGAGTCTTTTGCAAAACAGTGTACATCATCACATGAGAAAGTCCAAAGTGTATTAGAGACCCAGGTGTGATACCTGTTTCTAGTTTGGTTTGTGTGAAGAGTTGAGTGCCTTGTAAATATTGGAGCTTAAAGATCAATACTTTTTCTTAGCTGTTTTGGCTCTTGGTTGTGTTTAAGTAGTTTATCAGTTTTGCAAAGTTGAAGTTACCTGAAAAGTTGCCTGCAAGTTTGATGCTGTGTGGTCTATGTCATAACCCCTCTTATGAAGGTCAGTATATTCATACCAGAAAAGTCCTTACATGCGTAGTGCATATTATGCAATATTTCATAGCACATTGTTAATTTCACTAATTTGAAAACCTTGTCTAATGCTGCTTTTGTGTGTCATATTTTGCTACTTCATTACTGCAACCAGGAGTGAGTTGAGCCTGAGGTAAGTCTCCTGTCATATCAGGAATGTCAAGCCTTTCGCTGTTGTCCCAAAAGTCAAGCAGTAGGCCACTCAAAGTGAATGCTTAACACATTGGGAACCAGTGCATGAGTATATCGTACTTTGAAATGATCCATTGAGCCGCTATTTCCGCACCGCTTTGCAGCTTTGAAAGGTAAAATTTGCCCAAGGGCAAGTCTTTATAACTCCATAACTTGCCAGTCAATTGCGCTAGAGAGCTGTTCCAGCACACAAAAGACTTGGTGAGTCTTCTAGTTCGCAATGTAAAAAATTTTTAGGTTTTTTTTTACCAAAAATTTTTTGGTTTCATTTTTTTGTTGGTGATATCACAGGTTGGGTAGGTTCAGGCTGTGTCACTGCGATTATTGGGCTCTGGGCTCCAACTGCAAGAGGAAAGTATTTCGCTCAAGTTTTTATTGAAAACTGGGCTAAAATCCTTAAGCCTTTGACTTGTTGGCGTTTCTGGTTCAGAAGTTATGTCTAAAAAACAATTTGGGTAAAAAAATTAGCGAAATACTTCCCCCTTGTAGTTGGGGCCCAGGGCCTGAAGACCTCAGTTAACAAGGCCTAAACCTACATCACTTATGACATCACCCACAAAAAAAAACAAAACTTAAATTTTTTGTCATTGTGAACNAGAAGACTTGCTGAGTCTTTTGGCATTTTGAACAGCTCTCTCGCACAATCAACTGGTGAGTTACGGAGTTGCAAAGACTTGCCCTTAGGCAAATTATACCATTTAAAGCGAAATTCGCTCAGCTCCAAAAGTGTTGAGAGTGCAAATGTTTCTTTATGTTTCTTTATCCATTTTTCTTGTTCAAAATTCACTTAATAAACTTGTGTTTTCAGTGTAAATTATAGCGTTTTTGCATGTAGGTTATGAGCTCATAAATATACTTACAGAGTATTTTCTTAACCATCACATGATTGAGCCGTCAGCAGTCAGGCAAGTTCACAAAAATCTGAGTCAAATGTGTTTGTAGTTGCTTACTGAACAAGTGAGTTTAGCCAAGAGAGCACAGCTGACAGGCATACAAGTACAACTAGTTGCTAAGAGTAGCTAACTGGCATGTTTATTTATGATGGAACTGGAAGCAATAAACTACATTTGTAGTGTACATTTGTTCATATGTGAATGTCTTTCACTACTGCTGTAGGTTCAGTATACACATACGCTAGCTTTGCTGTTGTTACCTAAACCTGTAAGAGCTGAGTAGTGCTAATTGATGTACTTACTGTACAATTACCACAGCAAACCATTTAAAATGAGTTTAATGTTACTAACCTCTGGCAGCCTCCATACCATTGCAATTAAATATGGGCTACCGCAAAAGTATTCTACTTGTGTCTATGCATATTCATTGGTTCGGGGTATCCACTCCATTTGGCTTGCACTTAACTATCCAAGTATCACAGCTTATGTCAAGAGTCCCTGTGAGAATGGCCATGCGTGAACACTTATCATGAAGTTGAAAAGTGATAATGCAAGAAAGCTTTTATATTGTTATTAGTGATTTGAGTATATGCTAATTGGTAAATGTTTGCATAGTTTTCAGCTTGGACAGTGTAAAGAATTGTTGGGGCCATTTTATGATTAATTTAAGTCTGATTTTACAAAAACTGCATGCTGATTTCCACTATTATTTAGCTGTTCAATTGTTTTGAGGACTAAGGGTTCAGTGCCCATTGAGTGATGACTGTTTTTTCAACTTTATTTAAAGTATAACTTGCTGAAACTAACAAAAGTTGGTACTTACATAGAAAGCAGACAGAGACAGACTAAATGAAGAATTCAAAAAACAAATCACTTCTGTTATAAATCAATGGGAAGCTGATATTGAACGAGCTAAGGAGAGTGAAGAAAAGTTAAATGTGAGTGGGTTGTACTCTTGGAAAATGCTCTTGATATTTTTTGTATTTTGAGGAATGACGGTGGTTTGTTAAATTTATCTTGAAAACCTTGAGGCTATGTGAAATGATACGAAATCGAAATGCTGTATTTGCCACGATGCTTAGATACATTCTAGCTCAGGGCTTCTCAACTGGGGGTCCATGGATCCCTAAGATTCCATGGTGACCTATTGAAGGGGTCCACATGATTTATGCAATCAGACGACTTTTGCCATTTGCATCAGCTTAAATGCAATGTGAAATTGATTTTTGTGTCTGATTAATTTTTTGGTTATCTACTAGGGTCCACAGAGTTATCTGAAAAGATATGGTGGTCCACGGACGAAAATGAGTTGAGTAGCCCTGTTCTAGCTGTTAACCTGTTTTTAATGTATGTGTGGTTCAATCTGCTTAAATCTTGCGATGTAGTCTCACCTAAAATGCGTTTGACTATAACATTGCAGAGGGTTTTATCAGCAGCAATGAATGTAAGCATAAAATCCTTGAATGCTGTTCATGCTGTTATTTTTTTGAATGCAACCTCAAGTCAAAGTCAAGTTTGCTGCACTTGTGAGACTCCTATGTTTGCACTGCGTATAGCCTAGGCAAGAGATCTTGGTCTTGCTCCAAATAAAAAAGATCTTATTTATCATTCCTCAGGATACCAATCATCATATAACCATAACAAATCCAAAGTTTGCAAAGGCATAAAGTTTCCGCCAAAAACCTAGAAACCTACAATTTGGCCAGTACCTGAAGTTCTCACCTGAACACTGATATGAGCGGAAATTATGTATTTTTCAAAATGTTTTATTTCCTTCCCTACAGTTTGGGCACTGGGCAGCAAAGTAATTAAAAATCGCAGTTTTGATTTGATGTAGACAGATGTTAATTACACATTCTGTATTTTTGTCAACATTTATATATTTGTCCTACTAATAATGATTTTCAAATCTTGTGGGAGAGCAGCTGACCTGCCATATATTACGGTTATGATCATCCACGTCTTTATGTTACGTCTAATGCCGTATGAAATAATAGTTGAAGTAAGATATTGGAGTAAAAAGCTTGGCAAGGTTATACAAACAACGTTGACATTGTAAGGTTTAGTTCTAGTTGAAAAAAAACTACCAATACTTGCCTTCAGGCCAGATCAACACTCAACGTCGATAACACTTCATACAAAATTGGAATAAGCCAAGACTTTTTACTTCCATGATTTGTGACCTTGAAATGGATGGAATCCAAACGTTCCAGGCCAAGTTTTGTGACTACCAGTGTCATGCACCTTCGTTAACTTGTGAATAGATGTTATGTTGCCAAACGCAAGTTCAGCTTCCTGATTTTGCTTTTCTGACTAAATATGGGCTAAACAAGGAGATGACTTTCGCTGGAAACAAGTTCAGGTTTTAGGAAAAGTTCATTTCGATTTTTTGAGGCTAAATGCAATTTGATGGTTTAAAAAAAATATTCATGTTATATATTTATTAAACTGTATGCAGGGCTTATTAACTCAACAGATGAAGCTGTTACAACAAATAAGGATCGTCCAAAGTCAAAGATTTAAATCCATCAAGCAGTTGCATGAACAGTATTCTAAGAGGTACGCTCTTTGGCTTGTTTTGTTTAAGGGGGCAATGAAGAAGCAAGCAAAGTAAGATCGCATTGGAAGCTGTAAATGATAGTAACATTAGCTGCGTTATCTGGTCGAATTACAGTAACCTTTTAAAATGTCAGATTAGACCTGGCGTAACTAGGCCGTCATTACTTTGGTCGTGTTTGGACTGATGTTGGAGCAATCAGGCCTATAGTGTTCCGTAACGATGTGATGGTTGGTTGATAAAGGTTATTTTGTATTGCGAGCAGCCAATTCCTGATATGAAACCTAGACCTAGCCCAGGTCTTCTGCTGATTCATTTTGAGACTGGCGAGTTTTTAATGCCAATGTATTCACAAGTGGGTTAGCTTTATAGTTGAAATTGGAAATGCAGACGCTTTCCTGCAGTTTTATTAAATCGCTAACTGCGTGCCTCCAGAATAATGTTTCAGAGTTGCGAATCACCAAATTTGTTTTTGCCTTGATTAATCATTGATTTGTACATGCTATATAGATTTTCAACATTTAAAAATGAGTGAGAATATTTGCTTGGAACAAGTTATTTTCCCAGTTTGGTTCATGCGTAGCAGTTCAATTGCAGTGTGATCAGCGAAAGATTGTTGACTGGTCGTCACCTCTGGTTGCACTGTACTTTGTGTTTGATTTTAGTTCTAAGGTTTTTCTGGGGTGATAGTTGAATCTCTGACGTATGCATTAGGCCAGCAAGCCGGTGAGCAGGCGATTGTGTTAAAAAGGTGAAAATCAAGCAAGCAGAACCATTTGGTTCCTCAATAATTCGTTTCGTATGAGCGTTTTTGTACCAATCTCAACTTAAATTGTTATCATAAAGTAATCAGATGTTGGTATACGAAAAGCGAAAGTGCTAAATAACCTTATTATGAAAATCACGGCCAATGAAAACGATACAAACGACATATTGCAAACGTTTCGATAACTCCTTTTATCATCATCATTGCTTTGCAAACGATGTCGTTTGTATCGTTTCCATTGGCCGTGATTTTCATTATAATCAGATGTTTGTCGGCGCCTTTTCTGTTTTCTGCATACTGGACTTTTTCAGCTGAGCGCACTGCTGTGATGACTCAAATCACTTGGAGTCTCAAAGTGAGGTGTTCTGTTGCTATTTAGCTAGTATAATTTCATTGCACTTGAAGACAAACCACGCCCTAAAAGGTTTGAAGCGCAAATCTTTTTGCCGCTAAATTTATTTCGCATCAAGTTTTCTTCGTAAGATTAAGACCATCGATTTAAAATAATGCCCCTTACGGTTTATATCGACCACATTGAAAACCTCTAGTTTACAGTCATCGTTGGCTTACCTTAAAAGTGATCTGCTTACGTTGCAGTTGCTGGTGGCGTCGCATATCCTGGTCAGAAAAAGTTTACTGCTTTATTTGCCGAAAGCAAATGGCACCAGGTGCTAAAATGATATACTTCTTGGCAATTTTCGAAAACTTCCGATTCTGCCTCACATCATCGAATAATAAATCGTCAAAATTGCGCTCTGTTCAAACACTTTCAAAACCGCTTGTGGCTTTGAATCTTGCTAAACTTTTAGCGGTGCCGAGACTGCACGTGCTGATATTCGTGGAAAGCTAACACACTGCTTTTACTGAACATTGTAGTGGTCACGCGAGTGCCACTACATGAAATCAGCAAAGTATAAGGGGACAGTACCAGTGGAAAGTACCTAAGAAAAGTCGAAATTTAAAATGCGTCGATCTGAAATGACGAGGAAAGCGTTTCTTTGGTCAAATCGGTAAAGGCGCAGACAAAATTACGTCATTAATTGGTTCCGATCACTTCCTCGATTACCACGTTATTAGTTCGAATCTCAATGCAAGCGGAGCGAAACCGGGTGTTCCGCTTCAACATAATCGACAAACGCCTTGTTTTAATGTGTAATTAAGAAGCTTTACGCACATCATGATCAGAAATAGAGGAACAAAATGGCCGTTTTCAACACGCATTTCGCCTCCACTTCTCCAGAAACATAATATTTTGATTGTAATTTCAGTGGCAAACTTCAGCGCAAAAAACGTGTGAGAAAACCTTTTCCACGCACTCAACAGACAGGTGTCGCAGGCTCGTCAGGTCTTGTTGTTTTTTGTCTTGGTGTACGTCAGTTTGGCAGAGCAGAACGACGGTCTGTTCGTTGCAAGTGCCCCAGAAGTCATTGCTTTGATTTTACTGCGCAGCGTTGCCGATGTCGAGACTTCGCATAGTGCCCAGCACAAAAATGTCACTGACGAGCTTCACAAAGAAATGACCAATCTTCAAAAAAAGTTCCTTTCTGAAGCGGTAAGCTGATTTTATACTCTGGTAGGTAGGGTAGTTATCCTGCATGGCATTTGCGTAAGGTTTTGGTTGGAGAAACCGCTTTAAAAACAATATTTTTTTCTAATCTCAAGCAGATAGAGCTTGGTACTAGCGACATGTATTGCTCTTGAAGCGCATGTTTTTTATAACAAATTTTTATCTTTTTCCTAGGGAACGATATCGCTTATTAGTTTAATTTTAATAAATCGAATCATGCATCACCATTTGTTCTATTAGATGCCAATTAAATATGCAGATATGGCTGTTGCCGCATCTAGGGAGTGTATCGTATCTTTTCTTCTAACGCACATAGGTTGAAGCTGGGGTTCCTGACCTTTTTTCGTTTGCCTCTTGGTAAACTTGGAAAGTAAAACTTGCACCCGGCAATTCTTTACTCTTATCTCTAAGGATTGAAATGACTGGAGGCACAAAAAATATTTTCGAAAATGGAATTGATGTGGACAGGAAGAGGCCTATCAGTAATTGCGTTGAAACCAAATAGCTAAAGGCACACAACAATGCTAATGTTTATGGCACTGGACACGAGGCCGTCTGGACATTGTGAAAAAATGGCAGCACGTCACTATGCTATTTGTTTGGCGTTGGGTAACGCAAATTTAGGTCTTGAACATGAATAACGCAGCAAACCAGGGCTGTCACGGTGGACGTTCCGGCATTATCTGTTGTTCGAACCTTCCTTGCTATCGATAGGTGTTGACCTGTTTTGTTTTCGGTGACATCGGCTCCTGGCAGAGCCGGATTAAAGGGTAGGGGGGCCCGGGGCAATTTTTACTGGAGGGCCCCTATGACGTAATTCGTGACGTCATTGTTTATAAAAGATATGT
>JGI24159J19872_10012065_pt1 | contig 11295 bp, 7 predicted proteins | sample Ectturendosymbi4_FD_19872 | JGI IMG/M metagenome (IMG submission 19872) | reverse complement strand
TCTGGTTTAAAACTTATGATTTAAAATAAACAAATTAATTAATTATCTAATTAACTAATTAGTCAAATATTTTTACTAACTTACATCATAACTTTTGGACCCGAAACCCCAGCAGGTCATCCAAAGTATCAAAAGACTCGGATTGTAGCCTAGTTTCCGGTAAAAACTTCAGCGAAATACTACCACTTAGGGCCAGGCAAAGTGGGCCAAGATGGCTAAAAAGTCCTCCACTTATGACGTCACTCAAAAAAAACCACACCCCCCAAGCAAAAAATTTTTTTTCGANTGCAATCTACTAGNCTGGCCGATCCGTTTGAGCCACTGAACAGCTCTCTAGCGCAATGGGCGGAGGAGCTAGGACGTTGGTAAGGCAACTGAAAACTGCTGTTTTTTTTTGAGAAAATCACCAAAACCAGGCGGCTCTCAAAGTGTTAATTAATTTGTTGTTTAATTATCCTGCTAAGAGATTCATTAATTGTTTTGCTGTTTTAGGTCATAACATTTGAACCCAAAACCTTAGCAAATCATCCAAAGTCTCATAAGACTTGGATTTCACATAGTTTCCAATAAAAACATCTAGTGCAGTGGTTCCCAACCAGGGTGCCCCGAGATAATACGTTTTTCAATATATGGGGGGTAGGCAATTAATTTGTCTGGGGGGCCACTTTTGCAAGGCCTTATTCTCAATGCTTTTGCGGTCCAATACAGTTTTTCTTTATGTGCAATACCAAAATATATATATTTAATGCAATTTGACAAAGACTCTTGTTGTGTGACACCCAAGGTGGTAAAGCCCATTAACAGATTATCATCAGTTAGCACCAAAAGTGTTTATCCTATAAAATATTCAACTACTTTCTTTTGCAGAGTATGCTGATTCACAGCTGAACAGTATCATGGTGACAAGTGTTTCTCAATCAGTAATTCCAAGTTTAAAAAATAGTGCTTTCTGCAACAGCTTGGACAAAAACAAAACTGTAGTGCTCAGGTGATATACTGTATATACTTCCCTGTTGGGCTTCTTAGTGCAAAGTTACTGTTTTTTGTTAAGCCCCAGTAACAGGGTTGATGTAAGTGGACCCAACCCAAAAGAAACTGGAAAAAGCGCACACTTAACACTTTGAGAGCCGACGTACGATATATTCGTACTTCGATTTCGGCCTACAAAACAGCAGTTTTTGGTTGCCTTACCAACGCCCTAGCTCCTCCACCGATTGCGCTAGAGATCTGTTCAAGGGCTCAAACGGGTCGGCCAGTCTAGTAGATTGCACTCGAAAAAATTTTTTGGTTGCGGGATGCGGATTTTTTGTGAGTGACGTCATAAGTGAAGTGGTTTTGGGGTCATTTTGGCTCATGTTTTCTGGCCTAGGGCCCAACTGCTAGGCCAAAGTGTTTCGCTGAAGTTTTCATGGGAAACTAGGCTTGAGTCTTTTGAGCCTTTGATCGACTTTCTAGCGTTTCTGGATCAAAAGTTATGATAAAAAATAAACAAATTAATTAATTAGCTAATTAGTCAAATATTTTTACTAGTTTAGATCATAACTTTTGAACCTGAAGCCCCAGCAGGTCATCCAAAGTATCAAAAGACTCGGATTGTGGCCTAGTTTCCAGTAAAAACTAAAGCGAAATTCTACCACCAAACGGTTGGCGCCCAGGGCCAGGCAAAGTGGGCCAAGGTGGCCTAAAAGTCCTCCACTTGTGATGTCACTCACAAAAAACCCGCACTCCCAAAGCAAAATTTTTTTTCGAGTACAGACTTTGAGACTTGCCACGTCTGTTGACGCTTTGACCAGGTCCGTGACCCGTACAGGAGCGGAGATACTCCCGCGCAAAGCCACGTGCGTTTAGGCGTTTTTTTCCCGAAAATCCCCAAAAGCAGCCGAATGCCAAAGTGTTACAACACCAAAAACCCACTCTTTACTTTTCCTTTGAATACTATGAAGTAAAAAGTAAAATAAGCAGCACTTTTGCACACTTAACTGTCAATTCTTATGTAATCAAACAAAACAAACAGAAACAAAATTTGAAAGGCTTGAAAAAAGAGAAGAATAATTTGAACAGTGTGAGTAAATTCCACTGGTAATCTTCTTCAGATCTGTAAAATCGATTTATTTGAACCAATTTTTCTGCCTTCTCTGTATCCAAACTGTTTGTGGTGTTGGAACATACCAAACTATATGTTGAAAAAACACTATAGATGCTGAACTGACAGGGTTTACACTTAAACATTATATGAAACTGCAGAGTTTGCGTAGGAGTGGCTTTTCTCTGTATGCTGTATGCATGCTTGTCAAGCCTTATCACTTTGAAGTGAACTGACCAACAACACTTTGAAAAAACAAAGATGGGGTACATTTCTTCTCCATCAATATTGAATGCCGTAATTGTGTAATTCTGAAAATTGTGATATTGCAGAGGCAATAAAAACAATCCATAATAGGATTTTGTGTTTTACTTAAAAAACCCAAACAAAATCGTGTTTCTTTTTTTAAAAAAGCATTTTTTGAAAAAGAAAAAAACCTAGATGTGTTGTTTCCATTTGAAAAAAAACGAGTTTTTATCAACCCTGCCCAGTAAGCATGATTGTTTGCCACACAGCAGCATAATGTTAGCAAATAAGCCACTATCACCTCACAGCATCATGTGAGCTAGGAAAAAAGAGCAGAATAGTCTGGTTTAGGTGATAGTATGATAAATGGCTTTGCTCCCCTAAACTAAAATGCAGTAAGCAGGTTACAATTCCAACTCCTAGACAATGAAATGTCTAGCATTTTCACACTTAGTGTACAATTAGTTGAGAGTGCAATTGCTTGCAAACAGTCGCAGTTTTGTCAGGGTGAGTTACAGCATCCTTCTGCTGTTTTACAGATCAGGTGTACCTGATGTGATTGCACTGACGAAAAAAAGATCAACTAAACAGAACTTTTCGCTTGCATCGGCTGCCAAGTAACAGCAGCTTGTTTGGTTACGCTACTTTGTTGCAGATAGCTTTTTCATTGGTGAATCTTAACAAAAACTGTAAGTTTGCGCTAACAAGTCCAGCCTTGCAATAGGGAATCAACTTAGCACAGCAGGTGTTTTTTTCCAAACTGTTGTAGAAACTACTGTATTTCAATAGTATCCAAAGAGAAACACGTAGTAGTTGGCTACCACTGTACCTTGCATGAAATTTTTATTCAGGAATTTTTTGTTAAATGTCTTGAATGTTAAAAGGTTCAAGAAAAAAATATAAGTATTTGATATAAACAAACTTTATCAGCAAATTTTAAGTATATGCGTTCATTCTGATGGTACATTTCAATCACCACAGTAGTGTGTCATACCATCTGTGCAGTGTCAAATAACTCTATTGTGATGTACAGGCAGCTTTTTGATTCTCACAAACATAAAGTGCCTGGTTGGCATATAAAGAAAAAAATCTTAGATTCCATAGAAAATATAGTCATATATTTTTCTTTTTGTAAAATGAAGGTAATTGAAACTGTATGACGTCGTTTCCTGATGCAGTGTTCTTACATAGTGTTCTTGCACCAGTTGATTTTGGTGGTCTTTGGTTGACTGGTTCTGAAGTAACTGACATTAGGTCGTGTTAATGCCCCCGATCTGTTTAATGCAGCGATTGCAGTGTCAGATAGCAAGTAAAGTAACTACTGGTTTTGGCAATATGCATTATGCAAATATAGTGGATGCATACGTGCTTTAGTGTCTTGTGCATGGCTCATGAGTAATTCCAGGCATTTTCTATTCATGATTCGATGCAACTTACTTGTTCGTGAACAGTGTAACAGTTGATATGTAACCTGTTAACCTAAATCGTGGTGATTGGCGCTGTTTCTGCTTAGTCCCATGAATGCTTAGTGCTGCTGTTCAACGTTATTCGATACTGAACCGTTTCATGCTGCACTGATCTGGTTTACACTCAAGTGTATTGAAGATTTTTTTTATAATTGAATATCATCAAGGAAAGCAACCAAACTTACAAGTGCTTCTGGGACGTAATTAACAGACATAGTGATGGGAGCTTTTATACAGTCTTGCTTTGACTTGGCAGCCTCGCGATGTCAGGTTGCTCACCTGGGGGCTGACCTGCGCTCCTGCAGCACCTAGCTCTTGACCTCTTAACTAGTAGGGCACCTCATTGGAATCGTACGTTACAACGAGTTCCTTATACACAGCGGTCCCTGCACAAGGAACATGATTATTTTAAGCATGCGCTTTATCAACCATTCAAATTGAAGCAGTTAGAAAAGTTTGGATCTTTTTGCTTGACAGTTGTAATGCATACCGTTTGTTGTCGTCGCAGGGGTTTCCAGCTGGAAGCCAGGTGCTCTTGCCATCAGCTGCTGCCGGTCAGGGTGGACCTACTGCTTTTATGCTCGTGCCTGTACAACAAGTTCCTTTCGCTGGAGGTGTTGCCCAAGCTCAGGTTGTTGTAGTAACTTCACGTCTGTGTGTTCTACATTTTTATCCGTAGGTGACAATTATCGGCAGCGAAAATGAATTAATTCCAGTCGATCCATATTTTACAAACTTGTCGTTGTACTCCAGGTACAACTGTCATCTCCGAAGTATAGTTACTGGATTTTCTGTGCTGACTCTACTAATCTGCAATAAACTTCAACATTCCCATCATGTCTATGAGAGTTAAAATTAGTCGTAGTATTTGTGTGTGTCGTTTTCTTTAAGGGACCACCAACTCGCAATGAATGTATGCATGCTGGGTTCCTGATAAGCCATAAGTTGCGTTTTTGTTTTTCTATCAGCGACATAGAAAACCAATCAAAGTCTGTGGACGAATTGTCCTATTTTATTGTAGACGTTTAAAATTCATTTTTGGAAATAGCATAAGAACAATCAGTAGTACAAGAAAACGAGAGCTAAATGTTTTTTTAATGCCAAAGTCTTGTGTATTCCCTGCAACACCACATTTTGTCAGAAGTATATTCAAAAGTATTACCTTTTTCAAAATGACGGAGTACCCGAAACGCTATACTTCGACATAAGCAAAGCTCATTTGCACGCTGAATCATTTTAAATAGCACCCTAATCGTAGCAGTAAAGTAAATTCGTTTGGCTTGTTTTCCAAAATGTTCCCCAGTGTTGGCGTGCTGCTGATCTCTACCTTTCTTTCATTGCAGCCCGCTGCCGTTCCAAATGTTCAACATCCGCAGCAAGTCCTGACACAGACTTCTACATCCTATCAATCTAAATCTGACGCCGGGAATGCTGCTATTGCCCCTCACACTTTGACAGTGCAGTTGTCCTCCACCCAGCAACCTGGTTTTGTTAATTCAACAGCCAGCCATTCTCCAGTTATCACAAGTTCATCCCAGCATTTGTCAAATGCTTCCATCCAACAAATATTGGATGCAACATCAGAACCAAGCAATCAGCAGTTGAAACCTCTGGATTTGCTTGCCCAGGCTGGCCAGCTGAGAGTGCAAGCAGACGCTGCGATTGCCGCTGAGTCGCCGTTGCCGAAGAATCCAGTGAACGATCCCCATATTTCGTCAACGATGCAGCCTGTTGGACTGCCGGGCGCTGAATCATCATCTCATTCCAACTCGTTTGAGGGAGTTGTTGTGCCAATGTCTGTGGACAGTGGCCGTCCAGAACCTTGCGCAGAAAGCGGGCAAACTTCTGAAACAAATGCTCACTCGATCCAACCTCAACCGTCTCCTGCGCTCTCACCAGTCACCACTTCCGAAAGCATGCAGCAAGGGTAATTTTTTACTCTTTTTGCTCAATGCAACACCAGCAATCATTCAGATATCTGTTAGGCTACACGTTATTGCAGCTACTTAGTCTTGTTTCGGAATAATTCACTGTGGTTTATTTGTGCTTCCTGAATTCGTTTGAGCTGTTCACCTGTAAACATATTTCACAGGGTCTTCGTGAAATCACAGGCCAACATCGTCGCAAGTACACCTGCAGCAACGAAGCAGAATGCTGCAACAAATTCTGCGAATTCGCCAAGCTTCGTAAATGTACAAGGTGTGTTGATATAAATATATATGCGTTCGAATGCAGGCGCAGGCGTAAGCGCAAGCACTCGGTTACCAAAGGGAAAAATAATGACATCACAAGACTGGTTCAGTTTTGCTACGCCAGTTCTTTGCTCCCATTCAACGGTTTCCATGTTGCCTCTCTTTCGCAGAGTAGGACAGGCAAGCACGTGGACCGCTGACCCGAATTCGTCGCAGGCGCAGCTAATGCTGTTGAACTGTCCAGTGCGCCGCATGAAGGCGGCATATCGAACATTACCAGACCGTCGTCGATTGAGTCTGGTTGTTGATGTAATTGGTGGGCCTTTGGCTAGTGTTGTGAATTTCGCACACAAAACTGAAGAAAATATTCACTGAGTGATTTTTTTACATCAAACCACACGAAAGTAGAAAGACGTTGCTTCGTTGTTACAGTAAATGAGTTTTAGCCATTTGTTGTTGTTGAAATCTCGCAGATCTTCCACTAGTAAGTCACATGTGAAGATGTTTGAGAAGAAAAACCTTGAAATTTTGATTGTGAAGCTGTCATGTGTTCACCGCTTACGGTGATCGCGTCATATTTGACTGATCGCCATTTGAAGGCTGCTTCAGGTTGCCAGTCATATTAATTATTGTTTACATTGCTAATTTCGGTACATTTGTTTGTACCTTGATGTCTTATCATTTCAATATTGTCCTTCAAAGCGATCGCACTGGGCGCTTAATTGAATACTGTTGCAGATGCACCTCGACCGAGCTCATTGCCACTGTTCAGTACTGGCTTGGGAGAATTATTTTCGTCACCAGCACGAAATGAGCCTTCAGGTATACAGCAAGTGTTTCGTTTTGCGTTTCATCGGATCACAACTTTTTCCCAACACTGACTAATTTCGCGTTAGGTGCGTTTTTTTCAAGCAACAAATGTTGAAGTGATTACATGTGATATGGAAGGACAAGTCGACAAATTCGATTAGTGATGTAATTAAATCAGATTAAGTCGATTTCCGTGACCCAATTACAGTAATTACACTCACCGGTAATGGTTCTCGGTATGAGCTTTCTGACCGCTACAGTGTTGTTAAATGCCTTAAAATAGGGGAACCTGATCTCAGACTTGCAGTAGAATCGTAGCGTGCGCAAACTGAACCATATTATTCAGTACTTCGTGTACGCAGGGGAAAAACCTCCTCCACTAAAGGAAAAACGTAAAAAAGGCCCTGCGCCGAAGTTGGATGGTGATGAACTATGCTCAATATGTTTGGACAAAGCTTCAGGATATCACTACGGTGTATTGACCTGCGAAGGATGTAAAGGTATGAAGCAGTTTGCATGTCATAAGGAAAGCAATCTGACGATTCTTATCCTCCAGTTATACCGAACTACGTGTCTATCTTTATGACAATCCAAGAGCTCGATTTATTGCCCAATAACAGTCATAAATTTGACCAGGAGCATCAGCTAGATTTTGGCATGCAGTTGTTTGTTTCTGCAGTCTATTTAAACGTATTCGCCTGTTTTTGTGCTCGCGTAGCGCTTGAGCAGCATGAACACCATGCGGCGTTGTTCAGGGGTGTAGCCCGTGTACGAGTCCGCATGCAATTTGTTGGTTAAGCTCGTGAGTTACGTGTTACGGACTTGCTCTCTTTACATTTTTACCAAATAACAAAAATTTTTACGCAAGTTGACTTATCACAGCAGGGCATGAACGTTGCATTGCATTTGGCAAAAACCGTTAGTATGCCTGGCCTCCAATCCATATGGCCGTAGCATGCACAGGCAAGTAGATCACTTGTTGTGTTGTCGTTTTTAGCAAGAAACCAGCACCTGTGTTTGCCCAATGCAAATTACACCATAAGGGACATCAGTTTGTCGTACTGAACAATGCCCAAGCACCCACACAATGTAGACACAAGCCTAAATGTGAATGTTGGATACCTCTTCAAACCCAAAATTGTTGCAGCTATATTGCAGGAATGATACGTCAGTTCTTCGGCGCCTTTGGCCATGCTATAAAGCTGGCTCGGCATGGGATAGGAAAGCGTAGTAAATTGCTCACCCTAGCAGGACACATTTTTGCTCGTTTCGGAAATGAAAAGCTGACTTAGCACTATTTTTCTTCAAAGGTTTCTTTCGACGAAGCATCAAAAAAGGTTTGCAGTATAAGTGCAAGGGTGACGGAAAGTGTCAGATGGACGCCTTCATGCGCAGAAAATGCCAGAAGTGTCGACTCGACAAGTGTCGTTCCGTTGGCATGAGAGATGAAGGTAAAAAAACTACCGGCATGTATTATAAATATCTCGAATTGATGGTGTATGTGGCCTGAACATCTGGATAATACTGGCGGAAAGAACGTGCAAAAACGTTTGTTTTCTTTATTTAGGCGTTTTACTGGAGTCGCGACCAAAAAAGGTGAAACGGGAAATGCCCAGAGGTTTCTCGTCAGGTGTTGGCCATAACTTGTCGTTCGATAGTGAACCGCCACCTAAGCTTACGTCACAACAACGCTGCTTGGTGGAGATGCTGCAAGCGAATGAGGCTCGATTTCAGTGGCCCACACAAGAGAACGTCGCTAAAGTCACAGTGAGTTCAAAAGTGCTTCGTGCTCTCTTTTCACTGGGTTTCTTTCAGTGACAGTAGAAACAGAAAAGTTGACTTGCGGCGGCGAAGTTACCTGCTGCGTTTTATTTGCATTGAGGTTGCGCACCTGATAAATTGCTTGTGCTTTGTGCAGCCATGGCAGGAATCGGGAGACTCTCACCGATGTCGCGCGTCGCGTTTCGCCCACTTCACCGAGCTCGCTATCCTCATCGTGCAGTTGGTGGTGGAATTCACCAAACAACTGCCCGGCTTCATGTCTGTATCTCGTGAAGACCAGGTATGAGTTTCGCTACGTTTCCAGCTCATAATTACCATCTGTTAAAAGTCGACTGGAGCCTTGCAATCTGTCCAGTCAGCCTTGCCAAATCTAAAATCAGTATATCCCAAGCTGCAGTCATCTTCTTTTGTAGGATACGTAACGTTAAGGTCTTAAAAGACACTGGTCGAACGATGGGTGCTGCGCATCCGAAACCCGGCAATAGAGATAGGTTCTCACGTCATCACAGATCAAGAACTTTTGTGCAATGCGAGTTATTTTGTTGTAGGATCGATATGTTGTTTGGTTCTTTCTTAACAGCATTATTTTCGAAATTGTGTCGCAATCAAATGACACTTATTTTGAAGTAGCTGAGTAACAGTCCAAAACAAGCACAGCGGTTTAAAAATGCATCTCGTTTCAGTCAAAAATTTTTAAGCAGTTTCAAAACTTGCAGTGGTTCTTATCGTTACATTCCAAAAACGTTTTCATGAGAGCGCATATCCAACACATCGTGCTATTAGGCAAATAGTTTCAGTCACAATCTCCAAACCTGTGGTTTTTGCCCTCCCGTTTGGTTGTGAGAACTTCGAAACGTTTTACAACGATTGGTGATTCGGTGTCCATACATGCTTAATTTATAGTGTCTGTTGGACAAAAACATTCACCGGATCATTAATAGAAGTGGTCTGCACCACTGTCTTCATGTTTTTACGAGAAATTGTGGGCGAGAAATCCTGTTGCTCGTAAGATTGATATCTCTTAAGTGTTATTGGACTACGCCCACGCGCGGTCAGTTCTTATATCAGGGACCACCGAACCGTGACTCGCGAGTCGTAGCTATGTGGCACTTCCCAATTGAATTTGGTGAAAATTCGTTGATGTCATGGTCGCTCGTCTTTGTGGCTGCCGCAGTATTGCCGGATCGTCGCAGGTCTTGCGTTGAGTAACGTTGGGCACCAAGCTACAGAACAAAACGTGATTAAATCTGTCTACGCGTGGTTTGTGCTTCCATAATGAGGAGTGCATTGTTTTGGCATTTATTCCTTTCCAGCTTTTAACTTGCTTTTTCAGATCGTTTTGTTGAAAGCCTGCACCATTGAAGTAATGCTGCTGAGGGCTGCCAAGCAGTACCAACGAACTTCAAAAGCAATAAATTTCTTGAATGGGAAGTTCTACAACAAAAACAGCTTTTATCGAGCAGGTATGTGGGCAGCCTAAGACTCATGCCGTTTTTGCCTAACCTTCTAATGCCTCTTCTGAGCACTGTCATGCTAAAGATTATTGTTGCCATTAAAGCAATTATGTTCTGAAGAAGTTGATGGAAGTAGAAAGACGATTAATTTTCACAGGTATTCAAGTGGAGTTTGTTGATCCTATCTTCGATTTTTGCAACAGCATGGCGAAACTAGGCCTGGACGAAGCAGAGTACGCGCTTCTCGCCGCTATTAACACTTTTTCTGCAGGTAAACGTTTTCCTATTTTGCCTTCTTGAAAAACTAGTATTTTAGCTGATCTGTGTTTTTTGCTTGCGACTTGCCTCCAAGCGAAACCGACAGCAACCGCTAAAGTTTCGCGGGGCGTCTGTTTTACGACATACTGCAACCCGCATTCAGACGTGTTTTGTGCAGTCCATTAGGCTTCAACCTGAAATAGAGCTGCATATTGAGATTAACGCATGTAGCTTCGGCAGCTTTGTGTTGTGAACAGGAGGCAAGGCGTTTATTTGAAAACCCCACATCACATTTCATCTGCAACAGGTTAACTCAATCCCACTGTATTAGTGTTGGGTTCACAAGCTCGTGTGCCTCCAGAATATCATAGCGCTAATGCTCTGCGAGCCGTCTTCCTGGCAGAAGTGACGGTGTTCTTGGTCTTGTCGAAATTAAGTTTTTGATCGTGTGCGGCTTGATATATCGTAATGAGCGACGTTTTCGTGCTTGCTAACCTTCCCTAATCGTTTTTTAATGTAAAAAATTGTTGCAACTTGTCTCCCTGAGCGGCGATAGCTCAGTGGCGGAGTGTTACGCCTCTGAACAGGTTGTGGGATCGATTCGGCCACCGAGTAAATCGCCGTGACGCCGCTTGGGTAGAAGCGTTTACCCGCTCCAGCAAGAATGCAAATTTTATGTTTCGGTCTGCCGTCATTCAAATAATATTAACAAAAAAACTTGTCTCTCCTAGCTGGGGACCGTTTTCACGAGACGCGTTCTTTCTCAACCTTTATTAGCAATTTTCTCAAGTTGTCTACAGACACATGCCAATAGTTACGTTTGCCTAAGAATCAGGGCTGTGGAGCCGGAACCCAAAATTCGGGCTCTTGCCCCAGGTATCTAATTGCTTTGGCTCCGGCTCCAATGTCTAATCCAGGGGCGTCAAACATACGGCCCGCGGGCCAAAAGCGGCCCGTTGCGAAGTTGGATCCGGCCCGCGGGATGATTTTGTAAAGTAAAAACT
>JGI24159J19872_10012063_pt1 | contig 11295 bp, 5 predicted proteins | sample Ectturendosymbi4_FD_19872 | JGI IMG/M metagenome (IMG submission 19872) | reverse complement strand
AGAATTAAATCAATGGCCGCAGTGGAGTTCATGTTTGGACAGCGTTACGTCAACTCGAGACCGGCTTCGCCAGACATCTGGGGTGTAAGTACAACAACAACATACGCTCCGACCGTTAAGTCTCCACAAACGTGACGTACTCGAATCATTCAGCAAAGTGTTTTACAAGGAAATCGATCACGCGTTTATTTACGCGTCTTCAGTCTTGTATATTGCAAGCAAAGCTGACGGGTGAAAATATGAAAAATTAAAGCAAGACTTCAAGAAAGCACGCGAGCTGTAGTCTGAGGACACATGCTGGGAACAGAAACACACGAAAGCTACGAAACAAAACTGAGGTCGCAGAGATTGAGAATCTCTGCAAACTCAGCTTTCCAGAAATATTTGAAATGTGCTGAGGTAAGAGAAAAACCTGGCCAATCAGGCAAAACAAAATGTTTTCAGCAGAAAAAATGTTCCCTCGTGTGTTGCGTGACCCGCTGTGACTGTTGACTCATCATCACGCTCTTTGCGACCAGTCGTTCAGCAATTCGCGACAGTTCGCTTTCCAACTTTGGTGTGAGGCTGGATTTATGGTCACCACAGCTTCGCGTCACTTTCTCCAAATCTTGCTTTAGTTTTTCACCATTTCACTCGTAAACCTTTGCTAATGTTACGATCGGAAATCCCGAGCGGCATGTGCGCAAAGCTTCGCACCGTGGCAACAAGCAGCAATGGAGTCCACCCGACGAGATCACTCTATTATTGCTTGTTCGCGCCACATACATATGGGTGTTATTCTTTGCGCACATCCCGTTCGTGGTGAAGCGAACATTCAACGCAACGCCAACCGAGAAGTTGCAACAATTGCAATTTACAGGACTGAATATGAGCAAAATGCGTGAAATCGATTTGCTAGAAAAACAATTTCGCTGGAATGATTTGGCAGCGCCACGTTCGCGGTGACTATTTTTAGATTGGTTGTGGACATGTGCAGGTCTGAGTAGTCACCACGAAGTGATGAAAGTAGAGAATTCGCATGGCGGGCCGATTTCTCGAAAGCTTGCAGCAAACCGAGAATTCGCAACTGAACGCGTGAACCGTTATTTTACATCAGCTGTATCAACATTAACGACTTAAACGGCAGTTGCACAAACAATCTTGAAGCTGCAGCTCTAGAGCCAGTCAACAGTGCTGTGGGAAAACGCTGAACAACCCGGAACACATTCAACATGCTTTCAAAGCCGCTGCATTGACGTTACCGAGCTTACAGATGTCGTCTTGAGCGAATACCAACAACTCACACTCTATCAGTAATGCTATGTTACACTCGATCAGTAATGCTCTTCAAAATCATGCTCTCGAGGTTTGCTATAAGCTTTCGAGGAATCGGCCGACTGGGCTCTGCTTTCTTCGCTTTGCCATGATTTACATTTGCACATGTCAAGTACGTACTCTCCACATAGGCGACAGAGTTGAATAAATAGCAAATTATTTAAAAAGCAAATTGCTTTCATGTATAGTTCCGCAACAAATCCTTGTTTTCATTTGCATCTCACTGCAAAGGAACCCAGTACTGATGCAGTCTGACAAACCGAGATATATTCTGTAATACAGAATGGAGCAGAAAAGTTCTGAAAGCTCTAGGTTTGCTGAAAGATTTCGAGGAATCAGCCGATTGGGCTCTGCGGTCATGACTTTCAAAATCGCGCATCGCAGTTTCGAGGAATTCAGTTCCAGCAGCAACTGGAATGCGCATTAATTCTGCAACAAAATGTGCCTAGAATGACAAGAAAGTCACCACCAGGTAAGTTGCATATGCTGTATTTAAGAATAAACCATCTATTTGCTTTCATTCGACAATCGAAAGCTCTTAGGTTTGCTATGAACTTAGCAGCGGTTCATTCCGGATCGGGCCTTCAATCGAAGAAATCAGTAGACAGCGACTTGAACGGCCAACCTCTCGGAACAAGTGCACTAGAAACATCATTCCCACTCACCGCCTGCGATTTCGGGATGATGGGGTGGTGACGTCAGCGCGTCTGTGTTGGCGCCAGGGGTAGGTGGGGAGTGGCAGCTCTCGCTCAGCGTTCGCGCAACGCATCGCCGTCGCGTGCACGGTCTCGCGTTGTCGCCGCTGCGCGTTCTGCGACGAAAAAGCATCCTGAGTCGGGTGGGACATGTTACAAGGCGGCAACGCCCTAAAATGCATGAAGACGAACACATAGAAGCGAGATGTGAACTTTCTTGACTGAGAAAAAGGAGTTACCAGTCAAAAAGCACCGGTCGATGTATAAGCTGAGTGTCCATTTAATATCCGACCACATTCCTGAAAAACGATCAATGACACTTGTCGAAAATACCCGATCACATGGTTCAGTGCGTCGCGCCTCAAACATTAAGCCCTATTATTATCGGTGGCAATGCCAGTACTGTACAGATTTCCAATCTCAAGTCATTTTTGCCGAACAATTCACCTGGATAGAGTCGAGTGTTGGTAATATCCCCGTGGCGTGCTGTAGTACTGGTACATGACCGACGTGCTGCGGGGTGACATGCTGTACACATTGAGGGGGGTGCTCGCTTGAGTGTTGCTGGGGCAACGGGAAAAAGCTGTGGAATGACATTAATTCGGTAAAAACGCGAAATGTCCACGTGTCAAGCTGCGGGTGAATGCGCAGCAACAAGACCAGCAAACGCGAACAGCTGGAAGGCGGTGTGCGAAACTTTTCAAGGCAGCAAAGAACTTCACACAGCGCCCGAAGCAACCAGTAAACTTTAATTCCGAAACATCTTTATTCGTAATCGCAACGCCAAGTATTGTTCGGTCACGAAGGCTTTTCAGCCTGTTCCCGAGAACGAAGCAGCGCGAACACTTGAAAGGGGTTTTGTTGCTGACATTTACGTCACACCGCTGTGTCAACAACTGCGCCCGCGACAGACAAACGTTACGCGTTTGTAACTTGAATACACAAAGACGTAGCAACACCAAGTGGCGAGCATTAAAACATGTGACAATAGATATAAAAACAAAGACTTAGACAGCGCATCACTCTATTTGCAACATTTAACTTTGATCAACTACTTTATTTAGTGAATGTGTTGTAGTTCATGACATACTGCCATGAGGCTTGAAGGGAGAGTGAAAATTGTTAACAGTCGTTTTCACAGACAGCTTTTTTCCATTTTTCAGTATCTAATTTTCAGAGAAATTCGTATTTTAGCCACGCGATATTTTTTCTGTGGTAAACTATCCCATGCTAGAGCTTCACCAAAAACCAGTCTCCGTCTCCGGATTAAGAGGATATCCTGTTTCAATTACTGCGGATTAAGAGGATATCCTGTTTCAATACTTTGGATGACAGTTGATTCATGCAATCAATAAGATTAAGAACGACTGTTGCAAAGTTGTTTATCATTTGTTTAATAATGCGGTCGCACCAGCGGTTTAACCAAAACATCCAAATTACCATCACTGCGTAAGTCTCAGCAAGGTTTGTACATCGCATTGTGAAGAAGCAAACTTATATTGTTTTCGAAATAGCTGCACAACGCGCACCTGTAACTGGTGAAAAGCCATTTACATCACCATGACCATCAGTGATTGAGCAGGATTCTTCTGAACTCATGGAAGTGCTAGTCGACCTATGTCTATGCACCTAAAAATACAAAACTATATAAACACAAATGTACACCACAAAGGCAAAGATTGAATGGCGCTGACACCTTGCTACAGAGTAAAATTGTTAATTGGCCATTTGTAGTTTACCAGTACTGCAAAAAAACTTGGACAACACATGGTTAAGTGTGAATCAAATATACAGTAACACTTCATGTTGTACTTGTTACATCAACCACGTAGCATCAGTGCTTGTTCCCAATCATTATGAGATATGCTTAAAAAGACAAGCAAAACAACAACAGTTAATTTTAGTTCAATGGAAGCAATTGTTTTCATTGAAAATATGTTTCATACCAATGGAATGCAGAGGTTTGTGATATTGGAAGTTACTATAAGCTGTGCATTCCAAAGAAAGGAATATCAACCACAAAACTTAGAGGGTTTTCATCAAAAAAATGTGTAGCTTTTGCCCATTCCAAAATCAAGATCAGGAAATAAACATAAGTAGCAGGGTATAAAATAGTTGGACAATGAAAATGATACAAGAATGACTAAGATAAAAACTAGTAGGCAGTAAAGATTACACTACAAATTATAAAACAATGTTAAGAAAAATGCAGAACACCTGACTTGGGATTGGAATACTCAGTGTTGTTCCATCTGCATCATGACTGTAGGGTTTTGTTTTGGCAAATAATGCCTTTTTGGTGCGATTTGCAACATCAGAAGCCTGGGCAGGGGTGTAGTGCAACATCTAAACGTTTTCTTTAATTCGTGCAGCTGCAGTGAAAAACAAATACAACTTTGGAGCTGAGTGAAACTGCAAATACTGCAGAGTCGTTCAGAAGCAATAATGCAATAACCAATTATCAAAATAAAACAAAACTGGACACTGGTCGTTGCGTGGCTGTCTTCCAAGATATAGCCAGGTGAGCTGCACATATGTACCTGGCCAACACTGCAGGAAGTTTATAGTACCAAGCTTTGAGAACTCATTTTGACACACACTGTAAGTGTAGATTTAAAATCATAGAAACATACACCTAAAAACAGCTGATTTAGTCTTCACATTACATCTGTGAAACACAGGTAGCTTAAATGTACAAAACGTGGGTTTTCAGGGTAAAAGGACTCCTTTGGATAAGTTTCATTTTGGAAGTTAAGTCTTGACAGTGGTTGACTGGAAAGGTAAGCAGCTGTTCATTCAGAATTTTAATTCACCACCTAGATTTAACCTCATAACAGTGGACCTATGCCAACATAACCAACACGCAGTACACCTTGTAAATCAAAGGAAAAATGTTAAACTTCAAAAAAAAACATGAACTGCTATCTCGATATCCTTCACAATCTCTTCTGTAGGTGCAATACCTGACAACCACGCTAGCATGACTGCTGCAACCACATGCATGCAGGATCTTCATGATGCAATCATTTATTACTGATAAACAACACATTCTCACTTGTCCTTGTCCGTATGTCAACCAATGTCAAGGTGTACTTACAATGAATATATTCTATATTATGCATCACAAAGCATGGCATGCAAAATTTTCAGTTGTCAGAGATAATATTCTAAAACAGCGTATGNAAGAGAAATATATCTAATCTGCACATTGTCTCACAACTTTCTAATGAGAAGATTTTATGAGTTTGTGACTGTAAAATCAATTTACATTGGTCAACTGCGTTGGGTATAACAAATGAAAAAAATATAACCAGTAAAATGTTCTTTTCAACAAAAATGCACACTATTTTAGGAATTTTTTTTGCAAATTTAACATTTTTATTATTTGCAAACAAGCATTTTTGGGGACGTGTAGCTTTGTTGGGTAAAAAATATTTAGGTAAAAAAGTAACCTGCCAATTACTCTGACAGATTCCCACAACTTTGATTAAAACAAAAAACAGTACTATGCTTTAGGACATGCAGGAAAGTTTCAGCATTCTGCAGTTGACTAAAATTATTTGAGCACAATAATGCCAAAGTTGTATTAGGCTTGACTTTGCTTCTTGTATCATGGAGTAAGCACAGTTTTGTGTTACAAAGAACGATTTTACTTATACAAACAATAAAATAAGAGCATAGTTTTCAGACATAATTAAATACAACCATTTCTGCACAAGAGAAAGCTACTCAGTAACACAGAAACGTTTCTTACTTGGATGGATGGAATTTCTTAATCGCTGAATTACTTCTACACTTTCCCCACAAACATAATATAACCGCCTATGGGAATCTAGGGAGAAAAATAATAAACATTGTAAGAAATACAAAAAGTGATTTGGAAAATATCGACAAAACACATTCAAAGTAGCATAAGGATTCAACTACAATTTGTTTACAATATTGTGTATTTACTATCAACAACCAAGACATTATCCATTAATGCAATATTAAGAAGTCCAGTCCGTTTAAAAAAACACACATTCTGCCATTTATACAGAATTCCACATGAAATAAGTATTCAACTGAGGTNAATAAGATGTTTATTGACCAATAAGCACAATGGTCCTCCAACTTAGTGCAAATTAACATCATGAAANAAACAAAAATCATGGAGTGTTATGTCATTCTAACCATTATTGAAGACGAAGCCATTTCACTGATAGTTAATGTACAAACTTTTTCCTGCTTTTTTTCCAATCTTGTAAAGTCACCAAAAGCAGAAAAATTGAATTTTTTGAAAGCATAAAAATGGAATATTGAATTTTCATACTCTTATCCTACAACCATTAATGTGCATTATTCGGAAGACTACAAATGATCGAGATGCGACTGCTTCATGAAACGAAATGAAATCAATGATAAAATCTTTAATGTCCGTTAAACCTTAGAATGTGGTGCTTCACCAGGCCATTGGGAGCCACAAGCTGAGGCATTCACTGGCATACTGATCTAGTATGGCAAATAAAATAATAGACCATAAACACATTAAAAAGAAATTGCTTTTTCATTGAAAGGCAAAGGGGGCCATGGGTGTTGAGGTCTCAAAAGAGGGGATCAGAAACCACAAAAGGTTCTGAACCTATGCCTCAGTATGAAACTGTTGGAAAATGTATTCAAAATTTCCATAACATCATACATTAATTAAAAAACAGTCAAGTAATTGAATTAGTTTAAATTTATTGAACATGTTTTTAAGCCCAATTTTTTAGAAGAGAAAATTAGACCCAACTTTTATGAGAGACTACCAAATCTAAATTTTAAGGGGAAAAATAAATCCAGAAATATTTTGGGGAGACAATCAAACCTAAGCATTTTGGAAGCTAGAGGCAGTTTTTTACACAAGTTTGTTTCAGGACAACAATGAGAAATACATCACAAGATAATTTTCAGCACAAGCTTTCTTTACCACATTTATTTCATTAGTTGATACCATGTCAATACATTTTTCTTAACCAATACTGTATTCCCCTTCCATTAGTTTTAGCATCTAAGCTACATATGGTATTTCAATAAAATACATGTTTCAGTTTTTCAAAGAGTCAGAATAGAAGGAGACCTATCAGCTGTTCAATAAGCAATTCATTCAACTCAGCTTTCATACCAGAAGCTCGAATAAGTGAGATAAAATATTTTTGTAATTTTATTTTATGTATACTGCAATAAGAAATACCTGATGATACAGCAACAATATATTCATTAGTGATACAGGTCACAAACTGCAGTGCATTCATGGATAACCAAGAACATTATAGCAATCATCAATAACAAGCAAAGCTATAGTGAAGAATAAATATATGGTATGAACTAAATCTGCTATCTACATTAAATTGTGCGTTTACTGCTGCATCAAGATCAGTTGTTGTCAATTCCTATTTATCATGATCACTGGTGAGCACATATCAAAATTTTACTTAGCACCACCTCACAGACCAGGACTGAGCAAAGCATCAGAGCAGGGGTGGGGAACCTGCGGCCCGTGGGCCAAATGCGGCCCAAGTGAACATTTGATATGGCCCACATCGGAATCTTCGTCACCCAATTTAAAGTACACAATCATGCAAAACGAAGCTCCATGACAAGCAGATACTTAGATATTATGTCAAGAGAAACCCATAATTAGAAAAAAGGTGAATTTTTGGATTAAATAAATAAATTGTTTTTCCAGCCCGCCAGTGATTATCTACCATTTATGCGGCCTGTGATAGTGAATAGTTTCCCCACAATTGCATTAGAGGCATCTTTTCTCAATGCTCTAATACAGTTTAAAACACTGTTTTGTGTGTATTGTATGCCAATGCGCCTGCCAATTGTGGTGCAAGTACACACAGTCTGGTATTTAATGCCTTTGTGTTGCCTATAACAACACCTATTAAATTTTGCAGTACACCCACAGGAATGGAGGTATTCATCCACATCATGTTTTCCATTTTGTCAGGACATTTTAGGCCTGGATTTGAAACAACCTTTATCTCTTTGTCCAACAATGAGCATCTAACTTTTTTATCCACTTGCTTCAATTGTTTGATGCTTTTCACAGGCTTTTATTCTTCTCTCGCTATCTACCATTTCTATGTATGACAATGCCTGAATTGTAATAGATATTGTTCCTGCTTTGCTTCAGTGTTTGTTCCTCTTTAGTATTGTTTGCATGTACCAAACATCACCTACCCTGTGGTGCATTGCGTCTGTAACCCTTTAAGTCCCACGCCCGCCAAAATTTTGGCACAAGTTTGCAACGTTGTAACTCACCACCCGATTGAGCTAGAGAGCTATCCAAACCATCCTCGGATTCAGCAAATCATCCTAGGACACTGAAAGATGGTCAAACTAAGGGGATCAAGTGCAGCTCTATGCTTAGCCTTACTGGAAAAGTGTATGCTAATGCCTTGAAAAATAAGTGCCACAAACCTAATTGAACCAAAGCTGGAGGATACCCACTTCAGTTTTTCTCCCAGCTTTAGCACTACAGACCAGATTTTCATTCTCCACAAATTTTTNAAGCAATCTTGAGATTATGTCAAAACCTTCTATGCATATTTTATTAAGCCCAAAAAAGCACATGACCACATCCATCAATAAAAAGTTTTAAGTGTTGCAGGAGTATGTTGACAACTACCTATTACTGGCCATCAATTCATTGTCTTCCAGCTCAGAAGTTTGTGTCAGTGTTAGTGGAGTTAAATCCCAAATGCTTACCATGAGTGTTAGACCCCAACAAGGTTGTGTGCTGTCACAACTCCTCTTTACAGTCCATATGAATTGGGCAGACAGTCACAACTGAGTCAAGGAGTGTCACTGGTGGAAGCTACAGGATCAATCGCTGTTTGTGGATGATTTAGTGCTGCTTGTGTTTTCTGAAAGGGTCTTCAATAATATTGCACTCTATCAGTTTTCAGCTGAATGTGAACATGCGGAAATGAAAACTGGTACTAAACAGACCAAGGTAGTATGTGGGTATGTCTCTGCAGAAATCCAAACCAGTGTATTCTGCAAGTCAACAGATATGCACTCCAGCAGGTGCCTGATGCCATCTTGGTTGTGAGCCANTAAAACTATCAGAGGTTGCCTAAAACTGATACAGTATTAAGTCTGGTTAAGGCTNATGCCTTCGCAAATCCCTCCAGCAAAAAAGTAGGTGTGAAAATAAATGAAATCACAAGGGCTTTTTTNACCATATATCCATGAACCATCTNTTTTAGCTTTGCACATTACCAATCTAGAAACTATGATGGTTTCCAATTGGGTGACCTCTTTCCTTTCACGTTTATTAGTAATTGAATGATGTCACTTCATTTCCCTAGGTGATCTTATCCATTGTCACCATGCTATAATATATAAAAAAGTTTTTCAATAGTTTATTTGTTTATTTATGATGACCTTGCAGGTCTAACAGTCACAACCATTCAAACCCAGCACATAGCTCTGTCAATCTATTCTTGTTTTCTTTCTCGTTACTTCACTGTCACTTGTCACAATACAGCTTATTTCACATAGTTGTTTTCCTAACCAAGCATTCTTGTGTGAAGACTAGTTGGCTAGCAACACTTTGATCCCCGTTTACATGTACAAATTTTCATTGATTTCATGGTGAACACCCACTTTTCAAGCTCCATGTATTGCAAGAAAGCCTATGGTTGACTACTATGCTAGTGGAATGTATGTTATCTAGCCCAGTGTTTCCCAACATGTGGAACATGACCACACATGGAACCACCTGAAAATTTTTTCGGTTCACCTATTTTGGTAAAAGAAATATCCATCTATATGAGTTTTTCAATCTTTTCGTTAAGCACCACATTGTTTTCTCAACAAAGAGGCCCTTGCAGCAAAAACACAAATGCTGGGATAAAAACTTTTTATACTTGGGTCACTTTTACAAACGGTTGTCAACCACTGTTAGTTTGTATATCAAGTGATTCATAGCTATGAAAAGAATCAATGTGATGAATAATGCTAACACACTGGCAAAAGAACAAGGAAATTACCATGATAAGGTCAAATAAAACCTCACACGACTTCTATTAACATGTTTTCCTCGATCCACATACAACATTTAGTTTAGGCTTGTATGATAGCCACAGAGTTTTCAATCAACGGATACAAAAAAGAAGACACCTGACAAATTAACAATATAACCGTAATCATAAACAACCTAATCAACTCTTATAAAAACACATAATTATTGTTATGATCAAACTTGACAAATATTTCTAAATTGAAGTTCTAAATACCTATTTCACAAAGCCTAAGATAATCAATTAAAAAATTTTAATATGGCATAGTTTTATCTTCGTAGCCTGAACTAAAGCATGTGGGTGTGATCCTCCCTCATTAATTTGAAAGTGCCCCTAAATGAAGATGCTGGCAATGGGTATATGACTGACACTGGCAAATGCATGCTACTCAAGATAAAAAGGAAACAACAAAACTTTTTATGCCCAAGTTGTTTCATGGCGTAGACCCATTATTTTTTTTACAATAAAGGCCTCAAGAGTTTCAAGCGAAGTGAGATATGCCACAGATATGTCACCCATAAATGAAAATGTTGCAGGCTGTCTCTTTTTCTTATATAAAAATAACATACAAATTACACAGTTGTACACACTACAAACTCAAGATTTTTTGAAAGGATTAACAAAAGTGTGACCCATTTAATAAGCAAACATCAATATGATTTGCAAAATGAGGCAAGTACCTTTGTGTCTACAGTTTAGCTACAACAGTTAAGTACAGTTAAGTTAAGCTAATAAGAAATATTGTAGGCTTATTATAATGTAGATTTTAGCTAAAGCTACTTGTCTGAAAGGCTGCTGGGGCATCCAGGATGAATAAATGTGGAGTGTGTTAGGACACTGTCTTCAAAAAACAGAAGGCCCTGCAGTGTGATGGAGAGTGCACAAAATGGTACCATTGCATATGTGTCGGAATGTCGAGTGAACAATATGAGACATTTTGTGACGACTATGATAGACATAACGTGTTGCAATGGCTATGTGATAGCTGCAAGAAGCAGAATAAGGAAACCACCCAAAGTGAAATGCCCATCACATGGGGCAAGATGAAGACTTAAAGAAAATCAGAAAAAGTCTTGATTCGGCATATCAAAAAATTGTAAAATGGAAAAAAACTATATGCAAATCCCAAGAAGAAAAGCTGGAAAAACACTAATTGCAGAGGTGACACATATTATAAGACTCTTTAACAGCAGTAAAAGATGGGAGTCAGTAGCGATACACATGCTTCA
>JGI24159J19872_10012062_pt1 | contig 11297 bp, 9 predicted proteins | sample Ectturendosymbi4_FD_19872 | JGI IMG/M metagenome (IMG submission 19872) | reverse complement strand
GTGCGGTGGTTTCCCCAACTTGCGAACCGTTGCAATATCAGCTGGTTTGATGGTCTGCGAATGTCTGGTTTCAATAACTCCTAGCTCACACGTTGACGAAACTAGTTCAAGAAAATTTACATAAAACAACAAAACGAAACACAGCTTCGAAAAAGTTTGTCTAGCGTGGTTCAACTCAACATCAGTAGCTTACGGATGACGGATTTTTTGACTTTTACTGAAATCTCACTCCTTTGTTTCTGCACAATCTCGTTCCTGTGTCTATTCGATCAAGAACGAACCGTCAAAAATGCGCGAAAGTTGTTTCTTTTTCGCCAAAAACTAGAATTTGTCACATGCTCTTCGTTTCAATACAGTGCTCCATGATCATATCCTGAAAGTTTGTGACTGTGAGGAACTGTTTGATTGTGGGAAGTTGATTATGTTGCAGCAAGTCCAGGCGACTGGCAAACGTTTTCTGCCCCCCCACCTGCAGCGCAGCCTCCGCTTTCTCCAGCGCTGGCTTTGCTGCGAGGAGCTTTTCCTCGGCCACGGCTTTGTCGGCGTGGATCATGTCGGCGACGCCTTGCGCCTTGTCTTTCACTTTTTGAACCTGTAAGACGGAAGCGAATTAGTCGATAATATGAGGGAAGAGCTTTTCAATCGCGCCATTGTTTCTCTTCTGCACAGCCAAATGTTCCGCTTTTGATGGAGTTCGGCTAAATTGAAACCCTTTGAACACAGCCATATTAGTTGGGGGAGAGTCAGTAGCCCTTCCAAAAAATTTGAAAATCATGCTGTTTTAGAAAACGTTCCTAAATGTACTAGCAAATGCTAACAACAAACGTGTGATGAAGTTTGCCATTTTGTTGGCCGTAAATGGTTTCGTACCAGTTATAGCGAATGTAACGTAGCTAGCAATTGAATTATGAAAGGTATGTTGATGACTGCTTTCTTTTTGATCCTTCGGACATTTTTTCGGAAACAAACGGGTAATGTAACCGCAAGAAAACGGTCAATTTGGAGCTAAATAACTCCAATTTTTGCGGAAAAATAGGTTGAAATTGTTGCGTTGCGCAAAAACTTTACACCCTGTAACATTCGGATTTGTTCGCCATTACATTTGAGCAAATATTGAGTCGAACAGCGTAGCGTAGAATGCAACTGGTGGCCAGGCCCGTAACCAGCTTGGGACACCAAGGGGCGAAGAGTTTTCTGAGACGGTCCCAAATTTTTTAAAGTATGTCCAATAGTCTTATACTCCGTTACAACATATTCTTCCAGGGGGATCAAAACATTTTGCAGGGGGCTTTTCCCCCCTGGTCACGAGCCTGCTGGTGGCTGAATAACAACTTTCAAAAATTGGCGCTTTTAATTTTGATGCTGTTCTACAATGTGTTTCTTAGCGTGTTTCTACACTTCAAGGCGACATCCAGAAACCTCGTTTCGTCGTAGATTGAACGAAAGATACAAATCCATTTGAATCTCCACAACCTTTCAACGCTCAGAGAATGAATAATGCAACGTTCGTCCCAGTATTCTTGTAATATATATTGAAAGTTAAAAACATCCCGGCGCCATGACCATCCGTCGGCTTGTAGCTCACCTTACTCTTCACTTTCTCTGCAGCTTGAGCGGACACGGTGACCTCGGCGAGGACGGCATCCGCCTTTTGTGACGCAACAGCCAGATCTTTTTCTTTTTCAACGAGCTGCTTCGACAGCTCGTTCACCGACTGGGTGGCTTCAATCAGTTTGTTCAGCCCTTTGCACAAAACGTTTGTTGATTTTGACCGAAAAACGGCAGAACAGAGAGCAAATGCAAGCAAAGTGCAAAATAAATTCTGAAAAATGCTTTTTCACTCAACCATCTCATCGGCAAATCATGTCACTTGACCCGTTGTTTCTTCGTAAGGTTTAAAATTGCCAACTGTTAATCGTGCTGAAGGTTTGACATGACTTTTATGCACTAAAATTACCGTTGTATGAATTTTTTATATAGCAAGCAGTGTGTTTCCATTTTGTGTACAAACAAATACATTTGCAAGTTCAATGGCACTCTTTTCCGGCCTGCATTTGATGGTGTTGTTTGGAAGTTGTTAAGACATATTTATATAAAAACTGTCAAGAAATATTTCGACACTCAGACATGAAAAATGATAGTCATTTTGTAGTAGGAACGCTCATGAAGAAAAATCACATACGAACAAAAATGTTTGACTATTATACGGTGAACAATGTCAGGCAGTGACTTCGCTCTAATTCTGACAAACATATCTCCACTGTATTTATTCACCAGTGTTCATCCGTTCAGCCAGGTTCCCGATGTAGTCGAACTTTTCCTTGTAAACTAATTTGTATCCATCCAAAAAAGAAAGGTACGACTTGGGGGTGACGTACGTTTGACGTCTGTATCGTTCAAAATAGTCGGTACACGCTTCTGCAACCAAGTCCTGTGAAGAGAGAAGAAGCTAACCAAGATATAAAAGCAATCACAAGATGCTGGTGACAAAGTAGACATCGCAATTAACAATTTTTTTGACAACCGGGTTCACTGTGCTGGGATTTGGACAGCTGCTACAACAAACAGCAAAAGTAATATCGCTTATTCCAGAGGTAAGCAATTCCTGAAAGCCACATCTTTGGCAGAAAGCAAATACAGCAGAATATGTGATTACGGAATCAACGGAATACCGTTATTTTATGCAAACACTTAAAGATGCTGTAAAGTTTGCAAAACGCACTCGAAATAAATTTGTAAAAGTACATGTTTGGCAAACACCACGATCAAACAGACACGAAACTAAACGATCACTGAACCTGAAAAGATCCCATAACCCCGTACAAGTTGGTTTTCACTTCGGGAGTGCATTGAATCTGAAAGTGGGAAATGAAGTGGCGCGCAACAGCAACGAGTGCGTCGCGGGGCCAGCGTGAGAACCAGTCGATGGTACATCCGGATATGAGACCGGGAAACTTCATGGATCTCGATCGAAACTTTTCGCCGACCTGATGCGAAGGAGTGAAGTGAAAGTTTGAATTATTGCGCAAGTTTGGCGTTCTTCGTAAATACGCGTGCAAGAACTGAAAGTCGAGTGCAAAATTGTCAGAACGCAATTGGAGCCATCAAAGTTTGCACAGATTAAAAACATCACTACTTTTGTTGTTTTGAAAAACATTTTGAGTTTCAACCAAAGTGTGAGGCTTTGGACCTGACTGGTTAAAAGCACTGATGTAACTAAGTAGACCGGTATAATCGATTTGAAACTTATGCTGGTGCAGTGACAGGAAATGAATATTACAATTTTAGAATGAAAATCAACGCAACTTATTTTTCTCCTACAGATCGTAACTAACCAACACAAAAAGTGACACACATGTAATGGGATGAGATTCATTGAAATCACTGAATCACCGATATAGAAGTCAGAGTTCAGCATAAAATATGCGCAAAGATATGCGAGCCTTGTTAATTAAAAAACGCATTTACGAACCGGTGAAAAGCAGAGGACGACGTGCAGGTTGCTCTTAACCCGAGTCAGGAAGTAATCGTAGAGGTTTTCGTTGGTGGGTGGACGTTTCGGATATTCCTTCTTCATTACGCCGATCAGCTCTTGGGTTATTTCATCAATTTCGTCGCGAGCGAAAAGATTGGAAACCTGCAAGAAACCACAAGTGATGGATAAAATTAAAATATAATATAAATGAAGCTCAACTTCCTCCCACGTTGCGAAATAACGTTTCTTACCTGTTTCCTTCTTCACATGTGTCCACAAATAAAACAGTTCAAATCAGACAAAACAGTCACGACCTATCAAATCAGACAAAAGTTTGGACATAAAGTTAAACTTTTCTACTAAAAGTTAGAAAAAGTATTTCGTAACTGATCCTTAATTTTCGGACAAACCTGCTGTAACTTTTGCGCAAGCACAAGGCAGAGCGAAAAGCACGTTCTCCTCACCTCACCGGATGCGAGAACATTGTTTAAGTATTCCAGAAATGCCTCGTCTTTGATCTCGTTGTCCGTGAATATGAACGTGATTCCGTGTCCCTCCTGGCCGGCGGTTCGGTAAAGAACTTTCAGATCTTCCATCAGGTTGCTCACGCCATACGATCTGCATGTATTGTGGTCGATTTGCTGTGATTGTGCGGTTTACAGACAAACGCCAGCACCTCAGGCAGGGGTGGATATTTAGGCGTCGGAGGCAAGCTCTCAGAAATCGGCCCCAAAACATCCCCACTGCGAATGGTAGATGTCGGACTATCCGGATAAAATAATTAAGTTTGTTTCACGTTTCAATTTATGAACTAAATGCAAGAGCATATTGTACATACAAAAAGTTAAACGTGGCTCTAGAGCGGTTCATAAGCTTTTCAACGAAACAATGTAAAAACTAAGTGCGAAACTCTCAAAGAGGGCCCTACGTCATCTCTGATAAAAGGGGGTCCAAGGCGACCGTCTCGTTCACCTCCTGTGATATCCACACCTGACCTCAGGTAACACCGCAGCGACAATGCCATCGCAAGTCAGTGAGAGAGAACCACTTGCTGGTAATGGACTGTCATTAGTGGCCTTTTGTACACACACCATGCAGTGACGTATACCGTTTATAAGAGTTATCTGCGAAGGTGGAAAGCCGGGCATCAATGTTTCGTTAGATGGAACAAATCTACTGCAAGTGCTTGAAAAGTATGATTTGTGTTCCCGAATGTTGTGGAACTAGAACTAGGGAAAACGCATTTAGGATGAAATGCACCCCAGCAGATACACTTCTGGCATGCACTAAGGTCAGGAGCCCATTCCACTCATAGCAATTGAGCAACAACATTTGACTTAACTTGTTCTTGCACTGAACCGTGCTGACATTCCATGTGCAAACGTACCTTCATGTTTATTCAAAGCAATGGGGTTGGCGTGGATGTCACTAACGCAATCAGTGCCAGCAAACGCCTTTCTGTCTTGGGTCGTTTCGTGGCTGATGTCGAAATAACAAGTATATTCTGACGCGCATGCAGCGAAACAGTCAGAAACGTTGCAGAAAACGTTGTAACTCATTTGAACTTGTGTTATACTTTGATGTTACATCATCAACATTTAACAATGTAAGTTGACACGTTCGATTCAAACATTTCAGAAAAAAATCCTTTTAACCAAAGAAAATAACGCTTAGGCTACAGCGCACTGCCAGTTTTGCACAAGATGATCTGAGAAAACGAAGATGAATTCTGTTTCAGTACCTGGTCAAAGTAATTTGAAACGTCTTGTAGCCGGCGATAAAAGAGGCGAGTCTTGTGAGAGACTGCTTGCCACTCCCACCCACACCGACCAATAATGCGTTGCCACGTGCAGTATTCAAGATGCGAGATATTCGAACAAGATGGACCATGGCGTCCTGTGATGGTGGAAACAAGTTTGGATAAAAACAGACATGTGCAACCTGCGGCCCACCGCGTGATATTGTTCATAATTGTGAAATGGTATTTCAAAATGAATTCTGTTCCTCACTTTTTCGTGCCACTCGTTTCACGATCATTTTTAACAAAATGCGTTCGCACTTAATCAAAGATTTGCAGCGCATGAACTTCACGAACGAAGACCTGTAACATTTTTTTCATTACCTGAGAACCACAGACCACGAAGCGAATACATAGTTTCGCGCCACTTGTAATTATTACGCTGCAGCGCAGATGAAGCTGAAGTCATGTAAAGATTTTCATTGCGATTGAGAGGCTTGCAGAGGCTTTGCTGTGTAAAATTGTTTGAACAATTTGTCAGGACCTGGCAGGCAGTTCGCAATTGTTTTGTGAACTGAGTGCTGCTAGTTTTGATTTTAGCTTGGGCAGTATTGTTAGAAAGGATTTTAGCTAATTTCGTCTGACATCATTAACACGATTTTTTATGCTGTTGTTGTTTGTGGTTTTGCAAGTGTTGGGATTGGGAATGTAGGGAGAATGATAAAAATATGCAGCTGGCAAAGGAAAAATATGTTGAAAAGTTTGCCAATCAGTGACAATAAAAGTGTTTGTTTTGTAGTTCAAAAAAGCAGCAATTTTAACGATAATTCAGTCTCAAAGATGGCAATTTTATGCGAAGCATGTCATGTTCGAAAAAACGAAAAATTATTTAAGGGTGGTCTCTGTGAAGATCATTTCACTTTATGGAGATTCCTATCGTTGTGAACATTTTTTTTTTCAAAGACGAAACATTGCCAAGGAAAGCACAGAGGTTATTTGTCAGACAGTAGCGCAGCCTAAAATTTTGTTCGGGAGGGGCCGGTAAGTGACGTCGTCAGTCACTGAAGTCTTTTTAACAGCTGGAAAATTGATAAAAGCACCAATGCAAATCTGAACAAGTTCGTTTCGGGGGAACATGACCTCTTTGGCCTCATTCTGGCTGCGCCACTGTTGTCAGACCAACATTTGATTGATCGACTTCGACTTGCTTGTGATTCTATGAAAGAAAATGTTCCGAAACTCTGTAACGACCTCCGACATCAAGCATCGCATTAGTGGACTCAACTTTAAAAGAGACGGTGTAATGATACGCACGAGTAAATTATGTAGAAGCCACGTGTCTCATCTACTTCACAGTTAGCCTGTCGCTTTATTCATGCGAGGTGTCTAGCTAAGTTTGTTTGAAATAAGCCTTCCACCGGTTGGTACTGTCCAACAGAGGAAATTACACCCTCCATATATGTTGAGTGACTCCTTGACCAATATTGAAGAGAATGATTAAAGTTTCATCCAATAAAATTTTATGCGGCCTGGGATAACTTTCCAAAAATCGAACGTGACCCGCCAGTGAAAAAGGTTGCACATGCTTGGATAAAAACACCTTAAATGGTCCCCCACACCGATCGATGATTTTATCCTCAGGCAACGGGAGGTTACAACTGCAGTTATACTGCAATCATACAATTTTGTAAACTGATGAAATATTTTCGTCAACGAAATGATTTGTGAAATTTTACACTCATAAAATTTGTCATGAGTTGTGCATCTGTCCTTTAGAATAGAACTTGGCTTTGGTTCGTTTAAAATAATACCAACAGACTGTTGCGATATAGGACAGGACACTATAACATCATAATGATGAAAAGCGTATAAAAACAATTGTGAAAACTGTATGCAAAATTTAATTGGCTAAAGACAAGCATTCGAAAAAAAGAACGGTCAAAAATGTTTATAAATGCCACATTTGCATGTCTTAGCAGCACACTCTGATCTGACCTAACAAGGTTGGATCTGATCTGAGACTATAGTGCAGGATGCTTCATATTTGAAACATAAATTGACCATAAGTCTCCCAGCTGACAACACAATCTATTGCTACCTTAAAAAACACAAGATCCATGCTTGCTCCTCTGATAGCTTCGTTATACATTCCTTGGTTTATTTCCAGTCTTGTCTTCAGTTGATCAAGAGATTCGATCGCCTCGTAAATCTTCGGTGCTTCAAATGCTGCGTCATCTTCCTCCTCGCCTGAACCGCAGTGAAAATTACTAAAAGCCGAAGCGAGTGGGAGGTTTTGCAAAGCGCGAGCAGAGAAAACTTTCGGGGACTTCCTGTCAAGTGTAACAGTTTTAGAAATGTGGTCGATTCAAATTCAGAAATCTAAAACAAAAAATGTCGAGAAAAAAATGAAAACACGTTACCGGCCATCTTGGAATTGTTGATTTCATGACGAAACATAAGAAATTTCAATTCAAATATTCAGATGAATTTTTGTGTCCTTGCCGCAATTTTGACACATAAATGATAGCATAAACTCAACACCTTCAGTCTTACGCAATTACTCTGTTTCTCAACGTAAGGCTTTACCCAAAGTTTGTTGCCCAGACTGTACAGTCTCTATCATCAAATGAGACCAGGCGTTTCTTTGTTGAAAAGGGAAATTTAGGCCAGAAGACGTTTTTAACAATCTCAGTCACCTGTAGCTTCGGGTGCGTCCCTGAGAAAGTTGACAAAGTAAGGTTCCTCAGCAACAAACTCACTTTCTTCTTTGCCTACCTCATCAAGAACGACCTACAAAAAGAAGCATTCGTGTTGACGGAAGATACTAAAAAAATTAAAAATGTAAGCTTCAAAATTAAACTTTACAGTTAAGATTGAATATCAAAGCTTCATTTTAATTCTCCGGTTGCCTAGAAAATCGAAATATGGGAAGAGAAAACAGAAAAGAGAAAAAGCGTGTAATTGACAGCGTAAAAAAAGTGTAAAAAATGAAAAATTCATTTGCAGTTTTTGTTTTAATGTTAACAGATACTTGTTCATCGGTCATTAACACTCCACTGAGCAGCAACCGATACGCTTGCAAACAATTTACCAGTTGCAAAATTTGTTAAAGTTGAAGCAATATTTGGAAAAAACTAGTCAGAATATTAGTCATCAGATCTAAAAAGTGAAGATATTTCTAGGAGAAAACATATCTTTTGAGTTTATGAGCGCAGATAAAAGGTTTGGACACGTTTGTTGCAGCACGAGGTCAAGGTCCACTTCACACGCATTCATCGACCTTCCACTTCTGCATGTCAGCAACAGCGTTGAGTATTGCGCTTTGGACATTGAACGAGCAAATGAACCTGTTTCATTGCTTTGTGGAACCAGTTCTCATCCTGCTTGCTGACAAACCGGTCAGCGATCACTCTGCAGCATTCGTGCTTCCACAACCACATCAGTGTCTTTGCGTCCGGTACAACGTCGCTCGTGATTTGTAGCATTCCCTGCAACATGAAATATCAACAGCTGTGAAGTGAGAACACATTGCAAGAGGACCGTGCAACTTTCTCTTTTGCAACATGGCACGCGGTTTAACACCGAAATAGTTGAAAGGTCAATTTATTTGGTTCAAAGTGACTTCCATCTTCTTGTCAATGGTGAGGAGGTCGCTATCTGACCAATCAGGCGAATGTTTGCCTCAACGCATCACTGTGTGAAAAGGTTTCAGACAAACCCCAGAATTCTACAAAAAACACGAAATGTTTTTTTTATTTCACTTTTGCTGAGAAATCATTGTTCGTGTTTGAGGGATGTGGTCAAAAAATGTCGTTTGCATAGTAATAGAAAATGTGTAGACGTTTCAACCTAATTTTAGAAGGCTTGAAAGGTGCCTTCCACAAGTGTTGCATGGATAGGACAATGAAACAGCAAGCTATAGATGAAGAAACAAAGACCTGCCGAGTGAAACAAATATGCTTGGAATGGCGACGCACATTACCGAAGTTGAAAATACGGTGTGCGACTATATCAGAAGAATGGCGGTCGGTTAAATGTGTTGCAAAACTTGTGAACACCCCGGTAACAAACAACTGATAAAAAAACGCTAAACAGTTTCTAGATGCGAACCTTTCCTGCACCTAAACTTAAACCTGTGGCGAGAAGCGCGCGACTTATAGGTTTCCACTGTTTATCCCAAGCACAAAAAAGGCAGGTTCAAAGTCCAACCGCCGTCAAAAGAATTTCTTCAGCGAGAAACCAAGAAATTTGCCAAGCAGGAACTCATCTTGAAACATTTAATAAAAATGTATGTTGAGAGTTTGTTGCGCAACAAAAGCTAACTTCGCGCAGTGTTCCAACAATACACACGGAAGTACATTCAGCAGTGATACATTTTTCCGGAAAGCTACAGCACAACTGTAAGATCGTGGTTGTAAACAATTTTCTAAAACCTAGGAGCACTGCTTAAAACCAGCACATGGGAAACTGGTTTTATTTCAATGATAACTCTTCTTCGCAGCAAACAAAACTAATAAAATTCGCACCAAGACTTTGAATTTGGTGCAAAGCTTTTCTAAAGGCTGTTTGCCTGATAGCCTATGCTCAAGTCACTTTAAACTGGAACTTACATCAAGAAATTTGTTCACGATTATGTTGCAAAGTTGGATTTTGCCACAAAAGTATTAACTAACCACGTCAGCAAAACAACACACTGCACACCGTGCAAAAGTACATTTCATATCAACAGCAGCACCTGCCAAATTCTGCTCAAGTCTCGCAAGTTGAAAATGTAGTGGAACTTGGCAGGGGTCGGCAGCAGCTTCCCCTTGACACTTTGCCACAATCGACGAGTGGCTGCCACCAGTCGTGGGACCAATCCGCAAATTTCGGGGGTGAAGTTTCGTGCCTGAGAAAACCAGGTATGCACAACAGGCGAAGGTGAACAATGTAATCCGAAAAATACTTGTTTTATAAAACAATGATCAAAGTGCTCTCTCGATTTCCAAAAATAGCATTTTTCGTAAACAACAAACGTCATAACCGGGAGAGAAAGCCAAACATTAACTACCAGCGTTAGCCAATAAAATGCTGTTAATTTACGCATGTGACTTTTTAATACTCGATTCTCATCCATGCAAATCAACTTACGACCCACCAACGCTGAGTAAAGGGGCTTATAAAGATCGATGTTTGAAATTATCTATCAGTGTACTAGTAATTTCGCAGCTTTTGATTTTTCCTTTGACGAGTTGGTAAAAAGCGAATCAGCTGTTTTTGGCTTTGGATTAGGTCATTATCATGTTTAAAAAGACTTATGTTTAAGGCCATTCACGTTGAATCAATAAAGCTCTGCGCTCTTCAAAAACAAAGTCTGAGTTGTCTTCAGGATGTTCTTCTCAGAGTGCTTCACTTATCACACACTTAACGGAAAAGGCATCAAGAAAAAAATCATCAAGAAAAAATGCGCATGTCATACTTTCAGATATATGCAAGCAGTTTGCAAGTGCTGAAAAGGAAGACATGAATTGGCAAAGTACGAGAAAAACTGGGCGTTTCTAGAGATAATTACAAAAATATCTACCTTTAAATATTGCTATTGCCTAAAAGTTTCATAAAATCTTTACCGACACTTTTAAAAGTCATCAATGTTTGTTTTCTTTCTATTTATCAAACAGCTGTAACACATTCGCTCCATCTTACCGCGTAGCGATCGCGGCTTGGTTCAAATAATACAAAAAATGAACACAAAAAGCATTGATGTGGCGTCATCGACAACCATACTTACGTACATCACCGATTACCTCACTCACATAGAGGGTCAGGGAATAAAACTTTCAAGTCATAACGGTTGGCTTGCACGTCAAGCGTTTTAACGCGCAGTTGAAAAGAGATTAGCAAAGACACCGCTCTTGTTCAAACAAACTAGGTAAGCAGACCATAGGCGTAACCAGGGGGGAAAAGGGGTCATGCCCCCCCAAAATTTTTAGAAAATATAGTTATTTTATGCTTTGAGAAGTGTTTTTCTAAGAAAAATAGGGTTATTCGCCTAAGATTAAACATTTTGGCCCCCCAAATATTTTGCCCCCCCCAATTTTTGAGCTG
>JGI24159J19872_10012061_pt1 | contig 11297 bp, 9 predicted proteins | sample Ectturendosymbi4_FD_19872 | JGI IMG/M metagenome (IMG submission 19872) | reverse complement strand
CATTTGAACATCGGGAGAAGAGGCTCGCAGCTTGTTTGCTGCACAATATTTTTATCACAGTTGTCTCTGAATGTCTTTGTCATCTGGGAGCTCAGTAAACAGTACAGCTCGCAGATTTTAGTATTGGTTAACAGATTTTAGATTTTTACCACCCATGTGTCAGTAATGGAGTGACTGCTTTTTGCAATCTTGGCCTTAAACGTCATACAAACATTTTTGCTGTAGTTGGAAATATTTCCATGTGATTCTGCATAAGCCTGACACACAGATAATATTCTCTTCGCAACATTTCCGAAAATGAGAACTTTTCAGCTTTAATCAAGATGCAGAACGAACGATCAGAACAGAGTAAAAATTTGTATTCTCATACAAACACCTGTTTCCGTACTCAACTAGTGCTTCAGTGTGACAGAAGTATAGGCTACTACAGTAGGTAACCTGTCTAATTTCGTCTTGTTTTAGCAAATTCGTTCTAGCCCTATTCTCCTAGCATGCGCTTGAATTTCTATCACAAATGAAGATCCCTAACTTGATAGATAGCCCAAGCTAGGGGTGAGGGAATCTTTGAATGCTACGATTTCGGGCAAAACGGATCAGGTGTCTTGTGCCTTTGGCGCATAACGGATCAGGTGTGTTTGGGGCCAAACGGCTTTTTCTGGCATCCATGAGTTGTGTGAAAGCTTTCAGAAGCACGTTTAAGGCTTATGAGCTGTCAGGACTTGCACTGGTTGCAAAAGTTAGGGTCTTGTAATGCGTCATTTGGAGCCAAAGTGGTCTAGTAGGTAGGTGCGTTCAACACTTGACTAGCACTCACATGACACTTTACTAAACCTTTTTCTCAAGCCGTGGTGCTGGGATCAACCCAGAAAGACACTAAAACGTGAAACAGTCCTCAACCTAAATTTAATTAAAAGCTATCAGGTTTCGAAGCGAAAATGCGGCTAAACAACGCTTTTTTAAGAAATGTACTACGTTAATAATGGTGATCCGCTTTGCTCCCTAACAAAAATAAAAAGCAAAAGGTCGTAGAAGAACAAGCGGTTTGACGAGGCACTAACTGCTATGTCATGATTTCTCTTATCAATTTGAAAGTTTCAGCAATTTGCACGGTTCAACAGTGCCCTAATTTTATAAAGTTTCATGAGGGCAAATTGAGGCCTGTCTAAGAAAAAATAGTACTCGAACAAATAGATAAAAAATGTCTTAAAAATACGAATAGTTTAAACTATCTCCCAAGTTGACACTTCCTGCATATTTGTGGTTGAATACTAATCATTTACGAAATTTTCGATCAGATAACCTGTCTCAAGACAATTCTCGTAAGGAGATATAACGAGGAAGACAAAGAAAAATTCCAATAAGATTTCTTAAAAATGATTAGAATATAAAATTTTATCTTTATTCTTTGAAACTTTCTACAAATGTCAAAATTGTTATGCAATGTTTTGAAAATTTCGGGGGGGCAAATGCCCCAAATTCCTCCCCTTGGTTTCGCGCCTGCCCTGATCGCAGAGGGAGCATAAACTTTATTTACAGGTGACCCAGATATGCACACAATAGTTTTTTACAAAAAAAACTTTAATTAACATACTGTACTGTTTAGCATTTGGACATTTTTGTAAACGACCACGCTTGAAGATCTGAACGTGACTTACAGTTTACGCTTGTATCATCATCAAGAACCTCAAACGTGTTTCGTCTCACGTAAGCAGTTTACTGTACCAACAAACAGCTTTTTTCTTTTGACAGAATGAAGTTCCAGTTGACTAACACTTGTTTGTGGAGACCGACAACAAGTTGTTTTCGTCTTTTTCATCACATCAACTGTAAGGTTTTTCTTGCCATTTACTGGACTGAGGAAGCGTCACTGAAGCAAAATTGATTTCCTAGTAAAAGCCACGTTTATGGGAAAACACCTGGAGCTTGGCTTCTGCAAACATGTGCGAAAACACCTTGATAAATGTAAGCACTTTTAGACAACTTATTTGGAAATACTCCAACTTAAGGCTTTTTTTCTTTTCAGTTCCTTGACCATAATGGCTGGTTTCTTTAGGTATAAACACAAACCAACGCAAGGGTGATTGCAATTCCAGGTAACTACAACCTTCGCTGCCTAACTTAAATGTGGTAAAAGTTATTTTTGACAGAGAGTGTGAGACATGTTTATTCAAAGAGACTCAAGTCTCGATGTAGATATGATGGTTGACATTCTTCACAAAATAATATTACAGTATTTTGAAAGATTAATTACGGTAGACCGCTTTGCCCAGTAATTCACTCCTGCAAAAGTTTGCATTCATGCTATATGTGGTATAGAATATTAAGATAATTAAAAGACGCAACGGATACATGAAAATGCTCAGGTAATTACTGATTACCCTGTTCCACCACTTGCATCAAATTCTGGGGATCTCGCTGGAGGGCCTCTTTTCTCTCATGCACCATAAATCCAAGCCACGTCTATGTACTTTTGACGCATCATCTGCTGGTCTTGTGGCATCTTGGCGTCTCATGGCTCCGGGAAAATCCAAGAACAGCAGTTAAATGAGTCACAGTACAAACAGCAAGCTTAATGCGCTGATAAACGTTTGTTACTTGTAGTTGTGGATTCTATTCACTAGCAATGCAGTTTCATTTTAAGAAACCTTTTATGTGGTGAACTACAACGTGGCTGCTTGTTTTGATTGATGATACAGTAGACCAGCGTTCCTTAACTGGGAACGTTGGCCCCCGGGGGCCACGAGGACTTTGCTAGGGAGATTGAGTAAAGGCTTTCATGCGCTTAACCGTCAAACATCTCGAATAAAATAGTAGAACATACATTTTTATTGAAGTCGGCCACGTATGTTGTAGGGAGCCGCGTATGTTGCGAGTCTCGGACCATTTTAATGTAGAGAACCTGTAGGCAAAACGTCATTTTTAAAGTGCTAGTTAATCTGTGCTTGTCAAAAGTTAAATTCCGTTTGAACCCTTTGAAAGTTGCTGACTTACGTGAAATACGTTCAACTTTTAGCTTACTGAGGTTTTGAGTGACATATCCCGTTGGGTCCAGTGGAGCCCATTTTAAATTTCCCCATGCCGCTCCCACACTGATCCTAAACAGACTGCGGTGACGTGACAAAGCATACTTTTCGAAATTGACAATGTTTGATTGATTAATTTGTATTCTTGCTGTAATACCATTCTGCATATTTCGCGGTTATTTTTATCCAAAACACCTTCGTAAAAATTTACAACAATAAATAATGTATTTCAAAATATCTTACAGTTCTTTGTGCTTTTTAATAGCCCTAAGTCTGATGAGGATATTCACCCAGGTGCAAAATTGTTTAACTTTTAAAGTCACATATTGCGTGGATTCAGTGACATTGAAGGCATGCACCTTGTATGTGCCAAATCTGCCAGATCATTCCCATTGGTAAGATTCTGCTGCAAAAGCACCTCAGCATATTGTAGTCGCAAGACATGCATCTTTAAACGCCAACCGGACAGTTGTTGCGAAAATGACATACTGCCTAGTTTATCGGCAAAACATGAAGAAAAAGCAAAACACGCAACACCGGGTATAATAAGTGCGTCGCATAGTCGATATTCCTAAAGTAAAACCACGCGGCCGTGGGAAAAGCAAAAAATCTGAACAGCCAATGCAGTCGTATAAGATAAAGTCGATAATTTACGTAAATCTATAATTCAAAATTTGTGTTATCAGCATCAGCGTTGGTTAAAGCTTAAATGAATATATGTCACTTTACAATACAAGTTCTTGCACAACAGAATAACATATTTGATGGTTTATGTGATGCATTTTGTTTGAAAACAAGTGCTCAGAATTGTGTGCTGTAAAGTGATTATAAATGATCAAAAATAAAGATACATCCAATTTAGGACTGCCCAGTAAACACAGTATGATTTCGGTCTCTGATTTCAGGATACGAGTGAAACTGATTTGCATATATAATCAGACCATGGACACGCTTCCTTTTATACAGACAAAATTGGATCAATAACAGAATAAAGAGAAGTTAACTCAACGGATATGTTAGCCACTGTTACAAGCATTGCGAACAACCCGACTGGCAGACATACCACAACCGCTGGCAAACGCCATCTGCATCTGGTATGCATGTACAGGCCCAAATGCTATTGTGTATTTGTGGCTGTTTGTCTTTCTACTGTAAAGTTGGGTATTTCAGCAAAGTTCTCTCTAGCAACAATTAGCAAATGATGCTTACTATGTTAAATCAATGTTTAATATCCCTCTTTTGATTGTATTTTTTCATCTACGTCAAGAATTCCCTTTGTTGCAACCTCTCCGGTGGTTTTGATTGGATTGCGTGATTCACCACGACCCGGATGTGCGTGAAGAACAAAAATATGTATGTGTGGAGCGAGCAAGCAATAATAAGAGAGATTGCGACGCATAATCTCTATTGTTGCGTGCTGCCACGGTGCGAAGCTTTGCGCACATGCCGCTCGGGATTTCCGATCGCATCACCTTAATTACCCATGGAACTGAACCGGGAACAAAATATGCTTTATGACAGCTACTTCATATGTGTTGTAGTCAGGCCCGTAACCAGCGTGGGACACCAGGAGGGCAGAGGAGTTTTCTGAGAGGGGCCCAAATTTTTGAACTATGTCCAATAGCTTACGATGTCCAGCACATTGTTCCAGGGGGGCGAAAATATTTTTAGGGGGGGTTCACCCCCCTGTCCCCACTGGTTACGAGCCTAGTTGCATTCTTCCATAAACTCGAAGATGTCAGGAGACACAAAGTTAGTGAATAAACGCAGTTTGTTGAAAGTTGTACCATTCTCTTGTGCTTCATGTGTCGTAATGAAATTCACGAATTTCATTTTCCAACGTTGGCGTTAATATTGTCACAATATTGAGTACTTTGGTAATAATGTGATAGTCAACGCCTCTGCCGTTCGGTGCTACGTGATCATAACCTTTCGCCGCGGGCCTGCGCGTTGATGTTGATCACGCAAAGCCGAACGGCAGAAGCGTTCACTATTATCACACCCATCAATTCAAATACATACAGTTGCAGTGACATAGCAAGCCTGCGCCCCAAAAACGTTTTGTTCAATTGTGCAGCATACCACTAACACCTGCATAATGTAGCCTGTGTACGCGAATAGCAAACATTCACTGTATAACGTTTGTTTTAAACTTAACGGTGTAATGAAAATGAAAGTATATAGAAATACTGTAGCAACTGTTACATCTGTTTAAATGGTTGTAAACATTAATTGGTTGTGAAAAAAGTGCAACCGTGCTTTGACAAATTGCACTGATAATTGGAAGGCATGCTTTAAAGGTTTAAAACAGCTTTGTTAACGTGCTTTGCATACCAAGCCATGGGCGTCGGAAGGGGGAGGGTCCCTTGGATTTTCAAAATGTCAGCAAAAAAGTTTGTTTTCTTAGTTTTGAGTAAGAAAAAACAAATTTCACCACTTTGGCCGCCCGAGCAAAATTTTTCGAAATATCCGCTAATGGTCCCCCTCTGGAAAAAATCCTTTCGACACCCATGTACCAAGTAAAAAAGCAATAGCTATGGTCGCTCTAGGTTTAAGTGAAATCAAATGATTTCGTAATTAAGGCAAAATTTTTCTAACCTTTGTTTTACGAAATGTAACCCTGGTTTTGGCATGCGAACACATGTTGAAAAAACGGATTTCTCTTCAAAACGTGTTTAAGATCACGAGGTAACTGCACCTGTTTTTGCTTAACAAAAAGTCAAAAAAGCACAGGAGCAGAAATTCCTTTACAATGCAGCCGTGGGGTTTTTACAAGCGTTGGAAAAACATTTCATACTGTGGCAAACGCTGGTCAACTGGATGAATCATCGTAATACCGGAATTGGAGTGTTGGCAACAAAAATAAATTTCACGAAGTTATTTGTAGAACACCACTCATGCAAAACATCTCGCGATTACTAGGTGATTCACAACTTAAAAGCGCATCAAACAGCGACGTATGTACACGCGTTTGAACGGAATTTCCGCATCGTTAAGCAAAACGTTTGTCGAAGGCTAGCAAAATATCTTAAAATTGTACAGCAGAGTGCGACGATCTGCGACAGCCCAATTAAAGAAGTCTGACTGCGAATGCAAGCATTAAAGTTGGCAACAAAGCAGTAACATTTGGGCACTATTTCACCTTAAACTAAGTCGTTCGTAACAACCTCTGGGTTTGCCTAAAGCTTAAGTTTTGTTAATTTCATTGCCGCCCGTACTTACTACGGGGATAGCAACAAACTAGAAATGTGAATGATAAATATCAGATTCAAACAACTCACATTACCTACCGTGAGATGACGTCGAAAGCTATATGCAGTCACAATTTCTAACCCCAAATTTCTGAAAACGTTCGCCCTTAAATCATGAAGTTTAATTTAGCGTATAGCAACAGCAGCAGCGCAAATTGGTAGCAAACTTTTCTCCGTGTATACGCGAGCAAAAGATGGCAGAATTTAAAATCACAAGAGCTCAGTCAAATCAACTTTTATTTCATAAACTTTTATTTGAGCCAAAATTTGCACCAGTCATAAATCAATCTGCATTAATTTCATCTGGCCAGAGTAGAATACACTGCGGAAATAGGTTTGTGAGACATCCACTGTTTGCTGACGATGTATGTGTTTGACAGCAGCACTGCTGCTCTTCAAGGCCTTTCAGCGTTTGTTCCTTTTCAGTATTGCCGGCTCGTACAAAATAACACCTATCACATGAAGTGCTTTGATTAAGTATTTTAATGTTCTTTTTCCTCTACCCCTGTGATTCTGACCGCAAACCTGCAGCGAACAACGCAAGCAAATGAAAATAAAAAATTCCAGGAAGTAGCCTGGACAATGGCCTTGATAACCTAAAAGCAATAGACTTTCGCTACAATGCAAGGAACAAAACATTTTGTCGTGCAGAAAAAAGCAGTGCTATAGAAAGATGTAACCCTTTTTATTAAGATCATAGTGATTATCCTACATGCATATTATGTAAAAAAGTTGTACGAAAATGCTCGCTTTTGGTGTCGTTATGAGAAACATGGTTCTAAGCGATATACGCCTCAAATTCAATTATGCGGTTAATCCCAGTTTCCTCCTCCTAACACAATTCTGTGTGTGTGTTTCTGAACAATCATTCTGGAAATATTCAGGCATCGTAACTTTTTCAATGCAGTTTTCTGGAAAGGATGCTAAAATAACCGCTACGAGTTATGGACCAGGACAAATGGTACCAGTATGAAATGTTTAAACAGCTTTCTCAAGTGGTACTTTTCCCAAAATCGCTAGAAAACAGCCAATTCTCACGCCAGGAAGGAGAAAAGTACGGTAAGGTTGTTGTTAGCAAGGTGCACCAACAAAAAGAATTTTAATAGCAGTGATCACAAAAACTTCGAAGCTACTGTGTCTTTGCGGAATTTTTTAGCGATATCTCCATACCATAGGGATGACATCAGGCGGTAGAACATGGCCATTTTATAATTTACGGTGCATTCATGTGTCATCAAAGCAACTTCTGAAATTGCTGATCTATTCAGCAGGAAAACCGAGCGGATGTTTTTTGTCAGGCCTTTCACACCAACTTTGAATCTCATCATAAGCAACAGGGGATTTTCAAAGACAAAAGCACTCACCCCCTAAGTACCTAGCAGCACTTCAGGAGTCAACAGAAGTAGTTTTGCAATATTCAACGGTTCCTCAACGTCAGCAGAGGTGACAAAACACAAACTAACCATTGCAAGTTGAGGTTTTAAGTCGTGACCTCTCAGGTTGCTACACAATATTAACGCATTGTTAACGAAAGCGTTGCGAAATGAAATGACGCAGAGCAGTTCCGCTTCACCGCCGAAGGTGCTTGAATGTTTTCAGCGACGAGCACGATTCTGACCGGTGGGCCGAAGCAGGTTACATCAATGCTTTTCCAGAGGCAGCATATAGCCTAAGTGTTGTCACGGCGAGGTAATCACAGTGACGACCTACTAGGAGACGCGTCAAGCGCGGCGGACCATTAGATTGCTTGGTACACATTGACATAAAGAGAAACGTTTTTAAAAATAGCAGGGCCGCAAATAGCGGTAAATTTTGGTAGGGGCAAAATCACTGTAAATTGTTGTTTGACCTATCAAGTAAGCGAAGTTATTGGCGCATTGAAATCAAGTTGACATGTACATTTCGTAGTGAACTCAGCAGACACAACGTGCTGTTTTGTAAAAAATATTTCCGAATACGGTATGTGTATATAGCCTACTGTATTTCCAAATAAACCTGCTAATTTATCGCTGCATATGAGCAAATAAGAAAATCGAGAAACAGTCACAAGAAACAATCATCAGTAACAGATATACGGTTTCAAAAAGTGGCAATTTCGTAATATTTCAGCGTGTACTGTCGTCGCACACATACAGTGGTGTAGTACGCGGGGTGCAGGCTGGATTTTTCGAAAATCCGGGTAAAATCCCTGAAAATTTGGGCAAAATCCCTGAGAATCAGGGAGAAATCCCGAAATATCTAGGTAAAATCCCTTAATATCCGAGAAAAAATGGCGCCCAACATTTGCAAAATACAAATGAAGACATTTCTGTTGGAGGTCACACCAAAAAAATGCGTTCATGATCTTTGTGGGAGAAAATTTATAGGCAAAAGTCGCAAAAGGACTTTTTGGGCAGGTGTGGGGAAAATCGGGCAAAAAACTTCGCACCCTCAAAAATTTGCTTGCTCCTACACTTATGAACACATATGATAAAGAATCGTGTAATGGCGAATTTAGCTCAGCTTCAAACAATCAATAAACTTATGTAGGAAGACAGCTTATCGACAAAAACAATCTACAGCAGAATGTTCAGCTTTCTTTTATCATTTGCAATTTCATTCATCACTGCTTTTAGCTCTTAGCTTTCTTTAGTACCCAATTTCCGTGAATCTGCATCAAAGTCAATCTGCAAAGACTCCACCGATGATGTAACTTTTCAGGTATCTGAAGAAGAAAAAGTTTATTGGTTACGATACAATATAGGAATGCAAAAGCAAAACACTGCTGGGGTGTACTCGCAACTAGGACGCCGAAAAACCCTGAAGTTATCTAGCCGAGGCGTCCTAAAAATTTGTTAAAACAAAGACAATGCCACAATGCATAAATTCATTTTAAGCATCGCAATGCAAAAACAACAACAAACTGTGCAAAGCACATAATTCACAAAAAGAATGAAACAAGCAAACGAAATTTCATTTGCACCATATTCATGAAGTCACATTTTACTATTAAAAAGCATATAGCCACATATGATTGGGCAAAATTGGATTGGAGATTGGATTACACGAGGCCAGTGAGGTACTTTCGTTCAACCCAGGTCTCTCTCTTGTTGCTTTTTATTGGTAACCGTACGATACGGGGTAAAGACAATAAAAGTCTTTGCTCAACTGTTGTAAAACTTTGAAAACGACACCGACGTTTCAGCCAACTAACAGTAGGCTTTCATCAGGGCGAATGGTGACTCGAACAGGAGAGCAGTAAAATTCACTGAACGCGCGTCACTAGATGACGTAGTGATAACACTGATAACTACGTTGAAAAGGCCAGTAGATAACGGAGTACAGATAATAGAGTAAAATAAAACAACAGCAGAATAAACAAACTGTACGCAGAGTCAAAACGAGTCAAAAATATGCAATCTCGTATTAAGTCAATTTAGCCAAACGTCGCTTCGTAGATTTTTGGAAAAAGATCTGAACTCTTTTCGTTAACGACGTTGGGTGTGGAATTAATGAAGAATGATTCAATGAAACGTCTTTTTCTAAAATCATTCTCAAAAGTAACGATCTGNGTTTTCGACCATTTCATTCGATGTTCCAATTCTAATGTATGTTTATCAAGAGCACTTTTTTCAGGATGAAGATGTTTTATATAGTTAATATGTTCTTTCTTGCGTGTGTTGAATGACCTTTTTGTTTCGCCAAAGTACTTTTGGTCGCAGTCACCACACGGTAGGCAATATACCGCGCCTTGACGATCAAAAGGGTGGACAGGATCTTTCCCATTTCGGGGTAAAGACAAGTCTGGCCTGCATTGTAACCAAGGCCATCTCTGGTGTAGACCCTTTTGGCGCACTAAAAAACTTGGTTATTGTTTTTGTCTTTTTAATAATAGCTCGTAGTGCATCTGCTATGGCAGTGGCTTCCTGTCGCTTGTTAGAACCGCTCTCAAATGTACGTTTCGACATTCTCAAGTTAATGCAAATAAGTCTACCGTAGATCCACCGTTATCCTGATTACTTTGAAAAAAAAGAAAACAACTTACACGCGAACCTCACTTTGCTAACTAAGCTAATAAGCTCAAGGTACAAATTGGCCTTGCTAATACATCATGTTATGTGTCTAGTTCAACGGTAGTTAAAATATTTTTCTGACCCAAGATTGCTACAAAACAATCGAAGTCAAACAACATCACAGTTTAACACGCGGTATTACAAACAGTTAACATTTTGGTCCATTGAATATCTGCAGCCACGGATACGGAGTGCCGGAGTCGACTCCGGCAGGATCCTGCGTTTTTCTTTCAGACCCGGTACAGGAACCGAAGCCAAAATTTGTGAAAAACTGGACCCGGATCCGGAGCCACTTTTCATTTTCAGCAGCAGGAGCCTGCCTGGTTTTCATATATGACATATCATAAGTAAAAACATTGCTGAATTTCGGTTGCATCGATGGTAGCCGGAGTCTGAACAGGAGTCGGATTCTCAAATTTGAAAATTTTGCGGACTCGGACCTGCAGCGGGGTTCAACAATTTCGGAACAGGAGCGGGGTCGAAGACTGAAAATGTGACTACAACTTCAGGAAAAAATGCATCGAGCAGCAGCGTCCTCTATACGTGGCGTTCAAAAGACCTGAACAAAGCTTTCGACCTTGTTAGTAGGTCTGGGTTATTTGCGATCCCCAGCATTATTCTGAAGCTCCACGATGGCATGCATGCAACTGTTCATGTCGATGGCTCGAGATACCGCCGATTTCCGATCAAACGTGGTGTCAAGAAGAGGTGCGTCCTTGCTGCCTCCCTCTTTGCAATGTTCTTCACTGCACTATTAATGCGTGCATTTATGAAACCGTCTAGAGCAGTGGTTCTTAACCGGGGATACACATACCACTTGGGAGTACGAGGAGCCAAAGCAGGGGGGTACGAAGCACCAAAGTCTTCAGGGATAGACGCTCTGGAAATTTAAACCAGATTTATTGAACATTCATCGTGATTCTCTGTAGTGTGACGTACCATCATCCATTCACTAGGGCTGGTTCGTTATA
>JGI24159J19872_10012060_pt1 | contig 11297 bp, 4 predicted proteins | sample Ectturendosymbi4_FD_19872 | JGI IMG/M metagenome (IMG submission 19872) | reverse complement strand
GATTCCCACCAAAACCTAATTATTACTTTTTTAGCCCATTTACAATGTTCCTTGAAATTTGCATGCAAATTTATTCCGTGGTGTTTGCATTAAGTCGCAAAAAGTATGTGAAAACAATTAATCTCCTTTCGAAGGTAATAAAATTTTTGTAAAATATCAAGCTCAAGGGGGAGGTTTTAACCCCAATCCCCCCTTGTGTACGCCCTTGGCGACCGTGCTTAGGGGCGTCACGATGTAAATGTTGTTGACGGCGCAACTGAAACAGTATACCTGTCAATAAAAGACGTCAGTTTGTGTCATCGACATAGAAAATACGCTTACACTGGTACTAAACCAACGTTTCAGTCAGGAAGTGCCACTGAGGTGGCACACAGGCTTGCTATGGGCCGACGTCAGATACACCAGGTAGTTATAAAATGCACTTTGTCAAAAATGATCCAAAGCATTTAGTTTCTCTCAGTCAACTGCTGAGCTCTTTCGCTTTCTTGATTAAATGACATCTTTGAGGTCTTGTGGAAGAATAACTGTTAATAAAAGACGCTATTTCGTACATAGCGCGCTTATGTAGGCTACTAAACGCACGTTTCAGTCAGGTCGATCCAGTGACGTGATACACAGGCTTGCTATGGTCCGAAGTCAGATACACCAGGTAGTTAGACAGACAGACAATTCTAGTTTATTTTGCATGGCCAACGAAAAGACCCGGAGGTCATCAAAGTCAGCTGACCACAGTTACAAATGCACTTTGTCAAAATTGATCCAACCGTTTGGTTTCTGTCAATTAAAAGGGAAAATCGATTCCATCTCTAGCTCGGCATCTTCATTCCCCTATAACCATCTTCACACTGATGCAACAATCACGGCACCGTCAGTCCCCAGTAACATTTATTACATAACTTTTTCCATGAGTGAAGCAAGGGGCTGAAAATACCCTATTGTAGCGTTGAAATCGATTTTCCATTTCAACATATCAGTGTGTACTACTTCTGGTGCTACTGTCTTGATACAGATAGATTATGTTCAATTGTGTTTCATTTCATTTTCATTGCTACTTCAAGGCAATAAGTCATGATATCATGACATTGTGACTTGTGAGGTAAAACAATGGTCAAAGACCACTGCGAGAAAGCAGAGCGCTGATGATGTGATAATGTTTTGGTTGGCTGCTTGTGATGTCATCAACTCTCCTGTTACAGACTTATCAGATAGGGCATTTGTTTTAAGTTTACTGTTTGTTGTAATTCATGTTACATTGTACTAGGAAGTAGGGAAATGTCAGCTAACGGCACAGATATCAACAGCTTAATCGCCAACAGGTTAGATCAGTGGTTTCCAACCGGGATGCCGCGGCACCATAGGGTGCCTTTTACAATAACCAGGGGTGCCGCGGGCTAGTACGTTCTTCAAAATATCATTGGCTTTTCAAACCTCAAACCAAACTGATGTGGGTTCGCCACTGGGTGCCGCAAAATACATTCCTTACGTAGGGTGCCGCATGCCTAAAAAGGTTGGGAACCACTGGGTTAAATTAAGACTGCTTCAGAACTTTTGTGCACCATTACCAGTGGGAATGGATTTAAATGTTTTTTAATTTTTCTTTATTTTTAGAAAAACATTCAGGTTCGGTTAAGCATCTGTCGTGATAATAATTTGCAAATGCATATGTATAACTCAGCGTAACACAACCAGTGTTGTGGAAGCCACTTATCATCGCCAAATAGTTTAAGAAAATGTTGGACACCGTGGTTTACACGCTTGCTTTGCTATGTTTGTTTCTAGGAGCTACTATGTTATGCTGTTTTTTTACTGAACCTCTACTGCCCAAGATTTCCTCAAACTTATGTGCACGCAAACTTTTCAGTTTAATTTAAGACAGCAGCAGGCAAACAATGGCCCGCAAAGTCAAATGCATTAACTATTCTATGACGAAAAAACTCTTGTGGTCAAAAGTGATGAGAATTACTCGCATAGGCTAAGTACCAAAAAGGGCTAAACGTTAACGCTAGATGAATTTACCGAAAAGAAGCTGTTTGTTTACTCAGTCGCTCGCCTACATCAGTGGTTCCGAAACTTGTTCGAACCGTTACCCAAATCAAGGTAGCGATTATGTCTTATTACCCACCAACAAAAAATTTTCGCATCTCATGTCGAAAATTTCTTTTGCAGTGGTCGCTCATAATACAGAACAACATGGTTTGGTTCTGCGTTACCCTTCGAAGAATCGCATATTCCCGGCATAGGGTAATTTACCCCCAGTTTGGGAACCACTGGTATACATGGAAAGCGGTAGAAGTAGCCGAGAAAAGAGGTTGAAAATACGCTTTAGCTACTGCATCGTCTGCATGTGGCGCACTAAGAGCAACAACGACCCGTAAAAGTTTGTGCTAGTCATTGAAGCAACCCACAGAGAGGTTGAGCTTGCCCATCATTACTCTAGGGCAGGGGTCGGCAGCCTTTTCCGCAGTGTGGACCGATTTGAACCTGGCATCCTGGAGTCTGACTGTTTACGCTTTTATTACTGTGGTTCTGAGGCAATAAAGACTGCAACAAAATTCGATAGACTAAATTATTGGTAAAGGTAGCACCTGCACTGACTAATGGCATTTGTAACAAAGCTAAGGAGGCAGGGGATTTTTTCAAATTAAAGACCCCTGTTAAAGACTTTCTCGCGGCGATTCTGCTCATGCTCCAAATGTTTTCTTGCAGTTCAATTCCTGGAGATGTGCAAGACGATGGAATCACTGTCGGTAGTTTGCTTTACTTCCTGTTCTTACTGTTCGTTTGTTTGTTTGGGACAATCGGGAATGCGATGACAATCATCGCTGTCAGAGTTGAGGCAAAACTGCGAGAAGCGGTAAGTCGGTCTTTAATTTTGGTTTCTGCTTTTAACTTGAGGATTTCTCTGAATTTAGAAACCTGGTAATGAAACGTCAAACAGCACTCCGCATTGCAGCAGCTATAGTACGTGTTTCTTTTGTTGCCAGCATGATGCTTATACTGAAACATGCACACAAAAGGCATTAACCGGCCTTCAAAATCTTAATTATTTTTTAAAAATACTTTCCTTCAATTTTTTGTTTGTTGAAAAAAAGCATAAAAAAGATTAAATGTAGTAACTGGTAGACAAGTTTGTGACTATTTTTTTCTGTAACGAGGCAAATTTCCACCTTAGTGGTCACGTGAACAAACAGAATATGAGCGTTTGGCTTCATGCTCAGCCACATGAGCATCACTATCGCCCATTTAAAATGTGAGGAAAGTGACTGTTCGCTGCGCATTGTAACGTAATTGCATCATCGGGCCATAGTGGCTCGAGGATGCTGATGGACGTTCGGTAACTGTGAACACACGGTCATATATTGAACTAATGAGAAGAACAAACATTCCTGGATTAAGGCGTAAGTAAAGAGTAGACGTTTATGCTGTTATTTATCAGCAAGATGGAGCAACAGCGCATTACTCCAATGCTTCAGTAGAATACCTCCATCGTTACTTACCTGGAGACAGGCTCATCCCCCGTCGTTTGCACTACCCTTGAACTGCTCATCATCCGAACCTATCCCCTTTGGATTGTTTTCTGTGAACATACGCCTCGTACCTAAAAACAGGGTCTATGTTAAACAATATTCCCTCTGAAGTGCGCAACTGCGCAAAAGTGGAGCACCACCGGACTATTTGCGCAGTGAAATCTCATTCTCGCGCACTTGCAACATTTCAAACTTAATATCGTATAAATATCGCATAGAACTATTAACGCTTGAAACACTTTACTGTTTGTGGCTCTACATGGCTGCACAACTCCACGCACACTAAAATAAAAATTTGCGCAGTGTAAAGTTTTCTTGGAGGGAACACTGACGCTAACAATCCCCAAACTGTAGATGTGCTCAAGAATAACATTCGAACGAAGATTAGGAAGATTCCCCATAGATGTTGAGCAGGGTCACTACAAACTTCAGTGTGCGAGTAGCCGCTGTGATTCAGTGCCAAGGAGCTTGGATCGAGCACCTTGCAAACTCTTAAGTTGTGTTGGCAAAATGGTGGTGTGCGAGGGAAAATATACACTACACAAAACTTACATGTCTACAAGATACACCTGTGAAAAACGTTGTAAAGTATTCCTTTCAATACAAAATGCTAGTTTATCAAAAATAGATGCGTCTTTTTGGACCACCCTGTACTTTTGTAAGATTGCATCAGTTCACACTTATCAAACGATGCTTGCTTCTTCGGAAATATAATATTCACGTGCATCAGTACTGAGAAGGTATTGACACCAAATTTTGCTATTTGCAGATCTGCAACTACTTGATTTTGAACCTGAGTGCCGCCGACAGCATTGTGTGCGCAATAGTTGTTCCAGTCGTGATGGCGAACACAATCGTAGACGGCAAATGGCTCGACAACACTCTCTGTTACGTTTCTGCAGCCATATCGGGAGTGGCTTGTCACATGGCGGCAATGACCATGACTTTCATAGCGCTGAACAGGTACAGTTAGTTGATGAAGCTATCCTTTCACTGCACGAATTACTGGACTTGACAAAACATGGTGTGTAACTCTGCTCGTGCTGAATTTATTTAGTGTTTGGGAAAGGATCCATTATCAAACAATTTTTTAGCAACTAATAAATCGTTTTATCCATGACTGTTTGCGCCATTACATCTATTTTATCACGATTTTAACTTATAATGCATTTAATGAAGGTTTTTCGACTTATTTGAAGAAAGGCGTTACGGTAGACTTTGCAACAATTTTCAGCAAAACTTCTTGAGCTTATCTGTTATCTGGCAGAATCAGGTTTTAGTATTTTTGAAATTTAAACTTTTCAGACATTTTAATAAAACATATATCTCCTGTATTTATAAGTTTGAAATAACACGTTTTGTTGCAAAGCCAATAAATGTAATTAGTTCGATGGCACGACAATCGCCAAGACACCAAAGTTAGGGAAATCAAATTTTTGCCCCTCCAACACTGATAGTAACAACTGAGGTGAGGAAAGACGGCAATATATGAAAAATGTGATGCACCAAATCGATTTTGCATTGGATTGCAGGTACGTTGCAGCTCGAAACTGCGCAAACTATCATCAATGCTGCACGAAGAAAAAAGTGATGATGGCGATATCAATTTCTTGGGTATCTGCTGTTGCCAACACCGTCCCCATTATCCTTGGTGAATAGCCAGTGTTATAGATTTCGAACGGTTCGAGATAGTGATGCAACCAATAAGATTGAAAACCAAAGAGTTAAACAAAAATCTTATTTACAATAAGCAGAGAAAAAACTCTAAGCAAAATCATAAAGTTTCTTTGCCTTGTTGTCCGAATTGGTGTATCATATTCTTCTTGATTTGTTGTAGACAAGTATTAAAACATTGTAGATCACTTCGCTTACAATTCCAAAGCTTGTCCGGATACTGTGTTGAAAATCTATGGATTTTGTCTCCATAAGTACGTGCCCTTTCATTTCCCAATATTACTATAATTGCGTTCCATTTTCCAATATTCCAGAAAATTTTGCCGGAAGAAAAACAATTGTTGGAAGCAAAGTGTTTGTTTCAATAGGAAATATATGCTTGCTTGTGTTTACACTGGATTATGAGCGATGCCACAACAGCTATGGTCTAACTCCTTGTTTGCTACCAACAGCTTGGGTGGAAGTGAATTATGATTCCAAACGTCACGTTTGCATTTGTTTTGACGGAACATTTCCGCTCAAATGCATTTTGCCTCCAGTGATTGTTGGTCATTTCGCTCCCCACGTTGTCACCATCGTCTGCTATGCACGAATACTGAAGGTAAACGGCATTATTAATGCAGTGCCGGATTAAGGTAGCGTGGGGCCTGTAGCATTTCAAGATCGCGGGGCCCTAAGTTTAAACAAAGTCTCAACACCTGCTAAATCATAAAGTGTGTGGGCCAGGCATCCGTGTTTCTAGCTTTACTCTCTGCATGCCCTCTCCAGTTCGCATCGTGACGTGACAGACTGAGTGTACTATGCTGACCGCCAGTGTTGCGAGGTGGTTGTGACTAAATCTGCTAAATGGTGTCACAACAAAACTGCTAGATTCTGCTAAAAGTCTTGTCACAAATTTTCAGCTAAAATCTGCGGTAAGCAGTGAAATACTGTTAAAAAATATGTTATTTTTAACATAATTAAAATAAACCCTATAAAGTTATACAATAGCCTATACTAATTTTTCGTCTTGCACTCGCTCTCAGTAAGCATAGGCTGAAAATGCTGGTGCTGGCCAACACACTTTTCGGCCCACAATTTTCTTTTAGTCAACATTTTGAGCAACGTAACTGCAGCTTACCTCGTTTTATGTATGACACACAGTTATTGACGATATCGTTCAAATGGTTGCATGTTTTTATAGTTATACAGTAGAACAATGCTAAACAATCTCAGCAAATCTTCGATCCTACTGTACAAATTTCTAAGTCTGGTTTTTAACTTAAAACTTTGGTATTACATCAGGTAGCATGCAAAACGTTCTTTGGTCTTATCTGAGTGCTGTTGTTATACCAGTTATGCCTTTTAAAGCTCATAATTTTTCGCTATGATTGCATTATTGCAAACTTCGCAAAAGGCCTTTCTTGAATCAGTAGGATCTGAGTTATAAGCCGGCCGGGGTTTTCGGGTCGGGCTGGGTTTCGGGCCGGGTTCGGGCTTAAGGTTGTCCAAATGTTTTGCCCCGATTTCGGGCCTGCATACAAAATTTTTTATAACATTCAGAATAACGATTTTTTCTTTCGTGACCTACATTACTGCGGTGATTTCAGTGCATGAAGTGAGTGTGATTTTTCTTCAGCTAATTCTATTTACAAACGCAGTTGCGTTCTTTCGTTCTCTGCTTGGGTTAGACTCACAATCCTTTTGAGAAGGCGACGGCAGTGAGGACATTAGCACGCGATAGCATTGCGTCCAAGAGATCAATCACTTCTTGGCTTATTTCAAGAAACTATAGCCTATAAACCGGCTTTTCATGCCTATTGCGCTATACTGAGTAGTTTCTTTTGTGCCTATAGCGCCATCGTGGATAGTTTCATTTTTTCTTAAAAAACATTACATTCTGCAGCATCATCGTTGACCAACAAGCTAAGTTTGTGCTTGTTTAAGCCATTGGTTTTGTTAAGGTGTGATAAAACCGTGCACTTGCAGCTATACCGGTACACTTCGTTTTTTAATACTCCGCAGTTGCGCTATCTTGACTCACTCGGTAAATTTGACTTTCGGGCCTAAATCGGGCTTCAAAAATAAACATCGGCTCGGGCCAGGTTCGGGCGTGTGATTTCGGGCTCGGGCCGGGTTCGGGCTTCAAAATGAGGCCCATTTACAACTCTGAGCAGGATAGGCAGTAGGTACTGAGCCAACGTTTAAGTTCCGAATCTTGCAACCACATATGTCGAAACTCTTGGTAGCTTCGGTTCACCAGGAATTTTTTACCAGACATTGCTACTTATTAGCGCAACTGAACCACTTGGAAATATCGGGCTGTGAGATAAAAACATATTCCATCAATGTTGTCTTTTAATCTAACGCGCTCACTAAACACACAAGCAAATCATTTAGGCTTCACCAAGCCATCTAATTACTTGTCATTATGATACAATTAGCTGCTTGAAGCAGCTTCTTGCATCATAATAAATATTCCAAATAATTGCAGGCCAGCTGATTGTGCTTTGTCCTGGTGTTACCCAATTAAAAACGTCATAAAGGAAAGAAGTATATTTTTCGATGAAGAAGGGGTAAAAGTTTTTGTCTTAAAAACTGTTGAAACAGTTTTTTTTTCAGGAATTTGTTACCTGCTAAACCTACCATACGGTTGATAAAATCCTCCTAGAAAATCAGCTAACTGCTAGATTGAACATTTTACTGTTAACAGTGAGAAAATCCTGCTAGATTTAGCAGCAAATCAGCTAAAATGGCAACAACGCTGACCGCAATCTTATGTCTTTTGTTACAAAACTGTACAAAAAGAATCAAATAAGAATTCCGGACACAGAGAGAGTTTAATTGAAAACCTTCGCTTGCTACTCATGGGAATTTAGCAAAACACTTACTTCTTAGACTGAAAAAAATCTTAGGTAATGTAATAAATAAGATTTATTACAGAAGACCGCGAGGTCCCCAAACGCGCGGGGCCCGTAGTAATTTCTACATTTGCTACTATTGTTAATCCGGCACTGTTGGACTATTACTCTTACGCACTGTACGCCAGAGGGGAACATACGTTCTTTCTAGTTTCGGTTCGTGACAATTAAATCAATCGATTTCGATTTACTCATTGTGGAAGAATAAATAACGACGACTAAAATATGTGGGAATTTTTTAAGCAAAGCTTTCATTTTCAACTTCAAAAATATTTCGTAAACGTTTTTTCCCGAGCGATACACCTGATATATAAATGTTTAAAACCTTTGTTACACGTAGACGCCGGCTAAGAGGACTTGGGTAGTTACAGGTCCTTAGATACACACACGAGAGTTTCGAACCCAACATAGCTTATTTTTGTAAATGTGTATTACAAAAATTACATAATAATTATTGTTTTTTGCCTGAGTAGCTAAAAAATAATTTTGCCACAGATACTCTATTCATTTCAAAAATATGGACAAAAACCTGATGTTTTCGCAATGGTGTCTATTTCGGCTATCACTATTATATTTTTTTCTAGTTTCCGTCGTTCGGTAAATATTTGATGTCCGCGCCGCGCTAACCTCTTTCGTTTCGAAAGCAATCTTTTCTGTTCTTACGAAGGCATACTCAAATAGACGTTCCTGGTTCGATCATTGAACTCCAGCTAGCGCAGCACAGCCGCTTCGTATTGTCTCTCTGTGTTTACAGAAAGTGATGGACTCGAACATGTGCTCCTCTTCCTTTCTTTGTTTCTAGACATGAGGAGCGAAACGATTCTTTGCATAGTCAGTGCAGGGTTACCTGGGTTGACTGCGGAGAATTTCCTAAAGGTCCAGTCGGTCCAGAGCATAATGCACTTAACGTTTACATCTGTTGTTGTGCGTAGATCTGAAATGTACATTTTGTGTTTAAAGGCTCATCACTCTGATTCAAAGCGGCAATTGTTTTTCTATGTCAAGTGCGGCTTGTCATGGCGGCGTAACCATGAGCTACTTCGTTAAAACAATCAAGCAGAAAGGAAAAAAGCTAGCTTGGTCAACATATTTCATTTGTTCAATCTCTGGTAAAAATAGTCGCGAACGACATGAAACTGACACGGTTCCGTGACTATTGAGACCAATTCATTTGAGATCATTCATTTGAGACCGTTCATTTGAGACCGCGTTCATTTGAGACCACGACATTTGAGACCACGACATTTGAGACCTATTCATTTGAGACCTATTAATTTGAGACCTATTCATTTGAGACCTATTCGTTTGAGACCTCTTCATTTGAGACCTCTTCATTTGAGACCACTTCATTTGAGACCACTTCTTTTGAGACCACGTTCTTTTGAGACCACGTTCTTTTGAGACCTGTTCATTTGAGACCACATTAATTTGAGACCACATTCATTTGAGACTTTTTCATTTGAGGCCACATTCATTAGAGACGACATTCACATGAGACTTTTTTCACATTCATTTAAGACACATTCGTTTGAGATCACATTAATTTCACGCCACGTTAAAGTGGAGCTGTTTTGATTTACTGTGTATCACATTTTATGATCTACCTTCCACTTCTTTGCGGGAGACCTGAAGTTTTGCAAGGTGACTCTACATTTGAAATTTTGCAATGTTACAACACGAATTGTAAATGCACCCGCACTTTAAAGCACCACTGAGACCAGAAAACTCTTCATACCTCGGGTTTGGAAGGGAGCCCTGCACCTCAGAAATATCATTTAGACCATGTCAAAGAATTTTATGTTTTGCTTTCCTGCTCCACACGGAAGGACGTAACATTGCAAAACCTCAAATGCAGAGTCACTCTGAAAAACTTCAGGTTGCCAGCTAAGAAGTGGAAGGCAGATCACAAAAATGTGATTCACAGTAAATCAAAACAGCTTAACTTTAACGTGGCGTAAAATGAATGTGATCTGAAGTAAACGTGGCCTCAAGTGAATGTGTTCTCAAATGAATGTGGTCTCATATGAATGAGACCTCAAATGAATAGGTCTCAAATGAATAGGTCTCAAATGAGCGGGGTCTCAAATGAAGTGGTCTCAAATGAAGTGGTCTCAAATGAATGGTCTCAAATGAATTGGTCTCAATTGTCTGCACACCAACTGACACAGCTTCGAGCCTTGTCTGCTATTCCTGGTTTCTTGCTGTGTTTGCAGGCCCTGTCCGAAAGTCGAAGAAGGCTGGTAAATAGAAAAAAGACAATATTGAACACAACGACCGCTTCCGCTACAGACGATAACAGCAGTTGCGTGGTTGGTACTTGTCAGGCTGCATCAGAAGACCCTTGCGCAGCTAAAGATGGGAATTTGAAAGCCGTAAAGAACTGGAGTCAACATGAAATCCAGATGTTAAAAACCTCCATGTGGATCATCATTTCCTTTAGCTTTTGTTGGATTCCCTACGGTACTCTGGTGCTGTTGCAAGACCTTGCTCCGATTACGTTGAAACAGGTACATTTTTCTCTCAGCCCATCGCGAAGATTTTATCGTTTGTTTTATTTACAGATGCTATCTAGAGTCGTGAAAAGCTAAACCAGGGTTTTTTTAAGGAAAATGTTATGTACCCGGTATGGATCTGTAGGGACCCGATTTCTCTGATTCTAAGGACCTGATTTGAAATTCTAGGGACCCGAATCGGGTTCCTAATACGCCTTAAAAAATCTGAGCTAAACTAATGTTGACCCAATGATTTTTTATACAATTGTTTTCCGCAATCCCGAAAAAGGACGTGGTGGTAATGTTTTGTTTTAAAACCTAATCTTTAAAATGAATACGTGTAAAATGGGATGAACAACCTGCTGCATTTTGATAAAGCTGCTGCATTTTGCATTTTGATGAGCTGCTGATAATGATGAAGGTATTTCATTTTCGTTATGATTTTTCTTTCCTTCCATCAAAGTTACTAAAATTTTCCGCCAATTTTAAAAGTTCAAGGGTATCATGGAAACTTGAAATTATTGTACGTTTTTCCACTTTAGAAGGTCTTCTGTCTCTTGATAACTTGAATTACAATTTTATCATCACAACAATAACGAAGTCAAAGTGTCATCTGCAAATATTGTACGTATATATTTTAGCGAATTTTATACAGCAGCTTAAATGAAACAAAGGTGACGGAATCTTGGCAATGACCGCAAAGA
>JGI24159J19872_10012058_pt1 | contig 11298 bp, 4 predicted proteins | sample Ectturendosymbi4_FD_19872 | JGI IMG/M metagenome (IMG submission 19872) | reverse complement strand
CTGTTCGCAAACAAGTACATCGCGTTGAATCACCAATGGAATATTACTGGGAATTACGCAGTAAGAATGCACAAAACATTAAAGCACTAATGTGTCCGCTATATTTCGCCCACTAGCTGGACATCATCAGCTCTTATTCAAGTAGAATGTGCAAGTATTTTCTAATGAAACACAACACTATCTGCATTATGTATAGAGCAGTGACGTTGCTTCGGAACTAAACAAAAATAATGAAAAGCATGATTTCAAATTTGCAACATTATCGTCAAATTGAAAACGAAATACATTTCTCTATACATACGTTACTATGTCTTAAGAAACAAGCTTCACGTGCGGTTTTCATTAAAAACCACAGCCTACTCCAGGTTACTATAGCGCAGTAATTTTTTCTTCCACAATTCTGTCGAAGAAAGGTTACTTTGCATCAAGCAGTGCAACTCTCATCAAATCACGTAGGTCAACTTCTGACTAAAGTATGTGGTGAATTGCATCAGCTTATCGGACGAGTTTCCTGATGTGATGATAAAGCGAAATGTCTCAATGTTTGATTTTGCAGTTGTTACCAGCACAGCAACAACTGAGAAACGTAAAGAAACTGCAGGTAGGCTCCTTTTAACTTATTTTGCACAACCTTGAAATTGTTTTGTTTGCCTAAATAGAATCGGCTACAAACATCCAATTTTTGAGAAAATCAAAGAAAGCGAACAAAGATTCTAAAATTATTTGTGAGCAAACTTACAAATTGTAGTGTTTAAATGTTACCCTTATGGCTTTCATTTAAGGAATCTTGTGAATTTGTGCATTGACTGAATGCGTACTCTACCAGCACAATATATAGCATCCAATACAGTGGATCATAGATAGCCAAGACTGAAAGTTTTAGATACAGCGATTATTTTGCTTTCGAAAAAAATGAGTTGTTTAAGTGCAACGAAATTTTGTTTTAGCAAAAATTCAAAACTTTCATCATTTAATTAGCAGGGGGAAAAAACGCAGAGACGACCGTCAAAACCTTGAAAACAACAGGTATTGTACATTTTTCTGTTTTTATTTAATATACGCAATACTTTAAATTGTGGAAAGATGGTCTGGGTCAGACCTGACATATTATGCAATTCAATCTATTGTAGGCAGGACCATAAATAATCAAGTTGTTCAAAATTCAAAGCATTTTTTATTTCTGCAAATTTTCAAATCTTTTCATCATTCCACTGACATTTGTAAAACGTCAGCGATGACAGACGAAAACTAAAAGGAGAAAAATTCTTTTCACAGTCAAGGATCTGACACCACGATCTTATCAGTGTGTATATATATATTTCGCCCACTAGCTAGACACCATCAGCTCTTAATCAAACAGAATTTGCAAGTATTGTCTAATGAAACGCTACACTTTCTGCACTATGTATAGAGCAGTGACGTTGCTTCACGTGCTTCACATGGTCAACTTTTGACCAAAGTGTATGCTGATATGCATCAGCTTATCAGACGAGTTTCCTGATGTGATGATAAAGTGAATTGTTTCATTGTTTGATTTTGCAGTTGCTACCAGCACAGCAACAACTGCGAAACGTGAAGAAACTGCAGGTAGGCTCCTTTTAACTTATTTTGCACAACCTTGAAATTGTTTTGTTTGCCTAAGTAGAACCAGCTATAAAGACCTATTGTTTGAGAAAGTCAAAGAAAGCGAACAAAAATCACTAAATCATTTGGTGAGAAAGCTCACAAATTGCAGTGTTTAAAATGTTGCTTTATGACTTTGATTTAAAGAACCTTTTCAGTTTGTGCATTGAAGGAATGTGTACTTCGCCAGCACCATATATAGCATCCAATTCAGTCAGGGGCAGATGAATGTCGTATGGGTCTCCTGGCTGAATCTTAGAAAGGGGCCCCTTGCTATATATATGTATGAAAAACTGAATGAACGAATTGAAGTACTTGTATTATTGAAACAAATTAAGTTTGAGCAAAAAAACGAATCATTAACTAGTATCAACCACAATATAAATAGAACTCATAGATTTAGCAAACAATATAATGTATGTATAAATGAAATAATAAGCTTTCTTCTTGGAGTGGTGTTTGGTTACGTTACATGGATTTTTTGCGAGCGTTTTTAAAAGCAAATTCGCTGATCAAACCACTGAAGGTTAGTGACCAGTGGCGTGCAGAGATCTAGTGATGCGCGGGGTGACTGCTTGATTGTATGCCCCCCTGCCAAATTCTGGTATTGTCCAGCACCGTATGGTAGTCATTGTTACTGGATATACGCTATTTGCTACGTCATAATATGAAGTCATATTTGCGTTTGCAAACCAACGTTTTGGCGAAGTTTGTTGACGCAATCTGCGTATTACTCTACACGCACTCTCCTTAGTCGTTGTTGTACAATGTGTCACTGCAATGAACATAAATTATCAGCTCTCCAATTTAGGAGACCGGAGAAAAACTCAGTAATAACGCTACGAAGGAGCAATTTATATAGTAACTGCCAAAATATCCGGCAACGCGTTAAAACATGGGAGTAAAACTTAACGCTACATCAGCGCAGTTCACATCTGCAAAGCTGTAAATCTGCGCGAATGTCTCGTCGAATAGCAGTTGAGCAAAGAAATATGCTTTTGTGATGGCGGACACCTAGGGGTTACAGTTTGAAACTTGCTAAACTACACAAGAAGTTAGAATGCGCATGAAGTGCGCAAGAAAATTTTCATTTTTTATTATGTGACTGTTAGCATATATGTACAACTACTGGGGGGACAGAACAGATACGGGCTTGTGTTAGCCGTTATGATCAATCCTCCTTAACTGCCAATTAATGACGAAGCTCGAAATGTTGCACACATTGCAAGCACAGGTGTGCGGCTCCATTAGCGCACAGTCAGGACTGCCACATCAAAAAACGAAACTGGAAACTAGAGATGCATCAAAAAGTCGGATAAATCAATCAAGTTGGAATAGGACAATGTTGAAATTTGTCCCTGAAGATCAATTAAGCGTCCGTATATATCTTTCAAGTCTTTGTGATTTTCCCCCAATGGCACGGTCTGGAAAAAGTCACGTCACTGTCAGTTTGATTGGGTGTGTGCCACACACCTAGAGTATAAGTCCCTGGTATTCAAAAATGTGAAAATTACTGGCATTTGAATACGTAAAAACTAGTGTTGGCAAAAAAACAAGTTCCGAAAAATCATATCTATACACCATGCGTTAGCAGCTTTACAATAGGAAAAATGTCCAGTTACAACCTTTTACTTTTTGTATCTCCCCCGGAATGACCCTCCCAAGAAGAGCCTGGGTCCGGCTCAACCGCCTCCGCACCGGTGTCGGACGTTTCCGCTCCTCCCTGTACAAATGGGGTATGGCCTGCTCTGCGGCCTGTGAGTGTTGCGCAGAACAAACCGTCGACCATGTCGTCCTCCACTGTCCAATCCATCGACCCCCCACGGATTACACGGCCTGACGGTTTTGGACGATGAGACAACCGAAAGGCTGCTCAACACCTGCCCCGATATCTGGGCGAGCTAGCAGTGGATAAAAGAAGAACTCGCTCAAACGAAAGAAGACTTTTTGAAATTTCATTCTTTTGATCACCCTCTGCCTTGGATGCCTAAGGACGTCGCCCCGTTCGCCCTTCTCTCTGCAAGCCACTGTTAGTGTCTCTACAATATCATTTTCAGTGCTCATCAGGAAGAGAAAACTGAGCCGCTGTTGACCCATGCAACTTCGAACCTCATGTTTTATTCTTTTTAGTTTTGAAAAAGATCACTCTCTACTGCAGTGTTATATTGCCATGGACAGATAAATGCGAACTGCGATGTGAACGTTTGGGAAGCTAATATATGAAACTTTTAGGAATACAAGTGTGATTAAATCCACTAACACGACCACCACGGCCCCACTAACACCACCAATTCAAAGCAGTAAAACTATTAGTAAAAACAAGAGTATGCACTCACTTATCAATAACTGCTGTGAAACTCTTTTTCACTTATTACGTATAGTTTACGTTCATTCATAAGACATAACACTACTGAATTATTTTTATTTTTCTATTGCACTTAGAATATAAAATGGCACTCAACAAAATAACCAAAAGCACATCATACGACGTATTAAAATCAAATGAGTCACTGAGTTTACGTGAGCAAGCTTAGAGTTACTTGATCGAAATGAAAACAGAACTAAGACGCGCTTGATACGGTTTAATTCTTGTTGTCACTTAACGTTTTAAGTGTCTTGATATCTGCCACCTTTCTGTTTGTCATTGCGTTTATTCTATTTTAAGTCAGTTATCAAGAATAGTATCAAATAATGTCGATTCACATAAAAGTAATATGTATTAAAATGTCAAAACTTGCATCTTGGAAGTATATAGTACCAACACTAGCGTACGGAGGGGGTCCACTGTGCCATGGCCCCCACTCAGACCCTAAAAATAAAAACATTTATAAACAGTATGCGTATTTTTAGGTGCAAATGCATATTTTTTAGGTGTAATTTGCGTATTTTTTGGTGTAATTTTGCAAAATTTTCCCGGTGGCATGCCCCCGGACCCCCCTAGAATGGTCGTCCTAGCGTTGATTTGTGACGTCACACGCTTGTGACGAAACTTGGCCCTCCCTCGGGAATTTTCTGCGTACGCCACTGAGTACCAGAATTGGTATTGAAGTACCACCTCCGATAGTTCTGCCTTACAACACCATGGTTTATTATCGTTAGCTAAAATCTACCTACTTTCACCATTGTTACGAGACCTGACACCACCTAACAAGTTCCCAACTTCCTTCGGGGCTGTCTGCAGGGTCGATATGCGCATCCGAAACGGAAATAAAACAAGTGGGTGGAATACAGTGGCGATTCTAAGGGGGGGCTGGGGGGCCATGGCCACCCCAGTTTTTTCTTAAAACTTACCGTTCGAGTTCGTTTTGTTGCCACATACAGTAGATAACTTTCGGTCAGCAATATTTTAAATGATAATTTAGAAACCCTCTAGCTTGCATTCAATATTTCCCAAATGCATGAGCTGTGTTGTTGTTTTTGACGGTCGGGTAACTAAAGTTGTTTATGACGACACACAACAGTACTGTAGTTGCTCGGATCCTGCGTGAAATTTAGTCGGACCACGGTCGTGGTGTTGAAAAAAATATTTCGAAACTACGAAACAGTCGCAGAAATCGGACGATTGATCTTTCGTGCATTTCAGCTTGAGATAGAACTGGATTATATTACTGTCAGCAGATTGTTACCTAGCAGCAAAAGGTTTGTGAAAGCTTTAAGCATTGGTTTTCAGTTAATTTATCCTGACTGCAGTATTGCGTTATGCTGCATTTTGTATATGACCTCGAAACATCTAACACAAGTGGTTCGTGACTACAGTTATAACTCTATCCACACATGTCCTGCGTCCTGCAGCTTCATAGAATCTTGTACGGATTTTCTGTAATATTTCAGAAGCAATTCTTTCGCTTTTTTCAGCTCTTTGCCCAGGAGGTAAAACATGTCTATCAGCAAAATACTTAAAAGAATTCGCAAATCATATTCATTTAGTGAAAATAATTTAAAACATGAAATAACTTTGGCAAAGAATTTGCTTCGGAAGGAGTCGAAGCTACCTATATAGCTCGAATAATTATTTTCATTTATAGCTACTTAAAAAACTGCGTTTGATTGTTACTGGTAGCTGTAACTTCCCGTCACCAGCGCTTCATGCGAGTGAAGTTTTTCAAAATTGAAATTAATGAAAATATTTCCCAGAAACCCCATGGCCAGTGAAAGGTTGGGTAACATTGATCTACTTTCAGTTGAAAGGTACGAGCTGAAAAATAGGTTTAGATGATTTCGTTGATGAATTTGACAGTCGACATGACAATCAAAGGATTAAGCTACATTGAGTTGATATTGATATAAAATTCGAACGTGGACTGTGCAGGGATTGTTGTGAGAATTAGATTGCTCTATTGTCTATTCGTCTGAATCTGTTTAGGTTTAGAGTTGGTGCGTGTTTCGCTTAAGACAAGACAGTTATATCAACGCACGTTTGAAAAGTCTGCTTTTGAGGATCAGTCAGAGGAAAATTCAGTGAGAAAATGAAAATGAACGACTTTGTTGGAAATATACTGCAAAATAAGTGTTACGCCTTCTGTAACGTCTTGCTATCAGGTACGGGCCCTAAACGTCAATGCACACCTATCTGCGGCGCTGCTGCGCTACTTTAGGTGCAACTGGTGCCGAAACCTCTCTGCTGTTAACTGTGTACTGCATTGAATAGACTTCACCTCACACTATCCACATGCTGCAGATGGGCACTATACTCGTAATAGTAGTTGCATAACATTGTTATGGTTGCACCACATCACAAAATGTCCATAAGCTACCACAAAAACGGTTTGGTCAGGAGTCACCAATCCGTTGGCACAGAGCCGGCCTCAGCAAGTGCGGGGCCCGATTGGAAGCACTTTTGCGGGGCCCCACTCAGCGGCGTATGCAGAATTTTTTGATAAGGGCATCAAATCATAACACTGCTCAACACAATTTTTTATGCCGGTGATGTTAGAGTGAATTTAAGGTAATTTAGGGCCGCAGAATCCAAAAATGATATCAGTTTTGCTAAATTGGCTCTAGTTTTTGAGATATTTGAGTATCTCATTATGGATGCAAATGTATGCAATAAGCTAAATCACAATGTTTAGTAGGCGTATTTGCATCGAAGTTTGTTTTTAAATTACTAAGATAATTTCTATTGAAATGTTATGCAGAAGACAATGAGATTTTTTCAGGTTTCAATTTCGGTTCATTTTTGGAAACGCTAGTTATACGATTTCCTGTGATGAGGGTCATTAGGGCAATCATGCTGGAGGCACCAGCAATAGTCAGCCATCATGTATGTCCCCATCTTCCTTGATATCTATCCCCCATGACTTTTACACCCTGGTGAAATCTTTCACCTTGCTCTTCTGAAAAATCACCCAAGTTTTCAGGAAATCTGTCTAAGCGACTATGGAAGAAGTGGACTTTGATGCTCATGTTTCTTGGTATTTTGTAAGCGTATCTTCAACCAAGCCAACATAATTCGGTGCTTTGTGGTTACCTAAAAAGTTTTTAACCAAGACGAAGCTGGACCAAGCCGAAAGCTCAACATCAGTCATGTTTCTTGTAAAATTTGGGTCGCTGATGAGCTTACGAATTTGTGGACCATCAAAAATCCCCGCTTTGGTTTCTCAAAGCTCGATTCAGGAAAAATCTACATAACTATTTGAAGCAGTCTCCATTTTTGTCCAAAGCCTTAACAAACTGCTTCATTAAGCCGAGTTTTATATGGAGGGGTGGCAATATAATCCCTTTAGACTAGTGGTTCCCTTATGATGTTTTCTTCACCAACTTTCAGAGTATTTCTTGTAAACCAACACTTTTTTATCCAGTGTTGTTGCTTTGCCCTACTATCCCATAAACACATAAGGCAAGGATGATTGGTGTATCCACTTTGTTGTCCAAGCAAAAAATTCACCATTTTAAGGTCAACACAGATTGACCACTGGGGTTCATCATAACAAATCCTTTGTAACACCATTTTGATGTTATCGTACTCTTCTTTGAGCGTTGTAGAGTTAGCTATTGGTATAGGTGCAAAGGGGTTACCATTGTGCAGCAAAACACATTTTTAGTCTCTTTTGGAACTGTCAATAAATAGTCTCCAATCTTCTGGTCTACAGTTCGGGATTTTCATTTTGAGAAGAAGTCCAATTATGTTGTTGCAATATACGCGGTCATTGTCTTGGCTAAATAAAGGTAGAATATCTGTTTCCCTATTTCGGTAAAATGTGATTTTAGAATCTGGTTGCAGGCAGTTTTTTTTTCTTTCAGTCTGGATGCTAAAAGCTCAGATCCCTGTTTTGATAAATTTAGATCTCTGATCAAATCATTTAATTCTTGTTGGGTGAATTGTTTTGGACTTGAAGATCTTTCTTCGCATTCACGGCAACTGCCTCCACTTGTTTCATTACACTCTAGCTCATGTGGTTTTTTACTATCTGAATCATGAAGCTGAGGAAGTGACGTGAAAACAGGCACAGGAATGCTTTCGCAATGCAGAACTGGTCGTCTTGCTGACTTTAAATCTGGATATTCCCACTTCCTTCTTTTGTAGCGGTTAAAACCTTTTATATTAACCATACAGAAATAGCAGTCGTCATGGTGATTTTGTGGTTCTCTCCACACCATAGTCACTCCAAATCTTAATNCTTTGAGTTTACCATTCTTCCATAGTCTCAGGTTTTCTACCCAAGTTTTCAAACCTTTGCTTTTGCTGTTTGCTTTGATTCCAGCTGCACAGAATGGACTGCTAATTTTGCAAGTCACTGATCTTTTTTTAATGCAACCTACAGTAGCAAGCCTTGTACTGTAACAGTCTAAGTTAACACTTTCAGAGCCAGTAGCCTACGGTTTTTGGCCTAAAACCAGCAGTTTGCACGTGTCTTTGCGTGGGAATATCTCCTTGATTGTTGCATGATTGTTCTTTTGTGCCATTGGTAAGATACGCTTGATTGCTTGTTCTCTCGGGCTGTTTCCGATTGGTGATTGTGGCCTGTGGCGCGCGATGTGTTGACTGGTGCCGTGTCTTCGATTTTCGTCATTCAACACAGTGTTCTCATGCTGAATGTGCCGGCAGTTTTCAAGTTAGTTAAATCCTGGGGATAAAACATCCTCGGTATGTGTCAGGCGCCGAAAGCGCTAGAGAGCTGTTCAAACCCTCAAAACACTTGGCAAGTCTTCTAGTTTGCAATGAAAAAAAAACTTTTTGGTTTTGGGTTGCGGATTTTTTGTGAGTAACGTCATAAATGACGTTGGTTCTTGGCCATTTTGGCTCACGATCAGGATCAAAATATGCCTTTATCTCAAAAACTAGAACCATTTTAGGAAATCTAATATCATTTTTGGATTCAGCATCCCCAAGCTACCCTAAATTCATTCCAGCATTCCTGGCACAAAAGAAAAATTATTTTTTTGTTGGGCAGTGTAATGATCGAAATCGTTGATGTGATAGAGCGAGGTCGGGGGCACGACCCCCAGTTTCACCTCTCTAGCAGAGAATTCAATGGACAACGCCGCAACACCCGATGAATTCATGAGTACTACACTTAGTACCTCCTCTCAGGAGCGACTGCATATCCAGAGCTAAACCTTTTGCAGTAACAGTGTTGCAACCACTCCGTTGGCGTTGTGTTAAATATGTGATTCACCACGAACGAGATATGCGCGAAGAACAACACACATATATAAGTGGCGCGAACAAGCAAGAATAGAGTGATCGCGGCGCGTGATCTCTATTGTTGCTTGCTGCCACAGTATGAAGCTTTGCGCACTTGCTGCTCGGGCTTTCCGATCGCAATAACAGCAACAGATTCTATTTTCGATGATGCCGAGCGTATATTAGCCATGGACAGTCTACAGCTTCACCGTTTTGCAGTATGCTACTCTTTTGCATGGAAGTTAGAAAACCGTGTCTCATCACTCTCGTTTCTGGCGAAAATTATGTTGTGATTGTGGGTCTCTTTAGGCTAAATAGTTTCTAACTTTCCTACCCATGACGCCTGGCCACGTACCAGGATCGTTTGTCAATCCAATTGTCCCGACAAATTTTGAATTGTCGTCCTCGCAAGCCTCATCAGATGCGCTATAAGCTTCCTTCTTTGTCAGACTCAACAATTTCGAAATGACTAATCTCACTTCTCGTACATACTTCCACTTTGACTTTCTGGCATAACATCATCAGACTGGCTGCCTGCGTTCCCGCTATCTTCACTAGGGCTTGGCTCTTCTAGAGCTTTTTGCGCATTTTCTGAGGTAGTTCTGCTAAAATACTTGTTCAACGTACTTTTCTCTTTTTCTCTTTTGGTCTTTATTGCCTAGCTTTAACCCTCTTTTGACTAACACTTAAAAGTTTCGACCTCTGTCTTTTGACCTTTGAATCATGGTACTAGTCGTCTTATTACAGAAATAAATATTTTTATGATGATTGAGGGTGTTAAAAAAGGCGCAGTTCACTTTCAATTTCGATGGTTTTCGATGGCAACGGGCCCCACTTCAAAAAATACCGTGGGCCCCGCGCCGGCACTACACAAACACTTTGGATTGAAAGTGCAAGTTTGTGCCCTTTTAGCCGGCCCTGCGTTGGCAGATAGCTTCTTTTTTTTAATTTGCTTTGCAGTAAGAGTATTTTGACGAAACTAGTTGGCTATCAACAGCCTACTTGTATCTGTGTCAAGATGGAATTCGAGGTTGGAACCATTCCGCTTTCACATGAATTGCATTAACTTTCGTGGAGCTGTTTCCGTTCATGTGGGGTCGGCACAAAGGAAATGGTGTTTCGCTTTACATGTGCAGTGCTATGGAAGTTGTATGGTTAGCACAGAATATTCGACATAGCAGTACACGTGTGTGATTGCATCTGCAGTGGTGTTTAGGTGTTTCTAGTGAACAATAACTATAGTTCATATTTAACGGTATTCACAAGTCTATGCTGGGTTTGGGAGGGTAAATCATAGCAACTTAATCTTCAAAACAATGAAAAACCACCATGCACGATAGAAAAATTTTGACCCCCTTAATTTTTCCTTGGCCCCGAGGCATACCAATTTTTAATTCTAGATTCGCCACTGGTGGAATACCTCAATTTTTTAGACCTTGGAGTACTAGCTTGCGAGTGAGTACCGGCCAGACCACACGCCAAAGAATCAACTACTTTTACGCCAACGAAGCATTTTCAACGAGTGAGCACAGAGCGCCTACTTATCAGTCCTGATTGGCGATGGTATCTGTCACAGTGTACTGTATTGTGTATAGTTCACACATTACTCTTTTTCACCGACTTAGAAATTGGGGGCCCCTAAACGTTGGAGGCCCCGGCGGTAGCCCAGTCAGCAGCCCCCTTAATCCGCCACTGAATTCAGTGAATTACAGATAGCCAAGACAAACTTTTAGATGCAGCGATTATTTTGTTTTCCAAAGAACCGAGTGTACAAAGAACCTTTGTATCTGCATAAATTCAAGACTTTCATCATTTCATTGGCAGGCGTAACAAATACAGAGATGACCGTTGAAAGCTCGAAAACAACAGGTATTGCACATTTTTCTGTTTTTATTTAATATATGCAATACTTTAAATTGTGGAAAGATGGTCTGGGTCAAACCTTGCATATTGTAAATTTAATGTATTGTAGGCAGGACCATTAGAGGACCATGAATAATCGAGTTGTTCAAAATTCAAAGCATTCTTTTACTTCTGAAAATTTTCAAACC
>JGI24159J19872_10012055_pt1 | contig 11299 bp, 8 predicted proteins | sample Ectturendosymbi4_FD_19872 | JGI IMG/M metagenome (IMG submission 19872) | reverse complement strand
CCATATCAAGATAAACAAACAAAAAAATTTAGAATTTTTGGCATTTATGCACTATTTGCTGTAAAACAACAACAAAAAAATTGAAAACTCCACAAAATCAANATTTGGGCCTTAATGGTTTAAACAAGTCAAGTCAGCTTTGAATCAATGCGACCAANATCACAACACTTAAAAAACTTTGTCACTGGGATCGTACCTGATAAATGTGACGTTCCTTCGTGGCATCAACAACTTCATTGACCCCTGGCACGGAGATTTGTACTGCGTTTTGGCCGACTTTGCTAAGAAACCTACGCGTCACAAAAATAGTAGAAAACAAGCGTCGAAATCGCCAAGTTTCGCAATATCAGCCGACAAAGTGACGTCATATCGTCGCCGGGTAAATGAGAATGGAATAAAACAGCAAAAAGGAACGACGTTCGAGAATCGCTCAAGTGAGCGAGACAGTTATTTAGATCCAGCGTGTCCTGATCTCGCAATCTAACCTCAATGTAACGACCTGATTTCTGCCAAACCAAATCGTTTTATCATTTTTTTCTTACCATGAAGTTTTTTAATTACAAAAATGACTTCACAGCCACCAACACACCTTCTTAACAACACGACAATCACCAAAGTGGACTCGTAGACACGATACGAAATATTCATCGTTAATCGACGACGTTCGCCCCTCAGGAGTAACCACAGGCCCGTAGCCACGGAGGGGCATTCGGGGGCAGTGCCCCTCCAAATTTGTTCGTTAACCCTAAATTTTGTGCTTAAAAATTGTTTTTAAGTCATGCAATGAAAACGAAAGTCTTGCCCTTAAAAATGTATCCCCCCCACCAACCTTAAAACCTGGCTACGGGTCTGGGTAACCACCCACAAGAGACTGACCGGATTCCGAGAGACCATCAACCATCTTACTTCCGCAACCTATCGATGTATTTCTTTGTGGAGTGAGCGTTCGCCCTCACGAGGACCACCTCCTGGGGCTTGATCTGCTGCACGATCTTCAGCACCGAATCTCCGTCCGACCTGCCCTCGAAGTCGATGAACGTCACGGTACACTTCACTTCCAACGTCACTTTCTCGCTGACGCACTTGGTCGGAATTTCTTCAACCGGTTCCGCTGACAAACGTCACATAAGGCGCTGCTTAAAGGGAGGATCCGAAAAGCACGAAAAACCGCCAACAGTTGCGAAAAAGACGCCAACAGTTGCACCGGACACACCTTGAAGATGCACTCGATCGTGACAAGGTTGCAAGCAATGGTTATGTGTGACCGTTGTTGGGCAACTACATTCAAATCAGGTCTTGGCTTACACATAAATTCTACGTCTTGTCGAGAAAACCGAGAAAGAAATTCGTGCTTTTGATGACGCATTTACATCCTGAACATCAACTCGAAGGAATTTTCAAGATCGCAACAAGATTGTCCAAAACAGAACTTGATTTACAGCCGAAGAAGTAAAAAAAGATATTCTTTAGCGATTTGGTGAACGACTCATCATCAAGTGAAGAGCAAACGACGACGACGCAAAATGTTCTCACGTTCTTTCTCTTGATTTTCTTCTTGGACCGCCTTCTTGGGATCAGCGGCGTGGATCTCCTCCTCAAGCTGAGCGATTTCATTTAAGCGATAATCGTCGGGACTGAAACAAGAACAACAGGTCTGCCAAGCATTTCCACAATCAGCCGGGGTCAAAAAATTTGTTCAGTATTGGTCCTAAATCCGCGCCCCTCGGTCAAAATTGAACGAATCCGTTGGATCTAATCGTACACGGGAAAATATGGAAGAAATACTCTGGAAGATTTTAGAGCGTGATTCTTTGCTGGGAAAGGAATTCATTTCGTTCCCGTTCTTGAACCGAGCGCACAGTCAAAAAAGTTCTTTAAAAAAGACGCTAGAAACAAACATTCGATGCGTTATAAACGATTCCTGTGAGTCCAGCCACGTCACGCAACGGATGAGTAAATGTTCAATCAAGATGCCCATTGCGCACCGGTATTTATCACATGAAACATTTTTAAGAAGCAAAAATCGGACGCATCGGTTGATGTAAAGTAGTCATCGGGAAACTGTGGGCCTCGGCCCACTTGTGGCCTGTTTAACACTTTTTATTGGGCCGCGCAACCACTTCCTGTCGTGGGCAGCGTCGTACGTCAGAGCTAAAGTGCTGCGCCGGTTGCGTGGGCTAAAACATGCAGTAGGCCACTGCAACAACTATGGAACATTGATTGTTTGACGTTCACAAAGCATTGTTTTTGTCATTATACGGTTTATGACATTAACATATCACTGTTATGTGACGGGCAAAGCGTAGGTTTGAAATCAGGCCTTCAAAGATAAGCACGTGCTTTTAATCACAACTGAAAGGGGAGTCTGGGCCACCATAACGAAACTTTGCTGATCGCTATTATAAAGGATCCCGAACCTTCGAAGCTGACTCAAAATTTAAGAAACGATTACGAGGCTTCGCACAGCGCGTGTGTTCTCGCGGAGAGCAAGAATCGTAACAATCAAACCCATTCTTCTGCAACAATGCCAAATTAAGTACTGGGCTGCTTTGTCCGAAGAAGATTCTTTGTCCAACAAAAGCCGGTGAACTTAACGTTACCGAGAAATCAAAAGGCTGAGGTTTGAAGTGCGGAAATTTGTAACAATATTAAAATAATGACGGAAGCCGAGAGGTTTAAGACTTCAAATGCTCACTTTATAAACTCGCCGTACTCGTCCCACTTTACCCGGTGCTCGACAAACGGGAACATCGGGTAAGTTTTCTTGGCTTGTTTGAAGAACCCGCCGCTTTTCACCGAGCTCTGTATAAAATACACAAGAAAGTGATTAGTCACGATGACCTCAGAAAAACCGGAACTGACGACTTGTGAGCCAACCTAACATAGCAAAGCACGAGCTGGTGAAACAATCAAGGTTTCTAAATCTATCAAGCCGCTGTAGTCTCGTAACAAACAAAGAGAAAAGAGGGTTTACAACAACCAAGGTGTTGGAAACGGGGAGCATAGCGCGGGAATGATAGAAAGTACAGCAGATCACCTCATTCGTGACGATGATGTCATGTTGCGCTTGACCGGTTTTCTTTATTCCCTCGTCGTCGCTTTCGTCGCTGGACTCTTCCTCGAGACTGTAAATCGAAAATAGTTTTTTCTTCCCTATAACCTTGTTTAGCAAAAAACGTCAAAATCCACGAAATGATGACCAAAGGCAGGGCTGTGGAGTCGGTTCTCAAATTTCAGGCTCCAGCTCCAGGCAAGTAAATTTTTTGGCTCCGGCTCCAACATCTGGACGTTTTTGGCTCCAGCTCCAAAACAATTTGGTCCATTGATACCTAAAAAATATTGTATTATTTGCACAACTCGCTTACCCCACAAACTATGTCTGTGGAACCGGAACCCAACTTTCATGCTCCGGCTCCACCATCTAAAAGTTTCTGGCCCCGGCTCCAGCTCCACAGCCCTGGCAAAAAGACATCAAAACCGGCGAAGGCCACCGTTCTATCCAGCACTGTTCGCAAGCCACACACACGTTATTGCCAGCAACGTTACGATGGACGGACGCAGGCAAAGAAAGCAAGACTGTTGCAAGAAACGGGGGATCACAACAAACCATCGCAACATACATTTTCACTTCCTGTGCTTTCCGTGCAGCGCGCTGCCGCTCGTACTGGTCGAGCTCCTCCCCGACCAGAGGAACTCTTTTCCGCATCTGGTTGCAAAAAAAAACAAAGTTTTTAGCAGGAAACACTGCTGCTTGGAATAATCCATCGCTGAGATGTGAACATGTGAAAGAGAGACGTGTTTCGGAGGGAATCGGCAAGATTTCCGAAATTAATCGATTATTGATCGTGAAGACCACGATGTTGAGGTTAGTCGCCTGTTTAAAGACGACGTCTGACAATACGACGTTCCGCGGATTTCTGCCTTTTCTATTCCAAAGTCCTTCTCAAGGACTTTTAATCGCCATTCTAACTACGTCAAAGCCATCCGTGAAAAGCCAGTTCTTTCTTGCTTGATAAACAATCAAATGTAGCGTCACGCACGCGCTGATTATCAAATCCTGCGGTTAGTGAATGTGACGCAGAGGAACAGACCGTCGACCATGTTGTCCTTAAATGTCCAATCCATCAACCTCCCCACGGACTGCACGGCCTGAAGGTTCTGGTTGATGACACAATCGAATGGCTGCTCAACACCTGCCCTGAGATCTCGTGCGGCCAAGCAATGGATTGAAAGAACACGCTCATACGATGAAGGGGACAATCCGACACCAAGTCGAGAAATCAAAAGAACGTAAAGCAGCAGAAAAAACTCTTAACTTACGTTTAAGGTCAAAGAGGGGATGGTCGGGTTGTCAATCAGGGTCCGGGCCAGGGTACCTCTGGCGGTTCTGTTGGTCAAAATGACGGAGTTGCGGGGGTCAGAACACCACCGCGCGAATAACTGGCGCGAGAAACCGCTTTCCATGTCCGTGCTGCTCGCCAAAACACACTGCGGAGGAGAGACAACAGAAAATTTTAGCTTGTTCAGCGCAAAAAGCTGGTTTTGTGAGACTGGGGATGACGTCGCGCAACACCAGATATCAGTATTAGTTAGTTGTCTAACTGGTCGGGTTTAATAAACTAATAAAATGACATTGCAAAGTACACTGTCAAAACGCCAAACTGCATTCGGATCACTCGTATGTCGCAGTTTTTTCGTGAGCGGTTGTATATTGAACACACGGCGACATACTCTGCGTATAAGGAAGTACGGTGCTTTAAATAAAATTGCACATCCCCATAGGACCACGTATGTGTTCGAAAAGTAAATGTGCAGACTTTAAGTACGGCATTCGATGGAAAAAAATCGTCTTGCTTACGTTACAAGTTCTCTAGCGCGAAATACGTCAAGAATTTATTTATATCCAGTGGCCGCACGATGGCAGCATAAGTTGTACTTACCTTGGGCGAGGGAACTTGCGCCAAATCGCCAAGGTTATGGCAAAGCTTGAGGTGTTTGAACTGGAACGGATTGTTACGTTGGTCAGTGAAGGATTGGATGATCTTATCGCTCATCCACTCAACCTGTGACAGAGTAACAAGCAAACGTTTAGATATCAACGTCTAATGCCATCATGACAACAAGCCTCAGTTCATTTGCCAACTTACTGCGGATGCATGCATGCCAGTCGGGCATCAGACACAGCTTAACCGAAACAACAACGATTTTTCTGTTTCACTGACTGCCCAAAGAGTCATTCTCTCTATGCAAGCCAAGCAGAGCACAGCGGCAATCAATAGAAGACTTCCTGATCGCACTTGAGCACGACATGAAGTATATCAGCCCATATGCTGGTCCGTAGCCACGCCTGTAAACCATATGGCTGCACGTCGTTCGTGGGATGCAAACGTGGGAGGTGCCGACCGGCGAGAACGAGCTCGAATCAGGGGCGAGGTAAAAACACATCACAACATTTCACTGGAAAGTCTCAGATTTGCCCCCCCCCTCCACTGACAAGCACATAGCTTCGCAAACGACAAATGCACGGCTTGAAACACTTGTACTTTCAAGTATTCCTGCGACCCATTCATCGCAGATGCGATTTCAAACTCAAAAGCTCTTACTGTTCTTGGAAAAAAAACAACTTCTTTGGCAGCGCAGTTTGTAAGCGAACAGCCGTCCAGCACCACGTTTCACTTGCCATCCGACGTCCAGAGTTCGCGTAGCACTGGAAGTGGAACGTTTAACAGACACTACGACGCCACTGAATGTGGCGGCAAGCACCAACACACGCGTTTGTTGTAATTGCAATTGCGCAAGCAAGCGATTGTGAAGTGAGCTGCTGCTGCACGAATGGGGGAATCCTTTCTCCCGTCATTAGCCCAGCTGCACAGTTATTAACAAGATGGCTGTGCCTGCTTCAAAAGAGTTAAAAAGCTTAACTTGGTGGCATGCTGACTTGCCTGCCACGCGAGTTGCATCCACGTCTGCCACTGAACAAAACACTACAATTTTTGGAAGTGTACATTAAACCCAGAAAATATATTGAGTGTCACCGTTATCCTATTCTTAAATAAAAATATCTGATGAAGTAATCGGCACAATTTTCAAGGTAAACATCCATGGAAAATTATTGATTTCAACTACATCAACAAAATGGGTATCCGTTAAACGCATACGTTAAATTGAAACGAACATTCTAAGATACGTCGTTGTTGAATAACAAGCCGCGCATTTGCTGCAGTGGGTAACAGAAGAAGGGCAGAGTGTTCAAGAATGCAGCCAAAGTTATATGCACGCTACGTGCTACAAGTATCTAGAACAAAACGTGATCTCCTTTTTGCATCGCGATCCGAGCAAGAATTTAATGCGTAAGCTTAAACAACGTTTGCTTTCCTACAGTTGCGTTGCCCCCACTCTACGTAGACCTATATTGTTTGAAAATTGCGATGGTTCCCGTTCAATAAAAAGCCGAATATCAAAGGAAACAAACTAATCGCACAAAATCTAACGTTTGTCAAAAATCGCCTCAAAACCGAATGTACTTTGCCAACAACGCACTTTGCTAACAGCGGAACAGTCCGCTGACTGTTTGGGATGTGCAATTATCACAGGAAAGATAAAACGCTGGGTACACAACACAAAATCCCCGCACAGGCGAAGACGTTGCTCGACATCCGACCACTATACACTCGCTTGCAATCGTTCTTAGAAAATTTTGCTGCCAACGCACCAAACCCATCACCGTTATTTTCACTCTCTTGAGTTCTGCGGCTTTCAAGCAAATCACGCACGTTGTTCAATGGCTTCTAAAAAGTATCGGAGCACTTGTAATCAAACAAAATGTTCGTCGTCGGCCGCAACACGTTGAAGCAAACTGCTGTTGTTTCGTCACAAACGCCGGCCAACTTTTCGAACAATGCTCAATCGATTGATGTGAAAGTCCTTGAGATACGCCGGTCACGTGCACAGGTCAAAACACTTGTGCGGCTCACACGAGTTAGTGAAAACATCTGGCACATCAAAATGTCAACGCTTCTACCGATGGTCATCTTTTCTGAACTTGCAACGTCTTGCGGCATTCAGCAAAACGGATCGGCTCCGTGGCTGGCAACGTGATAGACTTGTGTCGCAAAAGGAACCAGTACATGTGGTCGAAACTCGCCAAAAAATTATCAAAAAACACACAAAGTTTCTTCCAAAAAGTTTGCTTGCATGAGATTTCTGAAAATCTAGAATTTCTTTTGAAGTTAAGCAAAGACACGCTGAGTGCGCTGAAAACTGTGAAGTTAGCGGCGGAAAGTTGCTGACTGCACAGATTCAACCCTTGAGCTGAAACTCAGGGATTTTGGGCAAACATGGATGTTGATTAGGGGCCAAAGGTTGTTTTAGATATGAGCAACATTTGATACATATCTGTGCTTTGCTGGTCATCAGCAACATTCAAAAAAACGTACCAGGGTAGGATTGCTTCTTTCAAGGCTATAACGACAGTATGAAGAAAAGCCTCAATCGTCTTGATGTCCAATTGAAACCACCTAACTCTATTTGAATAAGATTTAAGCACTGGGGATGCGTAAAGTTACGCGAAATCGATTTCCAAATTAAAAAGCTTTACTGATGGATTCAACCCGGTCGCCTTTGTGAAGACCAGTTACTTGAACGCAGGTAGGTGCAAGTTTGAATCATCGCCAAGTCATGAAAGCAAAGGCTAGTCGGTTGATCTCTCAAAAGCTTGTAGCAAAACTAGAGCTTTTAATTGAAACCAATCAATGCTAATTTCCGGGATAACTTCCTTCTTTTTCTCACCAAAAACTTAAGTTAAGGATGGACGATGGATGTGCATAAAAACACTGCGATTGCCACCTATCGTTGTCGCACCCCCAACAACAATCAGATATTCTTTGGTCGACTGACGAACAGTCATCCGCTACTTCCGTTTAGTAACGAATGAAGCAAACTAACTTCGTTCGTAGATGCAAAAGCGTAATTGGCGGCGATACAATCAAAGCATTTTTTTCTTAACGTCGCTGTGTATTCCCCGGGTGACGAGCGACACCCCGCGGAAAGCGATACAGGAAAACACATCAGCGCAGAGATAATTAACTCTGACGTCAGCGCTTGAGCATGTCTTCAGCAGAACAAAAGCTCTACAAACACTTGAAATGAGACTTTTTTTCAAACGACGCCAATATTCAAAAGGCAAAAATTACCCCGTCAATGTAACGCGATCGCAAAGGCAATTTCTGCCCCGTGTAACTTCAGCAACGTGCAGACAATCGCAGAACACCGTGCCCTATTTTTCAAAGCGACCGCTCATTATTTACCAAATTGTCAAGTCCGTATCAGGTTTCAATCAAGAGGCCAACGTCACTGAAACTGAGTGCATAATAAACAAGCGTGGTGCGATTGTGCGCAGCGCGGCAGGAGCTGGCGGCGGTGAGAGGCTGGGCCGAGGAAGTCACAAGGCATCAACCGCTGGAGCTGGAAAGCGATTCCGGTTCGAAACATCTTCAGGACGTCAGGGAATTTGTTTTGACAACACGAGCGCAACGCGTGTCTGGGCGCCGCGCGTCAGCGGCACCGGAGCTCGCAGCGCGCCCGTTGTGTGTTTCGCGCGCACGGCGGAGTTTAAACCGCGATCGGCGAAAAAGTTTGCGGTCAGTTCAAAGGCGATTTGTTTTTTTTCAAATAAGATATTGGGTCAGAAAAGGCTTTTGCGGTTCTGGCAAGAAGTGGAAAGATTAATTCAATTATTTACGTTCCCTCTCCTAAGCTGTCAGAAGCCGCTTTCGCAAAACGAGAAGCCGCAGCGATTCTCGGACCTTAGTTACACTCCCGTTTTTCAAAAAATGCGTCTGCATCAGCCCGAGATCAGCCACAGACAATTAGGCATGGGTCAACAAGGTAAGAGTGAAAACAGATGATTCACAGCTCGGCTGATGCGCATGCAGTGTGAGTCGTTTCGACCAGTGCAGTGGCAAGACGCAGCGATTTTATTCACAGCGTTACGTGTTTTCCTTTCAACGAGGCTCTTACCGGAGCTACCCGAGGTCACCGAGATAGACGCAGTGCCTCGAGCTACCGCAATAATCACAACAAAGACGTGTGAACGAAGGCAACCCTCTATGTTAGAACAAAATGGCCAGCTGCACTTCTGTGCACAAAGCATTGGAGAAACAGCAGAGTTTGGTAAAACATGAAAGCTGAAGTGAAAACTTCAACAGGTATTTTAGGATGTTCCGCGTTTCTTCCTTTATCATTCAATTCTTTCATCACTTAATTCTCCAGGACAGGGTNACCAAACTGTTTTCTCCGAGGGCCACACAACCTACTACACAACAGTTCGAGGGCCGGACATCTTTGTGTAACGTGGTTGTTTAGGGATGTTACATTCTACAAAATCAATAAGTGTTTCATAAATATATTGTCTTTTCATTATTGGCGAATACTCCTTTCGGTCGGATGAAATAGCTTCGTGGGCCGGATTTGGCCCGCGGACCGTAGTTTGGAGACCCCTGCTCTAAGCTGTACTATAACTGAAGATGGATGGAAAACGTCTGAAGACGTTCTAGATGTCTGTTTGATGTTTTCTAAGTAGATCATTTCGTTAAATCGACCGGCAGTCGTAAAACGGATTTACAGTGCGGACCGAAGCCGGTACCCAACAAATTTGGGGGAGCAAATCTATTTCGGGTATCTCTTGAATTTGACATCAATTAACATCCAAAACCATTGAAACAAACTTCACGAAGGGGTAATAGCCATTCAGCTTCGTGTTAGTTTACGCCCCTGTTAACTCCATTTTGCCCGATTCCACAATAACCGCACCGAACTTTTGCGAAGGTGCTCCTCCCCANCAATTCACNTCATGTCCTCAACGTTGAATGATACACATCATTTCTGTTAGCAGCGANTGGATGAAATGGCGACTAAATGCCCGGAGATGCTGNTGCGATCGAAAAGGGCAGCAATTGTTTGACTCCNGTCGGGAGCAGGAGCAGATGTGAATGACCTGCCAGTCCTCAGTGGCCGGTGACCGAACAGCCACTCAAAGCGCGCAACATGTGAGCTATTAAATTTAACCACAATTTGTTATGGTGTCGTGGCCGAAAACACAGATGGAGCAGTTGACGCTCGAGCATGACAAAAGTTTTTCGAAAACGAAACGTGGCGGCGCAGCGTCACGCAGTACGCCACGTTCAGCATTTTTTAACTTGCGAAGCGGAAGTTAAAGCGACGTGCTGTCGCCGAGTGAAGACATACGTCTCGAACGCAAGTCGATGGCTCTTGAAACTCGCAATTCGCACCCTCCTTGAAAATGCTACCGAAGCGGGAGCAGCGCAAAATACTCGCGCGAGGTCGGCGTCGTTTGAATTCGCAAAGGACGCGGAAAATGTTCGCTTTCCATGCGGCTCAAACATCGAAGTGGAAGCAACTGGCAGGAGGGGCACGAGTCCGTAGCCAGGTTTCAAAGGTTTGGGGGGACAACATATTACATTTTTTTCATTTTAGGGGGGAAATACTTTGTCTTTATTATATGTTTGAAACTATTTTCTGGGCACAACAAAAGTTGGGGCGAACAAAAAAAATTGAAGGGCACTGTCCTCGAATGCCCCTCGTGGCTACGGGCCTGGTGGGGCATCTACTATTCGCTCGTGATCTCTTCGCTAATCCAAGCGCAGCGAACGTTTGCACATCAAGTTGTCGACGTTTTTCGAAGTACCCCAAGCGCTGAGCACATCAACCGACAGCAGGCGGGTTCTTCAGCAAGGGGCTCGCACTCGCACCAGCGCACAGCTCAAGCCGCGCGAGTGCACTGCAGAGGGAGTGTGGTTTGAAGGCGGCAGTTGAGGAAATGAAGTTAATAAGGTAAGCTAGATGTCACTGGGAAGCTAAAGATGTTACATGTCAGGGTGAAACAGCCTCCGCATCAGTGGATCACTTTGAACTCTTGTTGCGCCGAAAGGCGTACCCACACTGCGTGTTACGGTGTCAAGACTGTTTGGCAACGCGCATTCAAATCAAAACACATTGCCTTGCAATCAGCCTACTGTAAATAATGCTACAAATTGGTTTGCCGTAGCACCACATCGTTTGGAATTACCAGAATGTGCCAACAAATAAATGCGGCGGAATAATGTAAAACGACAGTTTTCTTCAAATAATCCTGCGCCCAGAAAGTTGTGATCAACACTTATCACTTTTGTTAACAATTACAAAAATCTTGAAACAACCCAACTTTGTCAAAATTATGACTGCTCCATCGACATGTCAGACATGCGAAACCAAGGGCGGATCCAGCCAGTAAGGTTAGGGG
>JGI24159J19872_10012054_pt1 | contig 11299 bp, 9 predicted proteins | sample Ectturendosymbi4_FD_19872 | JGI IMG/M metagenome (IMG submission 19872) | reverse complement strand
AAATGCAAACTGAAATGTACCTTATAAATAACATGTAATCAAACTTTCTAACACAACATTGGGCACCATTTTCTACCTTATCGGAGCCATTTCATAGCATGTTGGGCACAATTTTCTATTTTATCGGGTGCCATTTTATAGCCTGTTGGGCGCCTTTTCATAGCAACTTGCAAACCAATGACTCGAAGTGACTCGACAGTTCTTGTGACTCGATTCGAGCAAGTCATGACTTGACTTGACTCGAAAAAACTTTAAATGACTCTGACCCTACAAAAACGACTCGGGCACATCACTGCCCTTTACTAGTGGATAAGCTCTATATGAAGCCAGGTTTATCTACAGTTATCTGTAGATCCAAAATTGCACCGAACGTTGCAAAGAAGTTCAATATCATATTATCAAATCCAATCTAAACCTGGTAGAAATGATAAAATATAAATCCATCAAATGACGAATGGATCTGACTAAAATGCAGAAAGATTGTATTCCAAATCCAAGTCGTGTTCATCTCTGGTCATTTTTTGGGCATATCAAAGTAGCCTGTATTTCTTGCAGCAAGCTTGGGCTGGACTTGTGGAAATTATTGAGAGGGAGAGAAGTAAAATGGAAACTACTTTCACAAAAATCATGAAGCGTGTGCGACCCGGTTGTGTTCGCACACCTTCAGTGTGGGATTGATCTTCGAACCTCGGGAAGGATGGGGTCTTTGATGTTTACTCCGCGCCAGACGAATCGGCCAAAGACGGCTATTACTTCCATGTGCATGGAAGTCAATTATAACTGTCCAAGCAAAAAAAGACATAGGAATTTCCAAGCAAAAAAGACATTTCCAAGCAAAAAAAGACATAGGAAAAAGATTTTTTGACTTGACATTTGACTCGACATTGACTCGAGCTTGCAAACCAATAACTCGACGTGCCTCGACAGTCCTTTTGATTCCACTCTAACTCGACCAAGTCACGACTCGCCTCTGAATCGACTCGATAAACTTCAGATGACTCTGACTTGAAGGGCTTGTGACTCTGACTTGACAATAGTGACTCGGGTACATCACTAATTGATAGGGTTCATTTGTAAATGTAGTTTGGTTTTCTATATGAGATTGTGATTATTGCTGTTTAACACTATTGGATTTTCAACCTGAAGATAAGAAGCCAGACTAAAACAATAAAAGACAAATAGCTTTCATCAAAGGACAAGGGGCCCCAGTCAAAATGCAAGAGGACCCCACCAATTTGATAAGGGCCGCTGATCGAGGGTTAATCAGGCTCTTTTTTCCAAAAGTGTTTCAGATTAGATGCAGTTGATTTATGGTATGCTTTACATGTTTCATGATTCTACCATTGCTAGTGTTGCCTCTTTCGTTACAGTGACTGTGAATTTCCACTGCTATTAAAGGTTTACCTCTGCTATAATTCTCTATTGTTTAAAGAATGCTTTGAATGTATTCACTACCAGTTACGATTCAAAGTCTCTATTTTTCAGAAAAGTTTTCTACTTTACAGAAATGTTAACCTTACAGAAATGTTTTCTAAACATGCCTAGAGTTTCAAAACTGCTTTAACTTCTTTTGAGTGTTGCGTGATGTTACTTATGTATAAATATTCTATGGTACAGATTTTCTTATATTTTTGTCTTAATTGAGCACATTTAGGAACTATTGAAACACACATAGGCTAAAATTTTAATATAGCATACTAATTGATCCAATACATTTAATAGTCAGTTTCATGGTTATTTACAATGTTTAATGGTAGGCTGCAGGTTTTATTCAGCGTTGTCGTGTATTCTTTCTGCTTTGTAGTTTCTCCAGGACAATCGTCACTTGTGTGTCAAGTGCTGTGCTTCATAAACATGCAAGTTAAAAGTTTGGGAACGTGTGTGCTTTGCTTGTTCTGTAGTTAATATTTGTGCGCTCTTGAAGCATTGGTGTAGGCCTGCCGTTGGTTTATTTCTACAGAGTTCAAAGCCCATGTTTGGTTCAGTTTTCGGTAATAATGTTGTCTGCATACTGAACATTGATACTTTATTGAATAATGAGTTTTGACTTCTTCGTAGACGCCGTACATGTATTGTCGTATGTTCACTTTCCGAACTGTGGCCTACCTTTCTTTACACAAGATGTTTTTTCGGTAGGCCTAACAGTTTTTTCAGCAATATTTTTAGATGGTTGTAGACTGCAGTGAGGGTAGGGACGTGACGAAGAGGGGCACAATTCCCCGGACGCCGAATCGCTATCGGGGTGCCGAATCATTGCAAGGGGCGCCTAAAAGTCCCAACAATGTCACAAGTAGCCTACTTTCTTCAATATAGTGCATCTGCTTCCGAAAGACCTCATGCAGGTTTGACCAATGGGCGCCAAACTTGCTTCTTTCCCCGGACACCATCTAATCTCGTTACGCCCCTGAATGAGTGAGGGTGTAGGTTGGTTCCCTGTTTTTGTGCAAGGCAGCGTTGGAGTCTCCAGACTTGATCTCGGCCTCGAGACGAGTCTCGAGACCCATTTTTGCTAGTCTCGGTCCCGAAGGTTTCAGGTCTCGACTCGGTTTCGATAGCTACAGGTCTCGATACTTTTATTATTGCTAACAAATGGTATAGCAAAATTTATATAATTCAACTATTGTTTGTTTGTTGTATTTGCAGGTGAGAAACAACCAAAAGACGTCGGAAAAATGCCAGGAATTTGAAAAAATTCACCTCAGAAGTGATGACGACATGTTTTTCAAATTCAGCAAATCGCACAAATTTTGAAGTCTCGAGTCTCTAATTTCAAGTCTCGAGTCTCGGAGTTTTTGATGATGTCTCGGTCTCGGAAGTTTTAACCAGGCCTCGGTATCGACTACATCACTAGTGCAAGGAGAATACAGGAAGTATTTTCTGTACATTTAGAGCTAAGGAGCAGTGGGCTGTTATATTTTGCTCGAATGAAATAAAATTATCACGCTTAAGGCATGTCGCACGCCCACACACTCGGCGTTTTAGAGACAGAGTGGATTAGGAAGTCCCAAAGTAGTTTGTGGTGGCCTGGAGATGGCGCCATGTGTAATTCATAGTGGACTTCGGTAGACCAGTGCTCTTCAACCTTTTTTGTTACGGTGCACACTTAAAGATATTTTGACGAATTCATGCACCCTATTTACTTAAACACTTAAACTCATGCACCCTATTTACTGACACTTCCCCCGTGTCCCCCACCTAATTGCGCCCATGTGTGCAAGTACCCGGGTCTAAATAAGCAAGTCCCCTAATTCAGTAACTCAGCTACATAATTCAATTGATAATGGCTCATTGTCCATTGCTTATGAGTCACAAATAATCATCTAATTACAACAGTTAGCTTGAAATGGTCTGATGCCTCACACTTTAGAATGTGCAAAGTCTCGGTTCAATCCCGAAAGCCATTGGTTGGTTAATGGTTCATTTTTGCTAACAGAAAGTTTTTGTAAAAATTGTCTGTTTAGTGTGACAAGTTTGCGATGCACTTTTGCGAACCCTGTCTTAGTGCTGCACCCCACGAATATTTTGGTGCACCCTAGGGTGCGCCATGCACATCGGTTGAAGAGCGCTGCGGTAAACGGCGCATGCAGGTAACATGTCACTATGACAGACACAACAAGCGAATGTTTTGTAGATATACGGTTTATGTCATTTGAAACAAATTTAGATACACGGTGTGTGTTTCAAAATCATCACCCAGCACGATTTGTCATTTTCACAAAATATACATGGAGGCATCACAACTTTTTCAAAAAAGTGAGATCAAAAAACATATCATTCAGGTTTCCACTCACTTGATAAAAGCAACACGTAACGTAACCCTTTAACTACCGCTTGCATCTCATTTTTAGTAAATTGTAAAATGAAAGATCTCTACTGTATTGTCTACCTTTTGCCAGCCTATATTTTCATCTAACTAGGGCTACAGACAAAATAAAAAAATGTTAAAATGGATTTTCGAAGTGCAGTCTGTTTTACAATTTTGCTCGACATCTTTGTCAACTAGGCTCACAAAAAATGACCAAGCCTTTATTGATCCGTTATCACGTTCCAATTTCCAGAAATGAAATTAAAGCAATTACAAAATTAAATTTTCCCCACGAATGCTAAATTTTCTTCAGAGAATCTGATCAAACAGGTGGAAATATTTTCGTGGTTTTCACTTCGTGCCAAAACCCATTTATTATCTCCTGGCACCTGGAAAATGTTGGTTCGCTGCCCGTCACAGGGTAGGTGTCAATGGTAAGCACAGACTGTATTGAAGAGGAGCTAAAACTGAAACAAGGCACCTGCAACAGCACTGGATTCGGTCATAATCAGGCAGAAGTGTTACATAATGGGAAAATGGGGACTTGGAAAAAGCATGTGACTGTTTAGGCGATCGAATAAATGAGCTCGGTGATAATGCAAATCGTTTCTAATCGAGGAAACAAATGTCTTGAAAAAATAGTTTAGCCTACTTGATGTCGGCTAACACTCACATTTTTTGGAAAATAAGGCAAAACCCGACAGGCATTGTTTTTACAGTATTTCAGTAGTCATTTGATACCAGACAGTGCTGTGTACCTGTTTCATAACAGGCAGACGAGTTTGGTCATGAAATGGGAACGAAAACGGGATTTTTAATTGCAGTTGAGAATTGAGAAAAGGCGCTTCTGAGCTTGTTCGCTGCGCATTAAAGTGAATGCCCATTTCTTTGAATGCCAATGTGATTATGTGTGCTTGTTACCGTTTTCTTGGCAGTGTTCCTGAGAAGCAAATTACAGCGTACTTTTGCCAAACATAGCGACCACCAGAAAAACCTGTTTTCCTAAGTAGAATACTTGTGATGTTTTGATACTTCACGGGCGTTTGGCACAACATAAAGCGTTGCATATAGGAAAGCGAAAGTAAGAGCTGCCACTTCAAACGTGAAAGCACACTTATCGTGTAGTCGATTGCGCCGGATGTCATAATTATTTGAATTGTTTTCTGGACAACCGACAGTGGTTACTCTTGTTATTGAGAAAACAGGTAGGTCTACAGAATAGAGCTGAGCAACCCGTTGTTTTAACGCATCTGCAGAGTATTCAGTACACCGTATCTACCGAAAGTTACGTAGGCCTATACATATATGTATCATTTTGGTTTTGAACTCTTGAAAGGATAATGAGAAGAAAAAAGAGAAACTAGGACAAAACATAGCTTATGCCAAAAATACAGACCATGAAGTGATTTTGAAAAACCATGTGGTATTTCAGTTTGTGGCCCGAGTCACCTGATACAGACATTGTTTGCTTGCATTACAACTTATGCATAGGTTTTGTTTGGAAGTGTTGTTGTAGACCTTTGACTTTGTTTGAAGCAAACTTAATAAAAGTCAAAATAGACGCTGAGCGTGGAGAACTTTTGAAATGTACGCGTGCCAGCTCGGGTTTTGTGTGCGACCGGATTGGATGTCTTTAAAACATATTTGGGGCGTGGGTTAAACACCGACAAATGATGACAGATTACAATCGTGATGAACCGGAAACGCCCCCAGGTTTGGGAAGGGCGCCTAAAAACTTACCAGTCATACCTGATTTGGGAATAGGGTGTGCAGAGGTCACGCCAGAATAGCCAAATTCGCTCAAATAAATTAGCTGGTTAGTCACATTTAACAGGTGTTGCTTATTTTCACATTTCATTATTTTTGCTTGATGGATGTCCACGTGCTGTGCTGTCATTTTCAACGCAAAATGAAATTAGCTATAGGCCTAGTGAGGCAGTTTATTGTAAGACAGTGACCCTCCAGACAAATCAGAAAAAGATATTAATCTTGAAAGATCAGGCAAACTTTCAAATTTTTGGCACATTGCAGCTGAAACAAACTGCGACTCTTTGCCAGATGCCACGCGTCAGTGAGATACCCGTTGCATGACGTGTACTACACCGCAGGGTTTCTTTGACGTCAAACTTATTACAGTCCTTCACCTCCTCCTGAATCGAGTATGAATTCCCCTTTAAATGTTTAGTTGGTTGGACACTAGGATGTCACTAAATGAAAATGGCAAAAAAATTATTACCAACGGAGGAGGGGTGAGAAAACATTCGTGAGACCCAAGAAACTTTTTCACAATTTATTAATTAGTGATGCTTGTTCACTAATGGCAAAAGTTCACGCCACTTTAAAATCTACCAAGTTTGTTCGCCGACAACAAAACAAACCTGCCTCGAGTTCAGTTCAATTTCATTTGCATTCCGACAATATAAAAATGTAAGGAAATGATCAAAGTGCGATAAATGTTTGTTCTTCTAATGTCAGAATTGGTTTTTTTTACAAGTGTAACAACTTTAGGAGAAAAAATGCCAATAAACTCGCCTTTCAGTGGAACAAAAAATATGAGGAATTTTGTTTGTTTGTAAATCTCAAATCGATGTACAACAAAAGCAGAGACTGCACATTGCCTGTGGATCTCAAACATGAGTGCGAATGGAACAAGCCAAGGTTCAAACGTGTACGTCTTTAAAGCTCAGGAGGAACAACCTGCTCCTGCTGGAAACGACGAAACCGGAGGCATTGTTGGAGCAATCGCGGCGTGTATCGTCATTGTAGCGGTTCTCGTGTTCTTGTGGAAGGTAAAAATTATAATGTATTTTTAGCGTGTGCAGGAAAAACCAAAACAAATGCCGAAGACAAAATTTAGAAAGTTTGCTTTGTCCAAATAGTCTAACAAAAATGTTATCCTAGCAAAAACAGTCAAGAATTCGTTGCAAAATTACAGTGAAAATGCAAAATATTTTTACTTCTGTAATCAGGAAAAACACGTATGCCGCATTTACAGGATTAAACTTGAAATTAAGTATCATTTCCGTAACATCTTATAATTTTATTTATTTACGCATTTGTTTTTTTCATTTTCTCAGTGGTTACTTGACTTTTTCAAGTTTGCTCGCAATGAGATTTTTTGAGAATTCGCTTTGAATGTTATTTTCCAGAAATTCCGTTTGGTCCAAAAACTTTTATTCGACCATATATTTTCCATAAAACAAAATGATGTATCTTTTGTGAATCATATTTTCAAAATGGTAAAAATAATTTCTGCTTTGGATGTAAAAAGCATCATGTGCAATTCCAATGCGTTATTATTAACTGCAAGACAAAGACTCGGTGAAGTGTATGGAATGGTTTTGCGAAGGAGCAAGGGGGGAACATAGAAAAGGCAAAAATCAACGGAGTGGCGACAATAAACACACAAAACGTAGGGGACTGTGGCACTGATCATTGAAAAAGAGATTCTGAAGTAAAAGGCTTAATCCTGGATTTTTTACTGGCGAAGAAAACGATTTTCGTTCTGCAGTTCCAGAAAATGTCGGCAAGGAAAATAATGCTTGTTGCATCACGGCAAGAAATGCTTGATAAGTGATTGCAAGTACTTTAATGAATTTTTTACGAACTTTCAAATGAAAGTTCATTTGCTTTTGAATGAATTGCTTGTGTGAAGAAATGGACATACGTTTGCTGGAACCTGTCTTTAAAGTACCTGATATTGGATTAGTTGCAAAACTAATCGGAAACACTCAACTCTAGGTTTTGGTTCAACACCTGCCTGCGTTGAATTGGGAAATTATGCGTTCTCCTAATTTTTAGTTCGATCGGGAAACCACTTGTTTGTTGCAACTGTTTTTAAGATTTCTCTCGCAGTTGAACAAAGCATAGCAGTGGTGTAGCCACCTCGATTTTTTTGGGGGGGCAAAAATATTGATTATAGGCTAATAACAGTATTTTGATCGGGATACCGCCTCTGAGAGCACAAAATGACTAGATTCTTTAAAAACTTGGGGGGATGGCCCCTGGCCAACATTTCCTCTAAGCTGCGCGCCTGCTAAGATCCCTCTGCGCAGTTGCAACAATGCTTAGCACAGTCTCCACTACTTGCTAACTGCCCGCTGTAATAGATTTAATAACTCCTGCTCAGTAAAACTGTGATTCAGCGCACCCGCTTGTTTTTCCGCGCAGCATTATTAAAAATTGGAGGGAACATTGCCCCCACTAGCGTACGGAGGGGGGAAACCACTGTGTCATGGTCCCCCTCAGACCCTAAAAATAAAAAAATTTATAAACAGTATGCGTATTTTTAGGTGCAAATGCGTATTTTTAGGTGTAATTTGCGTATTTTTTGGTGCAATTTTGCAAAATTTTTCCGGGGGGCATGCCCCCGGGCCCCCTAGAACAGTCGTCCTAAAGTTGATTTGTGACGTCACACGATTGTGACGAAACTTGCCCCCCCTCGGGAATTTTTTGCGTACGCCACTGATTGCCCCTGGCTACGCCTGTGAAGTATAGACTCGTTAACGGTTACTGTCCTCAGATGCTCGAACGCAAGCGGCAAGAGATGGCTGAAATGAATGGAAGTGACTGCGAAGAACTGAGCATTAGAAGCGAAGAGGAAGCTTGTTTGCACCAAGAAACAGAACAGCAGCACCCAGAAGCGTCAACATTTGTTTCTGTCCCTGAAAATCTGCAAAACGAAGCACAAGAAGAAGAACTGCCAAACTGCACAGGAAGTGACGGGGGCATCGAGGGCGATGAGGAGGAATTAGTTCTTCCCAGCTTATCGCCAGTGCAAAGCACGTCTGGAAGCTATAAAGCAGTAAATAGAAATCTTGACATTGGGTAAGCGGCAATTGTACTGCAAGTGCAATCATACATAGAAACCTGTCTACACTACCGAAAATCAAATTACTGTAATACGTGGATTAAGCTTAAGAATAGAAAATTAGCAGCAATTTCTTGAAAGGGCAGTCTACACTTGTGGTTCTCAACCGTGGTTCCGAGAGTCGCATGTGGCTCCCAAGCCCCCTTTTTATGGCTCTCAACAGTCTTTCAATAAAAACCTCTAATATTTTGTGTAACAGACTTCGTTCTGCAATAAAACAGAACGTGTCAATTTACTTGTGGTAGATTTTCTTTGTGCGGCTCTGGAACAAAATTGTAAATCTGGATTTGGCTCCGTTCTGCGAAAAGGTTGAGAACCACTGTTCTACATTATACCGAACTGTTCATGGTTCGGTTGATGCAAGAAAACATGTTTTATTAAGCTGCCTTGACTGTCCACAGTTTACAAATTTTTTAGCAGTTTTTCATGCCCTTCCTGTATTCTTCACGAAATGGTTGATGCACCAAACTTTCCTGCTGAATAAACAAACAGCGATTTCGCAGGAAAGAAAGCACAAACTTAAGGCGCAGAAGCAAGATTGCAATTTTCGACACACTTGATCTCGATATGGAGCGACCTTGCGACATTGTTTCGTCACTGAAGCGTTCAAGACAATCGCTCAAGCAGGAGATGCAAGAGAGAAGCAGAAGAACAAAGGAAGCAATTCAAGTGAGACGTGGCTCGGTGCTGCAAAACAATTTGTGGAAACAAGCAGCTGTTTTTATTTCATTTAAATGGAAAAATGCACAGCTTCTTAAATGACATTCGGAGGTTTGTGGCCTGCTGGTATGTCTGGTATTTGCAAGAACACAAGCGACTAATTGTCTTTAGGTTTAATTTTCGAGCTCTGCTGCTATGAATATTACACAAATAACGCGCAAAAAAAAACTTCAAGTTACAAACAAATTCGGTGAATGTGTTCAGTAGACCTAATTGTTTCTTTTCACTTCTTCTAAATGCCTTCACACTTGTACGAAGAATCGAACAAGGCTGTTTGAGAAGAGAACTACAGTATAGTTGATGGCATGATTGATGGTTACAAAATAAATGCACGGTTGTCAAAACTTTATTTTAAAAAATATAACCAGGTTAACTACTTTGGGGAATGTACAATAAAGCAACAAATGCTTTTCTGGTAGAGTCTGGAAGAATGCCAAAAGTCTCTACAAGCGGCACGCGATGTCGCCAGAAGGCCGAGCGATGCTGGCGAGAATGAGATTATGACGTTCGTGAGACGGACGCGAGAAAAACGGCGTAAAATGGAATCAAGGCGAAAATATTTGCACTACTTGAGTTTCGACAAAACACACGAAAAGCAAAAAAGAGAAGCGTTTCTTGCCATGCAGGTACTGGCCGCAACAAGCACAAGGTGTTGGATGGCTGTGAGTCGTTTACAAATGACGTTTAACTTATAAAAAATAAATTGTGTTCAGGGATTGCAAAACTATAGCATCGCAAATCATTTTACGTACTTGATCCAACGACCGTTGTTGTTGCCCCAAGTACGACTTTCCTTTTCAGCAACACCTTTTAACCTTTTCGCTTTCAGAGGTGGGGGGCGGAAAGGACGCGCTAACTGGGCCGTGGAGTTCCAGGGGGGTATTAACAGATCGTAGCATAGAGGTGTAGCCATGGGGGGCAACGGGGTCATGCCGCCCCAAATTTTTAGAATATGTAGTCATTTTGTGCTTTGAGTGGCGGTATCTAATGAAAATGCTATTGCTAGCCTAAAATAAAGAATCTTGGAACCCCCAACTTTTTGGTCCCCCAAAAAAATTTTGGGCTAGTTACGCTACTGAGCACAAAGGCTACACGTAGGTGGAAAATTTTTTTCGAAAAACTTTGCCCCCAAAATTTTTTCGAAAAACTGTGCCCACTCCGATGAGAACGGTCGCGCGTCTGTTTTGGTAAATTGTTTTTGTCACCAAATACACTTATGACGTGAGCACCGGTAGCTTGTTGTTGCATGGAAACGTTTCAAAAAGGTTTGACAAAGTACAAAGGTTTGTGGAGCAAAATAAACTTTAAGGGGCAAGAAATGTTTGCAGCAAATCGTTGGGCCCTGACGTTCCAGGGGACTACGCGCCCGTGTCACCGTGGGCGTAGCCGATGGGACCATGGTCACCCAACAATTTCTGGCATATGTTGTCATTTCGTGCTTTTAGAGGCTGTGTGCCCCAAAAAAATACTGTTGCTCGCTTAAAGTCAAATTATTTGTCGCCCTCAAAAAAAATTTGGGTCGGCTACGCTACGCTGCTACCTGTCACATTCATGATGGAGAATTATTTTCTTCGGTACATTAGGATATGTTTACTACATGAAGAGACGTTGCATGTTTGTTCCTTGTGCAGATTACGAGAAGATTGCAAGAACAAATGCTATTATGGCGTTACAATTGTTAAGTTTGTCACAAAGGGGTGGACGTGATTTGTTTTAAAAGTAAATATGCTGGTTGCAGACGGCTTGTCATTTAGTCAAAGATCGACAAATACAAAGGGAATATCGCTGGCGGACCGAAAAAATATGTAATTTTATTTCAAAGTCCTACGTTTGTCTTCCTGGGGAAAGCAGGGAGAGAAAATTATGAGATGAGAGTTTGTTTAGCCCTTCCGGACTTTTTGTCC
>JGI24159J19872_10012051_pt1 | contig 11302 bp, 7 predicted proteins | sample Ectturendosymbi4_FD_19872 | JGI IMG/M metagenome (IMG submission 19872) | reverse complement strand
TGCCCCCCCCCCCTGGAAAAAATCCTTCCGACACCCATGCCTACATGCCTAGTTGTATATGTCCAGAAGTCAGATTTCCACTTGATCAACGTATTTTGTGTAGTGATTGTTGTAAAAAAACGTAAGCTACCTAGTGTTTCCAACCCGGGTTTTCCCGAACCCGAAACCCGTATATTTTGGCTATTTTCTACTACCCGAAACCCGGGTTTTTTCAACCACCAAACCCGGATATAAAAAAAAAACTGGAATTGTTGTTGCATTCAAATATTGGGAATTCTGATGACACTGAAATTGCAGATTGGGGCGTGTAACGGGCTAATTAGCACGTTTGAACTTTCAACTATTATCATGAGGCACGAGGTTGCGGGTTTTGCTCGTTGACTACCGTGTGTTCGTTGTTGGTCCGTTAATATTTTCGTTCTTGCAAAAAATTGCGATTTTGCAAAAAATTGACCTATTTAACCAGATCGTGACGTGATTTTGCACATAATAAGTGTCTACGCGAACTATAGTCTTTTCACTAACTTAATTAAATAACTGCCACCTGAGGTAGTCCTTCAAAGGTATGCCGTAGTTTCTAGTTAGTTCGTTTATAAGCTCTTATGTGTTAGTTCATATACAAGCTGTGATTTTTTGCAAAATCGATTCGTTCCTTTTCAGTTTGCAATAAATTTCTACAAATATTTGGCTTTCCTTTAGAAGCGACTTTAAGTAGATTTTTAATCATACACATTCACTTTAAAAACGTTAGTAATAAAACAAAATCAGAAGCTCAGAGTATTTTCTTATACAACAAGACTCAACAAATACCAAAGTGCAATTTGTGCTCCGTTATACAAAAAGAGGTGGTTCATGCACTGAAACTTTAATCAAAACCGTTTGAAATCAAAGCACATAATCGATGAGGGCGAAGACCACAAAACTATTCAGGCACAGGAAGAGATACGATCACAATGTGTGATAAAGGAAATGAGTCTTTTTGAGGCTACAAAGAAGAAGCCAGATAACCTTGAAAAACTGTTCTATGCCTTAACTACAATGAAGCCCAAATTAGTGGAAACAGAGAGGGCTTTTTCAGCCACGGGGCTATTTGTCACAAAACTCAGAAACAGACTGAATGATGAAAGTGTGCTTTGTTTGTCATGTGTCAGTATTATAAACATCATTGAAAAAGTGTGCTTAATTTATTATTCGCTAACAAGCTGTGCAGGGACCAACAGTAGGCCTAGTAATTTCACACTTATATTGAGTTTTTTCTCTCAAAATCGCATTCATTTCAAAATCCGAAAAAAACGGGTTTTCCCGGGTTTCTTTTCTCAGCTACCCGAAACCCGGGTTTTAAAATTTTTCCCCGAATTGGAAACACTAGTCTAGACCAGGTAGTCTTGTCTTATTTTCTACTGCATAGCAACAAGATACCTTTGGTGCTTACGACCAAAGTTATACATTTGGGCAGCCTGCTGTTCAGACAACCAGATGGAGTTGTGTAGTTAGAAGCCTATTTTGTGGGGTGTCCCAAAACAGATTAGTGCGGTCAGTGGCGTAACAAGAGGTTTGAGCCAGGGGGAGCAAAGCTTAGCTGAAGGGGGCCCACTAGCCAAAACTCAGAAGTTAAGAAATGATAATGAATCTTTGGATGTCTATACTAGTTTGAACAAACGAAAACACCCCCCAAAACGCAAAAAAAACAACAACCTAAAGATATCTAAATATCAAAATGTCAACTACAATGGGTCCCAGTTTCTACATGTAGCTTATTACGCCACTGAGTGCAGTTAGTGGGTTATGGATGCTAACCGTTGCGTCCACGTAGGCCTTAGTTTAGTCTATATTTGTTAACATTTATGGTCGATTTGAGGTACAAAATATTATTAATCCAAACATGTGCCATGCACCCAGAGATTAAGAGTCCAGACATCACCAAGGTTTATGCATGCGTATTTCGGCCAGTAAAAAGCCCAATGCGCAAGTTTTATAAGCATATTTCACTTAAGCTCATGGTAAATTTTACCAATTTGCGCTAATGAAAGAAAACGTTCATGCTTTGACCGGCCTCACGTTTGCTCCTCCGGTAATAATGTTTTCATAACTGAACGACAGGACTGATTCTGCTTTCCTACAAATTTTTTTACATTTGCATTTCATCACTACATCTCCAAATAATTGCCGTCACTTAAATGCCAGTGATTATGACCCAATTCCTGTTGTTAAGCTGGTTCAAAAAATTTTAGTTGGAAACTACGAGCCTATTATGCGTATTTGCGGGAAAATATTTATAATTTATTTGCACAATCTGCAAATGCTCTTCATGTGGTGTATTAAAAATAAATTTTCTGAATGTCAAGCCTCCCTGCACAAACATGAAGGTCCCCAATGGAAGACTTTCTGGCGACGGTTCTGCCCAGACCCGCAGACACGGGGGGCAGTTACCCCCAAATATTTTTGTGCCCCCCAAATTTTGTTGTGCTCAGAAAAATTTGTTTCAAACATATAATAAAAATAAAAATCTTTCCCCGATAAAAATGTATTTTGTCCCCCCAAACGTCAAAATCTGGCTACGGGCCTGGTTCTGCCAAAACTGTGTCTGCAATTAGGATATTTTGTTTTGAAGTCCCTTCGGCCTCGAGATGTAGCATAACATACCTTTTTTTCATAAATCACCATTAGGGGGGCCCTTGGAAGCATTTTGGGGGGGCCCAGAGTTGGGCTGATACGGCACTGGCAACACGTACATAGATAGTACATATTTCAAGTCTATGTTAAAGTTTTTTTATCGATTAGATTAGAATTCTCGAGATATTATTCCACATGTTTCATTCGAAACCGCAGTTTTACTCAACCGGATGTGACTATTGTGTAATGTATGCAGTCTCCTGTAGCAATGTGTAATGTATGCTCCCCCACAGTAAAATATAATGTAATACAGTATGTAGTATATGCGACCCGTCGAAAACGTTTGCCCCCCTGCTTTAATAGAAACATGTTTTTCTCTTGGTTCCAAGTTGTTAAAAAGAAATTTCACCGCTGTTGGCCCCACCTGAAGAAATCCTACTGGCCACCCCCTGGAAAAAGGCGCTACTGCCTCCCTGGAAAAAAATAATTCCGACGCCCATGGTTTTAAGTAAAATTTTTGGTTGGGTAGAAGCCAGAGATGGATGGGATATCATTTTTTGACTCCACATCCGCTCTAGCTCAAAACATTTTGCTTCGCATCCGCTCCTCCTCCGCAAATAATGGAAATATTCAAGTCTGACTCCGTCTTAAATTTGTAAAGTTCCAAATTTTGCAGTAATATATATATTTTTGAATGTTGCTGGAAAGTTTTGCTTAAATGTAATTCCAACCTGCATAACTTTTTCAGAGATAACTCTTTGCCTGTTTCAAGCAATTAACTTCAAGTAGACCATCATAAAACTGTTTTTCACAGTTGGTGTAACTTAATTTAAACAATGTTAATTTGGGAAAGCAGATGTTTTATCATGGCCGAGCAGTGTTGTAAGTCGGGCCGCGTTTTTCGGGTCGGGCCCATAGGCGTAGCCTGGGGGGCCAAAGGGGCCGTGGCCCCCAAATATTTAGAAAATATAGTCATTTTGTGCTTTGAGAGGCGTTTTTCTAAACAAAATAGTGTTATTCACCTACAATCAAACATTGTGCCCCCCCTAAATTTTTGGGCTGGCTACGCCACTAGTCGGGCCGGGTTTGGGCTTAAGTTTGTCACAATGTTTCGGGCCGATGTCGGGCTTGCATACAAAACGTACAAAAATAACATTCAGAGTAACGATTTTTTCTTTCGTGATGTACATTTGTTGTGCTCACCGTGGTCACTTCTGTTAGAAGTGATCATGACTTTTCTTCAGCTAATTCTGCTTGCAAACACAGCTGCGTTCTTTTGTTCTCTGCTCTGATTAGTCCCACACTCTTTTTGAAAAGGCGACAGGGGCGAGAAAATTAGCACGTGATGGCGTTGAGTCGAAAAGATCAATCACTTACGTGATTCTTGGCTTGTTTTAAGAAACAATGACCTGCAAACCGGGTTTTCATGCCTATAGCGCTATTGTAGATAGTTTCTTTTAGGCCTATAGCATCCCTATAGCATCGTGGATAGTTTCGTGATAGTTTCTTTAAAAAAAAGCATTACATTCCGCAGTATTATCTTGACTAAAAAGCTCAGTTTGTGCTTGTTTAAGTCAATGTTTTGGTCAAGGTGGTTGCTATTTTGTGTGTGATAAACGCGTTTCAAAATGAGGCCCATTTACAACTCTGTGACCGAGTTTAGGGTATTGCGAATGCATTTAAAGCCGGTGCAGGGCTCAATGCAAGAGCTAGGCGCGGGGCCCCTCCGAGCAATGGTTTTATGATGTCAACGTGCTCAGTCAACCGTGCTACAACCTTCGGATGAAGATGTTTTAGCAAAATGGCCTATATGTATATCAAAAACGGCGGTAAAATATTGGAGTTGATCGGTATGTAGGCTACATGGTATCACAAAAGTTTACTTTTTATTTGGAGGCGCGAGGGCATAGCTCACGTGTTCCCTAGCTACAGCCATGTTTATGACTAATAGGATGCTGAAGTGGTTGACATTAGGCAGTGTACCGCTACCACTCGTAATTAAGCCAAAAGGTTAAAAGCAGCTCTGCATGGAGATCCAAACGGCGAGCGCAAATGCAAAGTTGCGTCAATCAAACCGAACTGACAAACGGATTAAACTTATAATACAATTACTTCACTCTTGTTGAACGGCACTTTCGTTCGAAGAACGATTGACTTGGAGTAACCTTCTAACATCAAACGTTCTCGCTTTCCTTAACCACAAGCGCAAACGCGTTTTTGTGTAAAGGTAACCTCTGGGCGCACGATCAACTATCCATGCATCCGCCCAAATTCCCCAAAAGTCCAATTTTATAGTTGTTCTTAATGCATGGACTTGCATACCAATGCGAACTGTTCTTTATGAATTAGAAATGTAATGCACACTGATTTTACAACTGCCACGTCACAGATGTAGAAACAACTTTCCAAACGCAATATAAATTGCACATGGTTGATTGATGAAATACAGCATATAGCCGTCCAATATCATGGTAACCAGGCAGTGCCGGATTAAGGTAGCCGGCTTGTAGCATATTAAAAGCGCGAGGTCCCAAGTTANNTATCCATTTGAACAAGTGAACAACTGTTAAATCACAAAGTCTGTGGACATCCATGTGACTACCACTAGGCATGCTGAATTTCGTAAGTACGAAACACCTGGTGCGAAACAGCAACTGGTGGAAATTATGGGCTACATGTCTTTTTACCAAAAACGTCTACACGATTTTCTTACCAAGAAGGAATACATTACTGTAAAGCTCACAAGTAGAGTGCAGTGTCAGTAATGTTTCCAGACTCAAAAAATTTAATCATCGCTATATTTAGACAGTGTTTCTAGACTCAACAAATGTTATCATCGCTATATTTAGACTAAGAATAATTGTCGAAGCCGATTGTCAAAAGCAACAAACCTAATGCTTATAGCGAATTTGTTTGCGATACTGGTAGTGTCTATTTCACATAGACGTTCATGCTCTATACTTCTTAGAATCAGGCTGTTTAGCTTGTTTTGTCTAATGGTTCTCCTTTGTTCATTCTGCCATCTTATGTTTAGAAAATGATGGTTCTCCACTGCAGCTGGTCACCGTGAGAGTTAAATAAATGCGCAAATAATTTCCCATATTTGCAAAAGAAGACTACAAGTACATTTACCCAATGACTAGCGAATAGAATCCAAATCCAGGGCTGCGGCTGCCAGTAATATTTTTTGATAAAACCCATATAGGCTCACCAAAAACACCCAGATTTGAACAGAAAATCCCAGGTAGACACAAAATTAGGTGAATCTTTCTGCTATTTACCGTACCTGGGCATGTGTAAGTCACAAAACGTGCGAATGAATATATACTGTAACTTTGCTAATGAACTTTTGTGTCTGTAATAATTATTATATCGCAGTAACATGGACTTGTTTGCATTTCTGGCGGTAATCTGGCAACATTTACAATAATTAAATCTTCATTCCCAATGTGCTTCTGTACCTAACCTTATAGATCTGGATCTTTCAACCACTCTATCTTATAATTGCTGTGTGTACCATTTCATCGTTTTCTTTGGGCTTGCTTCATTAGTATCTGTCTCTTGAACTCATTGCACCTAGCTAATATTTACAGCTTATGCGGTGTTAGTTGCGTGTTCGTGATTTATGCTGAAGACCTTGATAAAACAAGATAAAGAAAGATGAGACTAGAAATAAGAAGTTTAAAAAATCATAATCACCGCTACGCAGTTAAATCTTAAAAACCTTAGATCTTCAGAAGAAAAACCAAGGAACCCAGAAAGGCATTGAAAACCCAGATCTGGGGGCAAAACCCAGGTTTGGCGCCACTGGCCAAATCATTTTGAAAATACCAAAAAGGTAACGCAACTTATAGAACAGGTCAATGTGATGTAATATTTTTTTCAAATACAATCAAGCAATACCTGGAAATAGCTGCAAGTTCGCCTCATTGCTTGAGTGGTCCCATGTTGCAAATAACTGTAAAATACTTTAATTTTCAAATCACAGTAGTCTAATGTAAAAGCATTCAATTGAAAACTTTCACTAAATTGCTTATGGAAAATGTAGCAAAATATTGATTTCTGGAACTGGAAAAATTCTAAACATATAAGCAGGGGTGGATATTAGGGGAGGCGAACGAGGCGGTCGTCTCGGGACCCCATTTGAGAGTTTCGCACTTAGTTTTTGCATTGTTTCGTTAAAACGTTTATTAATCACTCTTGAGCCACATAAATTCTGAAGCAGGTCATAGGTTTGTCTAAATCAGTGGTTCCCAAACTTGTTCAAACCTTTACCCAAATCAAGGTAGCGATTGTGTCTTATTACCCTCAATATTTTGCAGTGGTCGCTCATAATACAGAAAAATATTGAGGTTTTGGTTGCGCATTACCCCCCGAAGAGTCGCATATTATCCCCAGGGTGTAATTTACCCCCAGTTGGGAACCACTGGTCTAAATAAAGCAAAAATTATTTTCAAATGTACCAAAAGAGGCCCCTCAACAAATTTAATGTGTAGACAAAGAACAATTTAAAATAAAAAGATTTCAAACAATTTACAATGTGAAATGGAATTTCACAGGCTTTATTTCAGTTTCCTTCGCTGCTTTTATCTTCTTATTTTCATTGCCACTACGGTAGGTTCTACATATGTCAGGCTTTCTTTTCGGCATTTTTTGTAATGTGAAATGTCTAATTTTTTCTAAATAATGTTTATTCATTTCAACAAAGTCACAAGACAGCAAATAAAATAAATAATCTTTCAATTTTGCCGATTTTTGCATCAGTTTGGATTGGCGTTTGCCGGCATTAAATATCACTTGCGATTAGGTGGGATCTCAAGCTTCTTGGCAACTTCCTACAAGCTGTATTTGCTGACCGAGGGGTAATATTGCCGCCAGCAGCAATGCACAGAGGCATAACAACCGTTTAATCTGGATTGTGATTTAAAAGAGTTCTGGGCTATCACAAATGAAGTTTGGGGGCACAGTAGATATAAACTGTAAAGCCAAATCGTATACATTTTTATCAAAGAGAAGGCCCCAGCTTCCAATTGTTTCATAACAACAACGACCAACAATAGTTTTGACACAACTAGCGTTGCTACTCAAAAACTATTGACCTGCTACTGCCCAGACAGGCTGACACGGTTCAGTGGCCAGTACAGACCAAGCCGAAAAATGCAAAATACAACACTTGCTGTTTGTTGAATGTTCAAATGTTGGAGTCTTCGGACTATGTTAAAGTCTTCAGGCCTTTGTCAAAATGCAGATGATCCGCAACCAACCAGAAACTTTCCGAAACAGAAGGATCTTTCGAGAACTGAACAAAGTTACGTTAGCAGAACAGCCATCAAAGTTAATACGACAGACACTCATCTCGACCTGTTCATTTAACTGGCGCTACTAACAACCTAGTTACATCCATAAAGAGTGGGGCATAGTAGAGCGCAGACATAAGACCTAGCACGAGAATATTGAGCACATTTGATAACGTTCGATAATAATAGAGGAAATTAATCGTTCCTTCTAATGAGAGCAATTTTTGCTAACAATGAGATTTATAAGCCGCTTCTACTGAAGTCCCAAGCGCAAGGAGTCAGGGTTGCCATTAGGGTTGCCAGATGCCTTTTGTAAAAATACCGGCCATTTTGTCAACAGTGACAGATCTAGGCTGCATTTATAAACGCATATACAGCCATAAAACGATAAGTGATTTAATAAATTTCATCTGTTGTTTTTTGGCCATAACTTGCCAACCACAAATGCTATAAAGCCAATCAAGGGCTCTAAAGACGGGGATTTTCGCCTAGCGTATATTACAAGAAACAGAAGAATGCCCCTTGCGGTTGGGCCCCAGGGCCCGATGACGTCATACAGAAAACCCGAAATCTACCCCAGTTATAAGGTCACCCACAAAAAAACTCAAGTCCAAAACTTCTCAATTTTTTTAGTCGAAACTACAAGACGTTCATCATGTTTAGAGGGTTAGAATAACTCTGTAGCTTAATCGCCTGGCGAGTTATGATGGCACAAGACTGTGCAAAAAGTGACGCACGCGCGTACTTCAAAGGTTTTACACTGGATTCTCGAATATCATTATTTTTAAAAGAACGCTTTTTTGACAATACATTTATTTTTCGTGTTATTTTCTTTACAGTTTAATGAAATTCCCACAATGGTTGGTTTGAAAATGTTTCAGTGTATAAACGTACTCTTTTTGAGCATATTTTATAGTCCTATGCTAAGCATTAGCAAATTAACCTACGTTAAATGAAAAACGATAGCTTCAGTGTTTAATGTGAATGGACTTTTCTTAAACTCTAAAAAAATTGTGTAAAATTTCAATTTTACATGTTGTATATCAATTTTTGAAGTGGACATCTTTCCATACAATTTTATGGTATTTGCCACGGTAGTAGAGTATTGCCTGTATGAAAGTCACACCTAAGCTAAGAAGTTCTTGCGGGCTAGATTCACTTCATTTTGCAACAAACATTCTCTAACTTACCTGAACCTCTTCAAAAAATTTCTCACGACCTTCTGGACCACTAAGACAGTGGATGAGAGATGACCTCCCGATTAATTCGCTGGCCGTTGTTCGAGCCAGTCATAGTCCGCTGACGAAATAATGTGTCGGTTCAATGCAGCTCCCGTGATTGCGAAAGGTTCGCTAGTTTACAATGTCACTTTCTTCTTGTCGATTTCTATGATTTTCTTGCATTTTGCTTGCAATTGTGCAATAGCCTACGGCACTGTAGAAGTTCAGACAACAGCCCCACCTACGCCGATTGCATGGTTATTTGCCAAAAGAAATGCTCAGATCGCGTTTAGGACGACGGAAGATGCTAAGTATGGAAGTATGACAGTGGCGCAGCCAGAACTTTTGTTCGGGGAGGCCATGGCCTCTTCGGCCTCTCTCTGACAGCGCTACCGAAGTATGACTAAACAAAGGAAGAGGGAAAACGGATAGACAATGAGTGTTGTAAAGGCACAAGTGACGATTTGCTCTGATATGAACTTCGCTGAAGGAACAATCCTGACAAGAGTAACTACCAGAGTCATTATAATTTGAGAAGTTCTGCGTTAGTTCTTTTTGTAGTTACTGCAAATTATATGTTTTCAAAATACCGGCTTCAGGCACTGATTGTAAAAATAACTGCATCTTACCGGCTTCTGCTAAATTAGCAGTAAAATACCGGCCAGGCCGGTGAAATACCGGCCATCTGGTAACCCTAGTTGCCATAGTGGCGAATTTATCTTCAGATTCCGGACATCTGGCGAATTTTGCAAGCGTTTGGCTACAAATAATTTGGTTTGGCGACTTGGCAATTATATTTGCTTACATATTCATATGTAAGTTACTAATTTTAAGCTTGATGATGGTTTGGAAATACGTGGCATCAAATGAAAGTGTGATAGTTCTTAAAGTACGAGCATGTTATTAAACACTTCTTATAAAATATGTTTGCAAAATGTTGAAACTGACTAGTTAGAAATATTTGCAAAATGTTGAAAACCTATACGCAGTGGCATAACTGACTGGGGGGCAAGCCGCCCCCCCTGGCAACCAAAACAAAAAACTGGGGCCCCTTTAGCTGACATTTTGATACTTAATATTCTTTTGGTTTTGAGTAGGCTGTGTTTTTTTGCCTTTTTGGGGTGTTTTCGTTTTTTTAGCTAGTATAAACATCCACAACATACAGATTCACTATCATTTCTTAATTTTTTTCTGAGTGTTGGCTCGTGGAACCCCTTCAGTCAAGTTTTGCCCCACCTGGCTGAAAACTCTAGTTACGCCATTGCCTATACGCTTTCTGGTAAAATACAAGGTGAAAGATAAAAGAGCTGTAAACGACTGATTTCCAGTGAAAAAATTAATGTTTTGGTAAAGATTTCCAGAAATTTGGCTATTTTTTTGCTGAGTTTGACTGTTTTTTTGAAGTAAGTTTGGGTGCAGCTTTTTTTCTATCTGGCAAACCTGCAAGAAGCATCCGGCAAAAATGAACAACCTACACAAACACCATGGAACGTTCCATGGTACGGGGCTCCGCACGGGGCGCCCAGGAGCGTGGGGCCGAATTCAACCGCACCGGTTGCATCGGCTTAGTCCGGCCCTCCACATGCCATCTAAAGAATACTCCTTATGCTTGCTTCGTAGCAGTTTAAACATCATTCTTTTTTAACCTGTTTTAAAAAAATACCTTCCCACTAGGCTCAGCATGCATACAGTACTACCATAAAACTTCCTCTTGATGCAATTTTGCATCTCACGATAAACTTTGTACTGTTACACGAAATATTCACCCTTGCGACATTGCTCAAGTGAATCACTCTAGAATTCTAAGCAAGTCTCAGTCGATGGCAGGCAACAACAACTTCCTGTTGTTAGTACTGCATTACTGTATAATATATCAACTCAAGGAAAGCATCGCAAGTTAAGCTGCGTTACAGAATCCTGGCAGTAACCGTCGATTCCACGCACGTCAGGGTAGTCACCAGCAGACAATGCAACCAGGGTTCGGGTACGACGGCCAGTTCCCCACAAATGGACATATTGTTCAGCTCTACAGCCCGCCTGACTGAAAGTTTGAACTGATTGCAATACCACATGACCAAAGGCGCAGCCAGGGGGGGTGCTGAAGGTGCTCAAGCACCCCCCTTAGCGATCAGGATATTGATGTTTATTTTCTTAGTTTTTCACCAACATTGT
>JGI24159J19872_10012050_pt1 | contig 11302 bp, 9 predicted proteins | sample Ectturendosymbi4_FD_19872 | JGI IMG/M metagenome (IMG submission 19872) | reverse complement strand
TTGTGAGCATAACAGAAGATGATTTGAGCTAAAAACACTTAAATTGAAAAGCACGGTTAGCTTTTGACTTTGGCAGTTGTTTTTCTAAACAGAGAAAACGATCGCCCCAGATGACTGGGCAACATCAGAAACAAGCTTAGCAGACTTTACCACAGTTGACTGATTGACACCGTATTTTTCGGACTAAAAGGCGTACTAAAAATCTTCAAATTTTCTCGAAAATCGAAAGTGCGCCTTATAATACGGTGCCTAATGTATGGATCTGGTTGTGCTTTCTCATCAAGTATCAATTTTATGTGGGGAATGGTGCTATTTATTGAATTGCTAGACACGACTTTATTGTAAACAGACCGTCATGTTACGTGATAAACCATCAACAAAAGCAATGAGCAGCTACCACATACTACAGGTCATATTACTCCATGAGGCTCCCGACTACATTGGCGCACACAGAATCAAACTTTCGCACTTTTATTTTATTTTAATTGTGTCTAGCGGATTAGGCATGTGTGACAGGTTAAATTTCCTCCTATGTGCGGTAATTCAACGTAAGTTTAATCTGTCCTATTAAACTCACTCGTATGTTATCTGAGCTTTGCTTCATTTAATTCATTTTTTGATGCTGCCCTTTATAATCTGGTGCGCCTGATGGTCCGAAAAATACGGTATTCTGTTTGATAGTTTTTCAAATTATTAATTTGTGTTATTTTCTCCAAAACACCAGAAGGTTGTGTGAAACGGGCCAGTCTCGCACTGAAAACACGATGACAAAAATAGTTTCTCATTGGAATATAATATTACCTTCCCCATAACGCGAAAAACTTGATGTTTTAAAATCACTGGTTTCACAACGGTTTCAACCATTGTGAAACTCACCTTGTAAAACTAAAGAATATACGTCTTTTATGAAATTGTAACAACATTCAGTAACACTATTTTTAAGCTTTGAACAGGGAGATATTGGCAACATGCGTTGCACGCAGGACCTCGAGTGGGTCGTTTCTTCTGCAGCAAACGCTATCGGCGAGTAATGCAGCCGAGACCTGAAGATCCGAGACCAAGACTTTATTCAAAGTACGAGACGATACTTCTTTTAGAAGTCGGCACGCAAAGACTCAGAATTAATTCAGGAAACTTTTCTTTTCGCCCTTTTCGCCCACATTTCCGAACTTCAATTTTGTCAAATTTCATTCGATTTTCAAACATTTTTCACTTTTTCTTCCCAAGGATAAGATCAACGGCGGAACAGGTTGAACTCGTGGAGTTTTTCAAAGATGGCAGGACACTTAAAGTCTCGAGACCATGACTCAAAACTGAATGTCCATCACTGGCACGAATGCGAAAAGACCTATATTTTCAAAATGAAGACGAATCAAAACCCTGTACAGTATATTCTGATGGCAGGATTGCACTAGTCAGTGAAAATTTGTCTGGCAACTTGGACTGTTAAAACAGACTACTAAAAACTCTCTTTCCCCACCAGTACAGATGAAAGTACCAGTGATGTGCTTGCCTCAACTACCAAGTCTGAAATCAATCGTAGCGTGTCATCACTGACGTTTGGACGATTCGATCAGACTGAATAAAATTTCGACTTAGTATTTAGTTTGTCGTCACGAAAGACGCACGTGTGAGTGCGCAACAGAGGTGAAGCTCCAGACAAAAGTAGCATATCTGTCTAAAATGCTTCCCCTTTGTTTTCACGACCACATTCCTGGCGCCTGGTCACGAAAAGCAATTTTCCGATTCGGTTAAAATCGTTGCTGTGATTTTCGTATGTTTTCGTAAGTTAAACCCGCCATTCTGAAATCAGCTTCGTTTCAACTCACCACAGGTAAATTTGTAACAAGACGTTCGCACGAAGCCTGATTTATCATTGCGGTAGGCTCACTGACATCAAGGTTAGTTGTAGAGACGACGAGATGCGCAAATTTTTCGTTGTTGGAAAGTGATTTGGATAAAATTCATTTTTTCTGGCATAGCAGTTGTTTAAAAACTCAGCCGGAACCACTGAGCAACAAACGAATCGAAGGATCAAATGTTGAAATACAAAACGTCACAGTTTTGCTCTTGCGCGGACTGCTCAATGAGTGCTCAGTACCAACTTGAAAAAGGATAAACCATGGGTCGAACCCGATCAAATGATTTGCGAAACTTTGCAACGTCAGACTTCGCGGCGAATTGCTTCGCACGCTGACCCGGATCTTGGCTTGTTGGGTCAATTGAACTGACGCGCCCTGTCGAGTTTCGGCAACATTCGTTGTCGTTCGTCGAGTTTCCTCCAGCTCGCCGTCCGACGCGACCCCGATTCATCATCCCCAGCAAGACAGGAGGAAACGCTGCGACGGTGCGTCGCACATTTACGGCGGTGTCGCACGAGTTTCAGCGCAAGCTTCGCTGCAAACGGAAACTCAAATCTGGTGCGCGATTTGTTGAATCCGTTCCCGGAACTCATCGGACTGAAGCTGCTCGAGAGTGAGCAGGGAATGTCCCAGCTGGTCCTCCTGCAACGGTGGAAGTTGTTGTCATTTGAAATTCAGTAAAACGCAACTAACAGCAGACGAGGTACTCAGGCCCGTAACTTGCGGGGGAGCAGGGGGGCTTCGCCCATCCCGGAAAAACGTGTTGGACATAGTTTAAAAGATTTGGGCCCCTCTCAGAAAACTCTTCGCCGCCCCTGGTGTCCCAAGGTGGTTATGGACCTGGAGGTACTGCCTCACATTCCATTCGCAATGAAAAACTGGCCTCAGGAATATAAAAAAATGCACATATAATTGTCCTGGGTGAGAACGTTCAGTTCGCCAAGTAGCAAGCAACCATTTCATATGAAAATGCCATTGGTTAGGTTTCTCTTCCCGACTGCTCGACTTCAATCGGATGTGGAGGGTTGCTTTTCTCTTTTTTTTGCAGCATCTTGTAACTACAGACTCTGCTGTGACCGTCACTCGTCAACATGAAACGGGTTGTAACACAAGAACAGCAACATTTCAGTCAGCTTCAAGAACTACTAACCCGTCTGAAAGGTTGAGCCATCAGTCGCAGAAAGCGCTTGGCGATGTGAACTGCTTCGTCCGTGGACAAGTTGCACACAGCATCTGACAAACTCTCCTGGATCCATCGTGGCAACTTGCTCTTTTTGTCGCTTCTCGAAAACCGCTAAGCAAAAGAAAAAGGTTTATTTGCCGCAACAGGTTGGGACGTTGCTAGCAGGCGAATAAGATTTAACACTCGATCTTCAATTGGCAGATAAAAACTTGTGTAACAGATGATAGGAGTTGCAAAAATCATTTACCGGCATCAAAATCTGGGTCGCACAATTTGCGTTCTTTTTTAAAATATTAAAACCGCAAGGATCGAAATCGTAAGGTTGAGGGCATACCACTGTTTTGAAACATATGCAGTTTGGTATTTAGCGTTTTACTGAGCAGGTAACATCCCCTATATGAAAATAATATATCTGAGTTTACGGCTCTGTTCATTTCAAAATTGTTTCTGCTGTTAATAGATTTGACGAAGGTTAATTTTTCATGAACTTGCCGATAAAAATAGCTTTTAATATTTGCATTGTGATGAAACGCCATTCGAGCGAAAGTTGCATCGCAGCAGCTCAACTTGAGAAACCTTTTGATTTGTATTAAAGTCCAAACATTTCTTTCTTTTCAAAAAAGATCAGATTAGCCAAGATCGCAAATCTCGCGCTTGTGCCACGAACACCAAGTTCCAGCAAAGAAAACATTTTCTGTCAAACTAGAACAGCAGCTTCTACATTTGGAATTATGAGAATAAGTTTTAGGTGGTAGAAAGTAACTGCTGTTTTGCATTAACTGCGGCACATGTATCAACAACAACAAGCAACTGTCCGCGTCACCTTATCGGCAAAAACCATGATCCCGTAGTCGGTCTTGCCTCTGATGACGCGACCCACACACTGCGCAGCATGACGCATCGCGTCAAACGTCAGAAAGTCAGCTTCGCGGATCTGGAAGTGTTCGCGCAAATATTCGAGTCGCGCTTTCAGGATTCGGCTTTGAGTGTAAACGTACGGTATGCCGAACATGATCACGGCACGGCCGAAGTGATGAGCTGTGTAATGAAGACACACAATGGTCAGAAACGGTGGCGCTGGGAAATTTTACAATTCCAGTTGCTTTTTTTAAACGATTTGGACCAAGAACTTCAAACTGCGGAAGTTGTTTCTTTTCTTTTGAGAGATCAAAACAAATACACGCGTAAACAAGGACTACATGTATTCGCACAATCAGTCAAACCATCAAGACAAATTCCAGGGTAAGTGACAGCCGAGACCGCATCGGTCTGTGACAAGAAGCAACAAAGCAAATTATATGCGCGGGCTGCGTTGGTTTGCAAAAGCAAACCAACGTTCTTGGGATTCAACGCAGCTGAGGTGGGGCTTGTTCAATACCCTCGCCAACATTCCGAAAGTGACATGTCAAAAACAATATTCGAAAATCGGAACAAGAGGAAATTTTTAGGCAGCCTGAACTACAGCAACAGCAAGAACAGAAATGCAATCCATCTTAACCAAAATTACGAGTGACTTAATAGTTGTTTTGTTGACACAAACAAATGAACTGAAAGAAGTGCATCAACCCAGGGTCTGGGAACATCAAACAGTTTCTGCTGCCTTCCCTGTTACACCAACCTGAAATTATAATATACACGTTCACGTACAAGCTTGAATAGCAATAATAGCAATCACCCAAGCGAAGGCTTTTCTGGCAAAGAGATACAGAAATGGTTTGCCTCAGTAAGAGTCGCATTCCACAGACGCAGTCAACAACTCTTTAGCGATGAAAACATCGTTGCATCAGTCAGGCTAAAAGTTTACATAACGTTTCTAATTCTTCCATCACTGCTGAACGGCCGTAATGTATGGATCATTTTCACGAGGAAAAAGTTGACACATTGCCGTGTTTCTAACACTAGTCAGCGAACTTCGCTGATATCGGAAAAGAAAAAGTATTGCAGAAAACAAACTGTCGGAAAATAACAGAAAACGTGGCAGAATTTGGAAGTTTCGCGCAAACACTCCAGACATAAAGACTTTGCAGATCAGTTGTCCCGTTCAAGACGATGAACGAATTTAACAATATGCCAACACACTACACATAAGGGGACGAATTAAGGGGACGAATCAAGCCGAAAATAGAAAAAGTTGACGATATCTGCCAGACGTCCACTCCACAGACGCAAAGGTTTCTTTTGCGTCTTTGCCTTCGTAACAATCTTTTCACGCTCTTTGCTTATCCGTCGAAAATAGCAAAAAAGTTGCGAAAAAATACATAAGCAGCAGACTCACTGAAATCGACTCCCTCGGAAACCTTTCCTCTGGCGACCGACAGCAGTACAGCCCCTCGTCCATTCTCGCAAGCCTTTGATGAAAAGTAAAATACATTTGAAGGAACATCATCATTAACAAACAGTTCTTTCTTCTTGATCGCTGCCGCATATCATGAAGACTGCTATCAAAAGAAAGTTTTATAGAATGAATTTCGAGGGAGGGAACTGTGAAAATGGTCTTCTGGGGGAAAACTAACGCGGTACTGGGTTTCGTCGAAGGCACTGATCGCTTTTTTTGCAAAGCAATGCTTCTTCTTTTCTGTTTCTACAAATTCAACCCAACCACGAACTTCTAATCGATCGTCCACGGACACACTTTTGTGTTATCAATAGAAAAATGGGTACGGAATTATGGGTCGTATTATGGGACAGGAGTCCGCAAATACTGGGTCGCGATATAATCAAAATTACTGTATAAATTTGACATTCTCAGTAGACAGAATAAATGCCATCATTTACAGTTTTATGTGCTACGTTTTATGAAATTTTATGAAAGAAAACTGTTACTGTCAATAGGGTAGTCTTTTTATGGGTAAGTATTTTCTACAATATCATATGCTGACTAAAGGTTTGGGTCGCGAGAATTTACAGATATTTTTTAGGGTCGCGCCAGAAAGTATTTGCGGGCCCCTGTTATGGGATGGAAGCAATGCCCTGAAAAGAAATGACCCTGCTTTCTCAAGAACTGTACCTCCTGATATTTGTCCAGCGCCATGCTAGTCTCGGCAGCGTCCTGCGTTTCGATGAACAGCAACTTGTTTTTCTGAACGTTTTCAAGGATTCCCTGTTCGTACCAACTCGCCACCGTGTTTTCCTGCACAGAAGATTACTATCGCAGAGATACATCAAGCATTACGCCCGAGCCCGATGAAATGCTCTCATTAATATTATATTTGGCAGCTTCCTTCAGCGATACAACAGTTATTTGCCGTCCGGGTGGAACAGGTCTACACAAAAACCGACCGCGATAAAGTTTACATTTGATGTATAGGCTAATACAGCCGGAAAAGACTTGCTGGAGTCTGGGGTTAGAGTCTCAAAGTCCAACCAACCTTTACGTGGTCAAATATTTCACGTTTTGCATTTTACTTGATACTTTAGAACAGAAGCACACGGGGGGATCTGTGTGGTTGAAACAGGCTGGAGCTGCCTTGTTTCTGCTGGCGTTAAGTACGTGCACGCCGCATAAAAAATGACGACTGTCTGCAGAGTACCAAGTTCACGGCTCGACGCAGCCCACAGCCCGCAACGGAGCCAGACACAACGATTAGTGAAGTAGGAACACAAAAACCGGGGGAATTCGGTGTTTGGAAGCTTGGTTTCACGTTTGTACAAAAGGATGATTTCATCAATACAATACCATGTAGGCGTATGAGACGAAAAAACAAACAATCCCGTCAGGAACAATCTTGCTCATTTCCACAAGTAGGTTGCCATAGTTGCGAATAACCGCGATGTCCTCTCTCGTCTCGAACTTTGAACTGATGGCAACCTGATCGTTCCCTCTGGTGAGCACCTGGGAGCAGAACGCGCACTGTTTTGCTATGGAGGAAGCAGCATAACGTGTATTCAGCGAAGCCACGTCAGAAGCGAGAGCACTAAATTAGACACTTCACACTGGAAATAGTTGGACAAACTACAGCTGACGACAAATAAACTGTCGGCAACTTTGCTTTCGCGGAAACCATTTCTAAAACTGTTGGACAAATCAAATACAGGGCAAGTAGTGTGTCTTGTAAGGTTCTTAGTTTTAAAACCCGAAAACAACGTCCCCAGACATTTAGCCTTTTTTTGGCAAAGTCAAACAAAAACTTGAGTAAACCACTTTTCAAAACAGTTTTTTCATAGTTTATATCCTTCAGTGATCAAAAGAAAGCTTTTAAACCAACCATGAAAGGTGACACTTTGAAAAATACTTATAAGTCCTTTCTGCGTCTGTTACGTAACTTCCAGTAAAAACATGTCATCGAAAGGGCACTCTACATGCGACCACGCTGCTTAAAACAAGTTAAGTTGATATCAAGTGAAACAGCGAGCGCAAATAAAAAAAAATACGCATTACCATAGGACATAAGCATTGGCGTGCAAGAGTCATTGTAAATGTAACCATGGTAACAGGCTGGAAGTCGAGAATTCGCGGGTACATTTCGAGTGGGGAGAGAGTCTGGAAAGACACAAACGACGATTAAGAAAGACTCAATCACAAAGCAAAACCACATTTCCTGCAATAAGGCGAAGGGCGCATTAACAAATTCATCGAGCTAAACTTAGGTGCATCAAACATTTTTCGCTCAAGTTCACTCGTAAGTCAATAGTTAATTAGACAAAATACAGATGTACAGAAGTTTATTAAAAATAAATTAGATGAACTTCTGCGAGTTTTCAAAGAAATACCAACCCCAGACGTGATGATGACACTTTGGAAATGAGAAAACACTGGCTTCACAGCAATCGATGCATCCATGCAGCTGCGGATGACAGTGAAGGGAATGTTTTAGAAAAAAAAAACAACGATCTCTCACAAACATAACGAAAATGATAAACTTAGAAAAAAGCAAAGGTCGCAGAATTGGCGGAGAAGAAAGAAAAAATACAATAATCTGCATTATTATTATCACGTTTCTCACCTAAAATGCATAATCGGATTAAGAATTGTCGGTGTTTTGTCGTCAAACGGTTCTATGAGGATGACGAAACCTGCGTAACATTTTACACTTGGTGAAAAACCCATAATCAAAGATTTCTTCACACGCTTCAAACTTCTCTGAAGCGCGCAGCTTCAGCAAATCTTCCAGTCAGTAACCGCCAGGTTGAGTAGTACATTTGCTACTTCAAAAGACTGACGTATTGGCGATTAGATGCTTCGAGAGGTAACAGCGTTAAATGCAAACAATGCCTGAATTTTGAATCTTGATTGGCCAGTCTCTGAACCGCAGCTTTTTTTATTTGATTTGCTTCTGAAGGACGTCTCTGCCAATTTAAATGGTACGAGAAAAGACTTCGCTATTCCTGAACAAAACTAGATCCGTGCAGCGTAAAACTCACCCCCATTTTGTTGTTCGTTAACTGCAAATCTGCAATAACTTCTTCGCTGCTGAAAATTACTGGTGCGGTAATTGTAAATCGCAAATTGGCAAGCCATGGGAATTTTTTTGTGCAAGTCTTCCGAAGCTATTAAGTTTAAACAAAATGCCGAAGACGCAATGTCGTCAGCACTTCCCTTCATCCATTAAGACATCTGATTATACTGTATATCTCTACTATCAATGTGCCACGCGTGGCCTGGTAGTTAGTGCCGCTCTGGCAGGTCTGATGTTCGACTCTGGGCATGGTCTAACCAATACCTTATAATTTAGCCTTCTTACGGTGTAAAGAGAGAAGTATGGGGGGCCTTGCCATCGGAAATTCTTCACAGAGGGCCACACGTGTGCAGTTGAGGCATAGGCAACCTCTGCTTCACCCTAAACAGAAACACTGTCTAGGCGTGTGTGGTCTTCGTCAAGCGATGGCTCACAGTATTAGTAGTAGCTATTATGTGGCCTATTGTGGTGAACGACCGGGGCACTAAATTTAGCCGGTGTCGGGGATTAACCTTTGCCCCGGCCGGGGCATTCAAACAAATTTATAGATTTAGTTAATTCAAAGAAAGTAAGAGTAACGTATACTGTACACACATTGCCATTGCTGATATGATCTTGAAAAGGTGCTCTTACAATTTTTCGCAATGCAAAGCAAAGAGTTTTTTTCAAAAATATGAAGTAGAAACTTTAATTAAAATATATGGCAAACTGCAATTTGCCAGCCAAATGTATAGGTGTAAAGAATGTGTCACCACTCACCAGTTAATTTACACAGATCTTTTATTGTTGTTGCCAATTTTTCAAATGCACAAATCAACATCACTTGACAAAAACGCAGCAAAAGAAGAGCCTTTACTCCTTCACATGACAATACTCAACTCACATAGCATGACAGAATGGTAGCAAGAAACACAAGCTTTTTTGCCCAGGCCATATGGATTTTACCGACTACATTAGTACATGAAAAACACTGACAAACCAAAGAAGCAAGTGTTTTGGTATGCATCGACTTATTATACTCCGTCAACATGGACTTTTTTAATCTACTCGGTTACTCCATTATTTTTCCTCTACTCATCGCATTCAGAGCAAGAAGTGCTACTTCCACTTCTTGCACACCAAACATGACGGTTTAACGTAGTCAACCTGATATCAGACAACGTTATCGAGTCATAGCCAATTGCTTTCAAGTTAGCCGAGTTCTACTCCCGTTTGCTCTTGCCACTTTGAACTCCCTCTCGCTAGCGACTGAACTCACAGGTGCGCTAAGATATTTTCAAGCGATTGTTGCAATTTCTGGATATCTGTGGCACTGTCCCATCTACACCTGTAATGGACAAACGTTGCGTTTACACTTTGGTTCATTCAAGTACGTGGCCACCATCAGTTCTGCTTTGACATACGGATCTTCTTCTGACTGAGATGAATTGTCGGCGGAGCAACTGCTTCCATCATTCAAAAACGCGAAGTATATAGCCTTGGCAGAACCCCTGTCTGTTTTTTTGACGTTTTCTATCAGCGGCTTCTCCACGTGATCCTTCCATGGGAGATTCTTTCCTTTTTTGGCTTTTGTTTTTAATTGTTTCGGTTCGCGCTGCTGCAACCAGCTGGACCAGCAATAACTCTGCTTGATCAGCTTCTCTTCGTGAAAAAATCCCATTTTCAATCTTGGATCCAGCAGGGTTGCAAACCACAGCTGGCTTTTTTTGATGGAATTGAAATGTTTTCGAACGTCGATTTATGTTCTGCTGAAGCGCCTCCTGTAGTTCAACCGCTCCTTTGCAATCAGTCTCTTCCAAAGTGATCATGATAAACTTTGCACTTGCCATTGCCGCAGAGATGCACGAATTCTCTTTTTCACAAAAATTCACGACATCAGCAAAGATTTCTAGTAATGCCACAACGGTTGGCAAAATTTCCCACTCATGACTTTCGATTGCTTTCGAGTATTTCAATGCCAAACTTTTTAAATTCTATGTAGGCCAGAATAATTGCTTTTTTGCAGCAGAATGTTTCCAGCATTGCATGTGTACTGCTCCAGCGCGTTTCTTGATCCAAAATCAAAGCGTGCCGCGGCATTCCCTCTCTTTCTTAGGCTTTCATTAACATAGATTTGGCTTTGGTACTGTGACGAAACTTACGAACAATGCTTCGTATATTTATAAGCAACGTTGCCACTGAACTCTGCTTTTTTCGGCTATTCGTAAGAACAAGATGCAAGCCATGTGGAAAATACGAAACTATTCAAAGTGCTTCTTTGGATGGTTGTTGTGTTTATTTAGTGGTCTGGGATTCGTTTATATCATGTTTTGTATATTTTTTTGAATAAACAAACCGGTTGCCATTGTAACGAACAAGACGGGACAGACAGGATAATAGATGAAACCTGATGGATTTTGTAACTAATTAGGCGATTGTCACCCGCAATGAAAGTGCTGAAACATTTGTCTCAAAGAATTCCCTGGAAATTGCAAGAACATCAATCACATTCTCAACTGCTACCAACAGAATAAAACTGTTCAGTTTTCAAAGCCTCTCAAAGCAACAGCAAGGCGCAGAAACGTGATTATCAGTTCACCGCCTTTCAATCTGGCACTGGTAGGCTTTAATCTTATTGTGTACTGTAGTTGGATGCCGATTCCGACCTGTGCAAATAGCGAATCCTCTTATTATGAATCATGGATCCTGTGAGACCTGGTTATGGACTAACAAACACTAGAAATCAGCTCAACCGTGAAGCGAACCACATAAAACGCAGGAGATGAAAAAAGCTTAGCTGAACAAGGCTAAACAGTGCTTGCTGTCGTCAAAAACAATATTGTTTAGTTATAATAGTGTACCTTGATCCAAACTTCGTTAAA
>JGI24159J19872_10012048_pt1 | contig 11304 bp, 9 predicted proteins | sample Ectturendosymbi4_FD_19872 | JGI IMG/M metagenome (IMG submission 19872) | reverse complement strand
CGTTGAACAGCTCTCTAGCGCAATCGGCGGAGGAGCTAGGGCGTTGGTAAGGCAACCGAAAACTGCTGGGTTTTTTTGCGAAAATCGCCAAAACCACTCAGACGCCAAGGTGTTAGGTTATGATCCAGGAAGTACTGTATGGTGTTAATGAATCAAAGATGGAGTAAAAACTTGGGTTTCTGAACACTGGAAACAAAACAATACCGTAGTGACTTTCACGAGCAATTATTGTCGATATACATCGGCGGCCAAGCTCTAGTTTTGAATTAAACTCACATAGGAATGTTTTCCTCCACAACGCGCAAAATAGTTGAGTTGTGCCTGGTTAGCTTCTGCGCAGAGGAACAACTTCAACTTTATAGGCACAAACGGATTTGTATCTTATGTGGTGGATTGCCTTGACTGTGGAAATCTGCACTGTGGATATTTAAAATAAATGCAGGATTAGCAAATGTTGAGGATATGTTTATAAGTTGCTCTTGGCACTAAAACTACAATGCTGTCAAAAAGTGGCATTTAATATGTTTTGCAATAAGGTCTGTGTATACAAGCCAGACTTTTACTCCTCCCCTCAATATCCTGTTCTTCACCAGGACCTCCCCCCCTCTCGTCCAGCTCCGATGTCTTCCCCCCTGTGCTGGTACCAGCTACCTCGTCATCGCTTCCGTCCGTGACGTCATGGCCCAAGGCCCCGGATGTGACGATGTCTCGTTCCATTGGCGCTAGGTGCGTTGACGCATGGTGTGACGTGATGCACTGTGTGTGGCTTTGGTTTTTTGGATAAACAGGGAATATTAAGTGGTTCAGATGTTTTGATTCTTAATCCTAGTAGAATAAGGATATGACTTTTCCAAGAAGCTGATTTTCACGTTTATTCGCGCAATCCCCTGCAGTATAAAGTACAAACCAGGTGACATTTCTTGCTGAACGCACTCAGTGGCGAAGCTGAGGTGGAGTTTTCTTTTGAGGGGGTTTGTCACCTTTTTACTCCAAAAACATGAGATTTGCAGCAGAATCAATAGCAGTGGTGGTTTTGCAGTAATTGTTTGTGGCCACTACTGATTTGCCTGAACATATTACGAGAAATGTAAACCTTGGTGGATTGAACAGTTTTTCCAGGTCGTCACCCCCACCCAGCCTTCCTCAGCAAAGCGCAAGCCCCCCACAAGTGGGTCAACCCCCCATCTCTGCCCCACGTGACACGACCGACCGCTCTTCATCCGAGGTACTCCTTTTCATTTACGTTATCGTGTCGTGTGGCTGACAAGCTTAGCTTACTTTCTGTTACACCATGACTGCCATGTCCATGTCAGCCATGCGGAGAAGCAACCGTGCATCAGTGATGAGAGTGGCGCGACCGATGAAAGATCTTTGTTTATCGCAACCCCAGCTCCACGGAGTGCAGCAATCGCAGTACCATGTAGGCAGCAAATACCTTGGCACCTGATTAATCTTCTTCCAGCTGTGTTTATACTCGTGACGATTCAGTACGTTGAGCTGATCCGCCACAATTTCTTCTGTTGTTCCGCTGTGAGAATAACCAGACATCCAATCCCCGCCCTGGCTCCACCTGTGTGGACTGCTTGGGTATCAAATTAATATTGTTTGCCAACAAGTAACGCGGTTGCCAGTAGCAACAAGGTGCTTTTCTGATATTTTTTGTGCGTTTATTTATAAGAAAGCGATTTTCCTGACACAGACTAGACTGCTAGCATGTAGCAATGTCCTCGGCATCCGGTTGGAAGATGTCTGAACATATTAAACATACCCGCTTGTGCCAAGTCGAGTGAATCCTGATTATGGGTCATCATCAAAATATTTCCTGCAACCACAGAGCATAGCGGGCAAGAAACAAACCCCACTGGCTGTGCTCTACAATTACTTAAATTCAAATATTTTCCATCGCACCGCACTGCTTAGCAAGAAGCCAGACCTCCGTGACTGCCGAATATACTGGCGGGTCTTACTGTGTTTTTATTGATTTTTTTCCATTTGTGCATAAAGGAAGGATAAAGACATACCGTACAGTTGATGGACTGTTCCAGAAAAGGCCTGCATCGGTTTTGTAGTGTTTCTCGTTTTTATTTCAGGTAGTTGGCTGCTGTCAATGTGTCGTACGCACTTGATATAATCATAAACCACCCAAAAGTACATACTCTTTAATTGTTTACAGCCGATGCAAGTTAAGACAATGCACGCGACCCATTGTGAAACCGCCGGCTACGCAGTAACTACGTAAAGCGCTGTTGTCTGACTGCGAGTTGACGTGGGGGCGCTCTGACCAAGGTGGGTGAACCCCTCATGGCGATCCTGTGATGACGTCTCCATCGTTTGTTTCGTTGCACAGCGTCACATCCTGGACAGCCAGGAGCTGATCCGTGTCCTGACCGAGCTTCAGAACCAGCAGCGCGACCTAATGAACGGCCACCAGAGGGAGCTGCAGACAATGCACAAGAAACAAACCCAGGTTCAAAAACAAAACGACTCTTCAATGAAACGAACCGAGCAGCAAGGTCAGTACGCTTATGTTTGTTCGCGTCTGTTCACGTCACAATGAAACGTTTGTCCAGGGTGGCGCAAGAAATGCGCTGTACTTCGTCAGGATCGGTTTCGGATTTCACGTCAACAAACGTGACGTCGCGTTCAGATTGTAGAATGAAAATAATTTCTGCAAAAATGACAAAGAATTCGTGTTTTTTATATTCCGTTCTTTGTGGATTGTTTTCGTGTAAATCGCAACGTCACTTGCACGCGTCTACATTTCAATGACGTCATCCAAACTTGCAATGACGACACGCACACATGCAATGACGTCATCCACCCCTGTTCTTGTCACGCACAGGCGACAGATTGGAAAGGGCGCTGAAGACAGTGGCTGAGAACCAACGCAGGATACTGAACGATCTGAGGGGGGTGCAGAGTGGGGTGAGCGACAATGTGGTGGGTAAGATGGAGCGGATCATGAAGGGGGAGATGAAAAGGACTGTATTGCCAGGTAGGGTGGTTTGGTCGGTAATTTATTATGTTTCTTGCCGAAGTGCCATCGTAGAGTACGGTTTGTACGGAGAATAACAACCAAACTATGTCTTTGCTGCGCTCGTTCGAAATGAGCGAAAAGAGAACGAGACAGAAACGAGTGTTTAACAATTTGCAGGTCTCGTCCAGTCACTGGAGCCAACAAAGGAGCAGATGAGTCAAAGCGTTGTTGATAAACTCACTGCCACTGATGCTGTCATGAAGGACAATATTGCGAAACTAATCAAGTCGAAGGTAACAGCGCCTGTGTTAATGCTTTCTAGTTACTTGCGCGTTGAATGACGAGGTTCACGAAAGTTTAATGTGGAGATTTTCGCCACGATGAGGTCGGTGTTTGCTTTGCCTTCCGCAAACACTGCTCTGCATAAAAGCCAACCATTGTCCAACATACTTGCGAGTTGAGCAGTGTTGGTGCTTAATTTCTAAGTTGAAGAAGATACCTTTTGTTTATTTTGCAAATTTCTTTTAATGTTCATTAAAAACTGTTTGACAATGAAGTGGATTAGACTGGAGTGATCGAAATATTTATTGAAAAATGGTTCTGCAGAAAAAACACCCCAATTTAGAGAGAAGGCGATAACTGCCCGAACTAAACATCCTCAACAAGTACCTTGCTACCCTGCGTAGTAGTTTCAGATAAAGGTCATAGACTGTGATGCTTAACCAAGCGAAGAAACGTGTCACAGTTCACTGATCATTATCCATCACCAACCAAACCACGGTGAAGATGACATGAACGGTTACGTCATTGCTGATGTCGTGTAGAGGTCCTCAGTGAAGGAACCGGTTTAAGTTGCAAAATGGAAACATGTTGTTTTTTTTTCGCTTCGTTCGAACCCTGGTATGTTGTTGATGGAATTGAAACTAGTTGCACAGAAGATGGTTCCTGTCTCTCCTGTCGTCAGCGGCATGTTCTTTACCGAACACTGGTAACCAATGATCATTAACAAATGTCGGTTGTCATGGTGATTGACACAAACACTTGTTGCAGGAGACAGTTGACACTATTGCCACGGCAACAGCGAAAGCCATCCAGAGTCAAGTGATGGCGAGCTTGCCCGAAATCTTCTTCACTACTGTGATCCCATCCTTCGAAAGATCTACCCAAGTGATGTTCCAGCAGCTTTCAGCAGCTTATCTGAGTGGGATGGAGGAAAGTAAGTGTCGCAGCAGACATCTTCATGTGGCCAGAGCCGCAAACACACCTGGTCTATGTTTTGAAACGGCAATGCGACTCGTCGAATAAATAGAGAGAGTAGTTGTTACTTTTGTTTAAACTTTTTGATCAAATAGAATGAGGCCAAATTTGCGAAATGAAAGTTTTTGAAGACCGTGGGCGGAATTAAGACTTCAGCAGGATTCGTGCCGTGCATCTCTCACGAGGTCGAATTGTTTCATCTCATTTTTTTCCATTTGACGTCACCACTGTAGCATTCACTCATGACGTCATGCCCATTGTTTACTGACGATTCCTTTAGTGGAATCCGACCTGTTGAAATGTGGTCAACACTTTTTTCACTGTTTTTGTTGTTGACTTGGGGTTGTGGTGGAAGTTGGGGAAGTCTGGCAAACAGCGATTCGGTTGAAATGTGAGTAGATGGCGTCTTTGACGTGCGTCAGTTGCCACTGCAGGAAATTCTGCGAAAAATTGTTGTGGTTGTAGCCCACAAACAACAATTTTAACGCGGTCGTTCAGATCTTTTCATGGTTTGGTTTCTTCCTATTGCAGCCGTTGTGAAGGTCGAAAAGCAACTGCAGTACCGTCTCAAGCCTGATCAAGATAAGCTGCAGGGTTTGATAAAAGAAGCAAACGATGCGGCTGGACAAGTGAACGCTGCGAGCAAGAGGTTTGTTTCTGACGTCAACAACGTTCTTCACAAGCAAATTCCTGCTGAAGTGGAAAAAGCTTTGGTCAAGTAAGTGTTGCTTGCTTTCGCGCAACTCATGGGGTGACGTTGTCTTCGGTGTTGCTTTGTTTTGCGATAAGAGGTTTCGAAAGGTTTAACTTTTCAACCTACCCTATGTTATGTGCAATTGCAAATAATATCGAATAATTTGATGAATATCAGAATGGCTGTGCCAGTCGTGCAGTGGTGACTGTCAATGTGTTAAGTTTCGAGGTTCCATTGTTCGCCTAAGATCGGCGGAACCTCAACTTGCTCTGTTTAAACACCCTTGATTATGACAAACCCTCCACCTGACTCAGTCAAAATACATCTCAGATAATTATACTTTGTACGTTTCAGAAATGTCTGTTTTGTTCGTAAACGACATCAGATGAACTGATCACGAAATGCACGAATCGTGTTTTAGCGTCTTGCGCTTTATTTGTTGAAGATCGAAACTCTTCTTCAAAACAATAAGTGATTTCAGTTGAATCTATATTTTTGTCGTAGTTTTAGAATTGTTTTCATTTTTGAATGCGACTTTTGACAGTATCTTCCCAATGTCCATTTCGGACTCACCACAGCACTATGCAGAGTTGCTAAACATCATAACAACCGTGATGACGTCATCCATGCGCGTGACGTGTGTTTATGCGATGCTCTACTGTGTTGCGTGTGGTAGTGCAGACCATGGGCGTCGGGGGGGGGAAGGCGGGGGCCTTTCCCCCTGGAATTAAAAATTTCAGCAAAAAAAGGTTGTTTTATTGGGTTTCGAGTGGGAAAAAACAAATTTAACCACTTCAGCCCCCCCCTGGAAAAAATCCTTCCTACGCCCTTGGTACAGACGCTGCACAATACAATACTGAACTGAATGGAGTTGCGATGCATAAAACATGCGAGACACAGTCGTCCACCTTTGGTTCCTGCTTCCAGGTGCGAAGAAAGGATCAGTGCCAAGATCCAGGATGTTGTCAGGAAGCAACAGGAGGCCGTGATTGTCCAGCAACAGGCTGCCATCGGTGACCTTGTGAAGGAGGTCGTCTGCAAAGCCCTTGATGAGAAGTTGGCCCAGTTCTCGTCGGGCGAGTCTGGCAGGCTAGCCGTTGGTGGCAGCGGTGTGGGGGGACACCTTGTGTCACGCCCGCAGAGCAGGCCCAGCATTCTTGACCAGCAGCAGCAGATTTTGAAGCATCTCCAGCAAGGCAACGTCAACACCGCGTTTCAAGCCGTAAGTTTATTCGGTTGATGGGTTTTCAGCAAAAAAATAGATGTTGTCTTTGAAGATGCATGTTGGTTGGTAAATGGTTAGGGATTGAGAATCGCTCGCATCGTGTGTTTTTTTCTGGGAGTTAGCTACGACACCAAACATGTCTGTTTCTCGCTGAAAGTGATGTATTGATCGTACCCTTGCCGAAAACACTTCACAGTGATGACCACTGGCAAGCTGCCTGCGTTTTTTATGCGGAACTACATCCACACAAGTTATTGTGGAACTTAACTTTTATTTGCTTCAATTGTGCGAAATACGAAGCAGGTCTAACCTGATGGATCACGGTTAATAAACCAGAGGTGATTCCTTGAAGGAATCTCAATTTTAGAATGTACCTGTCAATGCATTCTGCTTGTGGTATCGTGGGCAACACATACACTTTTAACTCCACCAGCGTCCGAGCACTGTTATGAAAGATACGTGACTGTGCGTTGAGTACTTGTGGATTAAAAGTTGTTGATCGCGATGATTGGTGCCTGTGATTAAGTCCACATGGTTTGATCGTAACCTAGCTAACGCCATTCACCCCCATCACTGAACTCTCGTGCGTTGACAAGCGATCCCGGGTCACTTCACAGAGCTGAAATATGTCATTCAATCCTTGAGACCCACTGAATTCTCCAACGAAAGTAACAGCGTTCCGACTGCGGCCATTCCAAACTGTGGTGGGGTTGCAGTGCGCGTCGCTATACCTACTTCAGAGATGACCTTTAACCTTCCAGCAACGCCAGCTAGCGGTGTAGAACATCACTTAACATTGCACGAACAAGATTTGTTGCGGTTAGCGGAAGGTTGTTACCTGTTTGTGCTGTTTTGTGTTGATGGCGGTCGCCTTGTATTTTTTCTTAATCACTAGCATTGTGTTTGTTTCGCTTCGTCGTTGAATAAATACCACATCCGACATCACAGGCTCTCACTGCATCTGACCTCAGTCTGGTGATGTACGTCTGCGAGACAGTCGACCCTGCAGTGGTGTTCGGTGTCACCCCCTGCCCCCTCCAGCAACCTATCCTCCTGTCGCTTATTCAACAGCTGTCGAGTGATCTCAGCACAAAAACTGAAATTAAACTCAAGTAAGAGTTTTTTGTGTCGTTGTTTGTTGCTATGGTGATATCTGATCAAAAGTTACTGTTTTTAAGTTTCGATCACTGTTCCTTATGACCATGACTGCGGCAGATCAGTGCATTATTTAACAGACCTTGACTTCTGTGCCACAGATATTTGCAAGAAGCTGTGATGAACCTTGACCGACGTCATCAGGTCACCCAGGAATACATGCACAGTGTGCTCAACGCCCTTGTGCAAAAGCTGCTGGCGTGCGCCCAGGGTCCTCTTGAGAACTCATCGCTTGGAAAAGACTTGAAAATGTTGGCCATGGCTGCTCAGTCTTTGATGAAGTGATGCAACAACATCTCAGAGACGAGGATGTTGCGTACTTTCGGAACGTGGCTAGCGACAGTGGTGGAGGGGGCAGTACCCCTGTTCAACGACGCCTTAAGAGCATCTGTTTCCAACTTGGTTATTCCCCGGTTTTGATACATTGTGCTTGGTTACGTCAGCTGCTCATTTTAAAAAAACGCTGCGTTTTCAGCAAAAGTCAGTGCCTCGTGTTTTCCTCCTGATAGTAACCGGCTGGAAAAAGACTAAAACCGATCTGCATAAATACAATAGTGATTTCGATAAATACAATAGTGATTTGGAAAAATACAATAGTGAACAACCGGACGTTTGTGGATCTTAGTCCGTGGGAATGCGGCAATACATCTAGTTGCTAGTCGCCTTATCCTTTCTATGGGCCACATTTGCCGCTGGTCCGGGTCGAAGAATTGGACTCTTGCGCGGGGTTTTGAATGGTGTCATTGTTTCAACATTTCACTGAAAATCTCATGAACACTCTTCTTCATGCGTTTAGTTGCAGCATAAGAAAATGGTTCGTCACTTCGTCGTCGAATGAGTCGACCCCACCTGCTCGAATCGCGTCGATTGTTTTGTTCATTAAGAACGACGACCATAAGGTCTTTTGCGTTTTATCCAGTGATTTTTGTAGCAGTGCTTTTCGTTCATTTCATTTCCTGCAACTTTTATTAACGAAAATTCGTTTATGTCTACTTATCTATATTTTAGTTCTTTCGGACGTTTTAGCAGACAGTTTGTTATACGTGAGGTAAGAAAGCATCTCCATATATGGTGGGTGGATTTCACCCAGACCTCATGATGCGAGCATTCTGCCTTCCGTACTCTCTGGACTGGGGCATTATGTTTTTTAGCCTATTATCAGGCACTACTGGCTATCGAAGAAATTTCATGAAGTCGGAGTGTGCCCCAGTAATTTGTAAATCTGTGGAAGCTAAACAGCAATTATTTGCGTAACAATCAGGTTCTCACAGCCACGGTCTTAAGCTCGTCTCAACCAGATTCTGACTAATACAGTATTCTCTTCCCTGAAACACATCAGGACAGGCTTACAGTGTGAGAATGACGAGCATTAATGCCAGGTTATTTTGCCAAAATAAGCGAGAAAATCTGAAAAATAAACCCAAAATAGGCAATTCAACCGAAAAGCAAGCCCAATTGCGTTTTGTGGGAAAACTGAACAAAGCACAAAACAACCAGGTAAAATAAAAACAAGCATGCAAATCCAAAAAACAAGCCCAAAATATGAAAATTTGAACAAAAACACTCCCAAATTACTTTTTGCAGTACATCGAAACAGCAAAAGTTCCATAAAATTTGGATAAAAAAGCTATTTGCAAAACGGAAGCCTGCAACTGTAAAAAACAAGCCCAAAAAGAGGCAACTTTCAAATAAAACAAGCAAATCGCAAGTCTTCAAAAAAAACGCAACTCTGCGAAAAAAAACGAGCCTGAACTTGCAGAAAAATCGGAACGTTGGCAACACTGATGACGATGTCTTTAATGTACATACGGCAAGCGAGCGTTTTTGTCTGTCACAATGTCAGACCGTCTTGTGTCACAATACCACAGTTTTGTCATAATATTTCATCGTGCTGACGCAAGACGCCCCCCCTGTGATGTTGCAACTTTGTAGTTAATGGTTGTATGGGGCAGTGGCGTAGCCAGCTTTTAGGCGAATAACACCATTTTGTTTGGAAAAACGCCTCTCAAAGCACAGAATGACTAGGGCCATGGCCCCTCTGCCCCCTCCCATTGGCTACGCCCATGGTATGGGGCGCAAAATAGAGGTTCAAGAAACCGTAAATCATAAATTTTAATGTTTGCTTAGCAATTTTTCGCCCCCGTCAAAATGGCGCCCATGGCATGAGCAGTGCCATCGCCACGAAGGGGCCTTGGTGGATATAGCCCCCCCAAACAAAGCTCCAAGAGTCCCAACTTGAAATATGAAACTATAAATCAGTGGAGTTTTATCAAATTTGCAAATGTCAAGCCCCCCTGCACAAACGTAAAGCATACCTTTTGAAGAGTTTCTGGCGACCTTATTGGACACGAGTCATGCCTGCCATACCTTAGATACGCCTCTGGATGACCTCCAGCCCACTTTCAGTCGCAAACCCCGTGCTTGTTTTTGAAGGCGCAATTTCAAACTTGTACAAGTTTTCTGTTATAAAGCAATGCTATGTCAGTGTCATAAACCCAGCTATAATGACAGCAGCTATGCTTTGTTAATGTCAAACAATCAATGTTCTATACAGCGCCGGATTAACAATAGTAGCAAATGTAGCAATTGCTACGGGCCCCGCGGTCGTTTGTGATAAATTTGTTTTTATATTTTAGGTGCTCGAGGTCAACTCTTGCAAAGACTGCCCTATATTTTACACATGCTATAAAGAAACTTTATTCGCTGAAAGCAAACTAAATTTTTCATTTAGTCTTGGAATTAGCTTCTGTGTGAAAGTCCATTTCGCATTGTAAATTGTTTGAAGTCATTTGATTTTAAATTGTTTTTTGTCTACACATTAAATTTGTTGAGCGGCCCGTTTTGGCACATTTGCACAAAACTTTTGCTTTATTTTGACAAATGTGATTTGCTTCAGAATTTTTAAAATGTGGTTCTAGAGTGATCAATAAACTTTTCAACAAAACAATGCAAAAACTAAGTGCGAAACTCAAAATGGGACCTGAGACGACCGCCCCCCCTAATATCCATTTCGCAATGATTGGCTTAGATAACAGGAACCTATGGGTCGTGGGAAGATTAATTTCTTTGACGTATCAGCAGTGCCGGATTTACCTATAGGCTTAAGCCTAGGGCCTCAAGATCCAAGGGGGCCTCCAACAAACTGTGGTACGTATAAAGTCAATGGCCGGTATATGATCATTTAGATTAAAGTTCGTAAAAAATTTGTTTTAATTATTATTCACGAAATTAAGTTTTATTCAACCCTCGTGGTGACAACGCCAGTCTTCCAACGAGTTTCCATGAATCTCAATACAACGGTTGGTCAAGCCGCATGCCAACTATTGCGTCGATATATTCAAAGCATGCTGGCTGCGTCCTACGTTGGTTGAATCGTACCGATTGTTACGTGTGGCCAGGGAGGGGCAATGGCCATCCCCCCCCAATTCCNAAAGTAGCACTAACAATTTTCAGGATAATCAAGCTTTGATATGTAAGCCAGAGAAATGCGTCAGTGCAAATCAACGAAACTGCTTTAAAATCTATCCTACTTAAGCTTTTACTCGAACCTGGTTTGCCAATTGTGCATTATTTTAATCAAACGTTATGTATATTGTACATGCTGGAGAAATCATGCCACGGCTGACTTTACCTTAGTTTTAAGCTCCGTGTGGAAGTTGATGAAAATGAAAAACAAACTTGTATCAACGCGCTTGTAATTACTAACCGAAAATTAAACAAGGAGTAACCCTTTTCACAGCTGTTTCTGGTGCGCCAGCTTCCTGTATCCCACCTAATGGTGATGTAAACTTCATTTCAAAACCGTAGGCGTAGCCAGGGGGGAAGGGGCCATGGCTCCCCCCAAAATTTTTAGAAAATATAGTTATTTTGTGCTTTGAGAGGCATTTTTCTAAGCAAAATAGTGTTATTCGCCTAAAATCAAGCATTTTGCCCCCCCCCCCAATTTTTGGGCTGGCTACGCCACTGCGTGTGGCTCTATCAAAAGAACTTGTTGCT
>JGI24159J19872_10012047_pt1 | contig 11305 bp, 7 predicted proteins | sample Ectturendosymbi4_FD_19872 | JGI IMG/M metagenome (IMG submission 19872) | reverse complement strand
TTCTGCAACTGAGTTCTCGCGGGCCGCAAGAAAAGATCTCGCGGGCCGCATGTGGCCCGCGGGCCGTATGTTGTACAGGCCTGCGCTATGTTGTCTTTAATGCCATCCTAGACACAGGCCAGCAACGGCTGTAACGTCAAGGTGGAGCGCAAACTTGAGTAAATTACAGATATTTATTTATACATCTTGGATGGAAGTGAAGTCGCTGGATAATTTACCATACAAGATGCATTGGGCTGGGAGAACTTCTTTTTGGTATAAAAACACGAGACTATTGGATCGTTGGTTTATGTTTTGCACAAAACTGAACCATTGTGAATTGAAAACGTTTGAAGTCAGAGCATTGTGCTGCTGGCAACGTCAACGTGATTTGTATGCAGCCTTAGAGGTTTTTACTGACTAGGGATGCTTGGAAGTTTTACTGTACCTCGTATATAGGCAAAAACAAGGAAGCAGTATTGGTGCACGACCTTTCAACTTTCTAGTATTGAAAAATGGTACTGTGCAATTTACATATCCGGAATGCACTGTGTCTACTGCTCACCTACCAGATCAGAACCTTACATTCAGTCACGTATCCATAATTATTTTTAAGCACGTCTTTCTTGAATACAGCTGTAGTCACGACGACTACACGCATTTCTTAGTGAACTTGTTTCAATCGTTTTCGATGTGTGCATGTTTTTCTTGATTTTCCCGCTACAGTGTATCACAGTGGAAGAGTATGAGCTGCTCAGCACTATGTTCCCTCAACGCAGCCTGTTTATCAATAGCATAAAACAAAACTAAATAACTGATTACAAAATTCTGATGACACTGGTGAAGTTGTCGTATGAACGAAAATTGGATTGACATTTTAAACTCTGTGGGATTCATAAAAATTTTGATTATTATGAAAACAATATATTTTGTGTTTCCAACCACATATCCAATACGTAAATCACAAGCTTTTAGTGTGAAGATTTGTTGTTTACAGGGTGTGTACTGCCTTGACTTGAATGAAATCCCGATTTGGATAAGACTGTGCTTGTGTCTTTCCGGATTACTAACAGAACTGAAAAAATTTACTTTGGAGGCTGAGAACGGAAGCAAGAAAGCTGCTGACGACAAATTATCCCGCAGAAAAGTGAGTTTTATGTGGAAAAGTTAATTGAAAGGGCGAGAAATATGTTAAAGCCGCTCGTTTCATACAACTCTTTCGCCGCGCTATGCAATAAATGTATTTGGTGATTTAGCGTGCTCTACCACTGTGATATGGATCATGAACCTGACATAAACATAAAAAATATAAGTGTATTAAAAAAAACAAGTGTGAGGAGTATGTTTGAAAAGAAATCTTGGACATAAACAATATATCCTTTGCAATATTCCACCACAAATAGTCGAAAAGTAGAGATTATAATTTGTTAAATTTTGTCCTATTTCCAAACTTTGTTTCAAGTGGAGGAGGCAGAAGTCTTAAATAAAAATTTTACTCACCTAAAGTTACAACCTACATTCCTGCAATTAAATGCATCAAGCACATTGTCTCACAGCTTCACTCCACTAAGGTAGGAGGAAGTCATAATCACGCAACTTTCAGCGTCTTTGACCTTGTCCTCGTACATTTGAATATGACAAGTGGTTTTTCGCTAACGAAGCGAATTATGTGATATGTCTCAAAAACAAGAACTGGATCTTTTCCAAACCAAATATCTTATTTCCAGTTGTTGATAAAAGTATGTACTAGAATCGATCTCGTTTTTGTCTGGCAGAATACATGGATTGGATGTACAGCGTTCAAGTCAAAATTGATGTCATTTGTCACAAACAGAGTGTCGTGTAAGAAGGGACCTGAAAACGTTTACCCAGATCTCGACAAAACGAACGGCAGCATTCAAACACTTGCGTTTTCAGGCAACTGCACACAAGCAAAGCAAGTGTCGAACGACAAATATAATATTGAAAACGAAAGATTGAGACGTCGTCTAGGAAATAAGATGACGTCTGCATCCTTTTCATCAAATGAAAATTACAAGAATCCTATGCCTGGAGTCAAAGGTGAATCTAGTTTTTGTTCTGTAGTTAACAGCCACTACTTATGTAAGTGTAAATGATTTCAGAAACATACGCCAATTTTCTAAGTCTAAATTGGTTGTGTTACAAGGGAAATTTGACAAGACTCAAATATTTGATTGCAGTAGCCAACAAATTACTTACGTTGATAATTATCAACGTAATTATAATGCGCTTTAGTTCAGTTTTTAAGCATTATATTGTGCCTCGGTTGGTTTGCTAACTCTCTACAGCCCACAACGTTTTGACAGTAATTTTCACTTCGACCTTTCACTTCGACCTAAAAGACCTTCGACCTTAAGCTGTCACTTGGACGAAGTGAGCGGTTTTATTTGTAGCACACCTTGTGCTGCTTCATCTTACACATGACGAATATGTAGGAAAGCATGCAACTACTCAAAACTTCAGCGTTCAAACACCGTGTTTCTGTTCAGCATCATTTGACAAACCTACCGAAGACAAGGCAGAAGCATGCAAAACACTGGATGATGTTACGTTCTACCTCAATACACTACATCATGATGTAAATGCAGTAAACGACAACCTCATTTATCAAACTGCTGATTTGCAAGAAGCAAAGACGTCTCAGTTACTGGAAGAAAAATGGAAATCTGTTGCTCGAAAGCTCGATTTTCTTTGCCTTCGCGTCTATCTGGCATTGTTAGTGCTCTTTCATTGTGCAATTGCTATTGTAATTTTGCTAGGCTGAATCAATTCAACGGGTTTTGTGTACTGTAGGTTCAAGAGAACTGCGTTGACAGTGTTTCACAAACGCGGGAAGCTTGTGGACTGCATTGAATTATCGTCTGCTGTGATTTCTTTTCTTTGGTCATTTGAAAATGAAAAATTGTCACCCATGCAAAGAGCTGGAACTTCTTTATGTGTAACCGTTTCCTCTTTTTTTAAAATAATTATGATGGTCTGGTAGTTGAAGCCACAGGCCGTGCAGATTGCTGCTTTGTTTAGACTCGCATAAACACGTTTTCAACCCTTTAGGGCCCGCAAAGACACGGTCTTGCCTTTTGAAGTTATTATCGGTCATAACTTTCGAACGGATCGCGCTAGACAGTCAGTGACGACATCCGATTTGGAAGTCAACGACGAATTATTTGAGGTATGGTGCGCGTACTTGTGACGTCATTTTGAGGTCTTTTTGAGAGAAAACCCGTTATTCACGTTGCCAACAAAGTCGTGGCTTTTATTTCAAAAGCCGTGGAGCGGAAACCAAACACGTTGGAAATAAAGTTTATCTATAAAAAATGTCAGTCATGATCAAAACTGATAAAAAATTGAAAAAAAAATCATTTTTTGGGGGGAGATGAAATGAGGCAAAATCCAAATTTTTGGGTTGCCTTTGCCCTCTGAAGGGTAAAGTATACCCTTCAACTGTCCAAATCAACATACACGAAACATCTGAAAATTGCAGAACAGGTTTCCCGTGGTGTCTTATAATATTCCACGTGAAAATATTGAGAGGAATACAAGTTGTGGAAGATCTTGCCTATGATTAATTAGCTAATTCCCTCGGGGATTATCCAATTCATTTGTTGTTTTTAGGCCATAACTTTGCAACCACTAACGCTAGAAGGCCAATCCAGGACTCTAAAGATGGGGATTCCCGACTAGTTTACTTCAAAAGAATTGAAAAGAATGTACCCCTTGTAGTTTTTATTAGGCCCAGATGACGTCATCCGAATAATGACGTCGACCGACCACATTTTTTACCCAAAAATTTTAGAAACATTGATGATTCAATTTGGTTGGAATTTTTTGGTAGTTAGGGTCTTACTCTTCACAGGTAGTCCAAGACGAAAAAACGTTTCGAAAAGCTGACAAGGAAGCGTGACAAAAGTTTTGCCAAAAGTCGTTTTTTGGCAAAAAAATCGCTTCCGGAAATCGAAATTTTGCAGTTTTCTCAAAATTTTCAAATGTTAAGGTACCTCTTTTTCACACTCATCGGATCGATTATTGTCTTCCGAAACTGAGGATGTCTTCACTGACTTCCAGCGCGATCCATTCCCGAATTGTGGCCGATAATAACTTCAAAATGCTCGATCGGACCCTCTGCTGGCCTTCAAGTGCCATAATCATATTTTTCTTTGCAGGCCCATTTATCTTATTTCGTTTTGCGTCTTTGTGGTGACTTGCTCATATTTCTATGAAAATAAACTGCTTGTCGTCGAAATTGTGAAGTTCTGGCTTCCTGAAAAAGCAGTGCCTGTGCAGGGACGACTCCAGGTTAACGATTTCAGCAATGGTGGGTTTAGGGTTGGGGGGGCCCGAGGCAAGACTGAAAAGGGGGGTCCTCAGATGATATCATCATACTCAGCCAACCGTGATAATCACTTTTGATTTGCCTAAGATACGGCCACCCAAGGGTATGTTCCTGAGACTACGGCATAACTGAAATAACAGAAGGAGAAAATGCAAAAGGGTGCTCATGATACACAACTTTGAAAACACTGAAAGTTGGGAAGAGAAGGCTGGCAACACATAAAAGTTAGGCGATAGCAAGTTGGCATGCCCCCACTTTAGTTTCGCGCCCCATTTCTCTGCATTCATCATGGATAAACTACATAGTTTCCCCCTTTGAAAGTTTCACACTTTCCCCCTTTGAAAAAATGATTGGTAGTTGGTATCCTGAATCTGTTCACATTCATGTCTTTGTGGGAATCCATGAAACTATAAAAAAGAACCAGGAAGATTTAAAACACTAAATTTGTTTTAAATTTCATCCTTTTTGACTGCAAGAACATAGCATACAAAAGCATCCAATTAGAGACTTGTTTTGGAAAATTTGAGGCTGGATGAGTTAAGGTTGCCCACATCTTGCATTGACACTAGTTGTGTGAAGAATGGGCAAAAGTAGGAAATAATTGATCATGTACCTTATCAAAAACATTTCTACTGCAGCAAGTAGCCTACGCAATTGATTAAATCTGTGCTAAGAAAAGACGGTTCAAGTTACACTGACTAAGACCTGGCAAAAGAGCGTAAACATCACCTACCAAGTCTACTTTAACCAACCATTTACTAGTCAAGCTTCAAATAACCTGTGACTTCAAGTATATAAGCTAAATCAAACCACCTATAATACCTGTAATATCTGTAGAAAAAATGAGTATTCGTCATACACGTGATAAGAAGCATGAATGTAGCCTTGTTTATTAACAGTCTTTGCAGCACAACAGCAATAATACAAAATTACTTTGTAAAGTAAGGAGAAATGTCCATCAACTTAAAGATTTAGTGTGGTCCCTGCTATATCAATTGCATGTTGTCTTATTTTCTGATGGAAATGTTCACTAAGGTACAATTTTCACAAAATTATCAATATAGCAAAAAAAATTTGAAACATTATTACCATTCGGTATAAAAAATTATCATTTGGTATAAATAGGCCTATTTGCTCTTATTTGATAGGGTCTTTTCAGAACTTTTTGGAAGAAATTTTAACCGATATTCTACAATTTTTTTAGGTATAGAAGTTGTTTTGAAGCTTATCGTTATTCGCTCATTGGAGATGGTGTTGGGGTTGCTTTGAAAGGACGGTACTTACACACTACAGTTGCTGTTCGGGGCCCCTTTGACTGTATAGTAACCTACATGTACATTACAATTGCTGTTTGGGTCCCCTTTGAAAGCATATTACTTACACACTACAGTTGCTGTTGGTGGCCCCTTTGAAAGCATGGTACTTGCACATTACAATTGCTGTTGGTAGCTCCTTTGAAAGCAAAGTATTGAAACATTACAACTGCTGTTGGGGCCTCTTTGAACGCATGGAATTTTACATTATAATTGCTGTTGGGGACCCCTGCGGAAGCAAGGTGCTTACACATTACAGTTGCTGTTGTTGGGGGCCCCTTTCCAAGCAGAGTACTTACACATTACAGTTTCTTTAAGGCCCCTTTAATGACGTTTAAAAGCAGATTACTTACACATCTCAGTGGTTGTTGGGGGCGCCTTGAAAGTAAAGTAACTGAACGTTACAGTTTCTGCAGGGGGCCCTTTGAAAGCAGAGTACTAACACATTACAGTTTCTTTCAGGGGCCCCTTCAATGAAGTTTAAAAGCAGAGTTCTTACACAGTTCAGTGGCTGTTGGGGGCCCCTTTGAAAGCAGAGTACTTACTAATGATCTGCTTTGTAGTACAATTTATGAGTGAATAATAAGTTTTCCATCAAAAATAAGGAAAATGTACGCGCGTAAAACCTCAAGGGGGGGGCAAAAAGGGGGGTACGAGGCAAGTGCCTCGCTCGCCTCCCCTTAAACACACCACTGGATTTCAGGGATCTCCTTCCTGAAACCTAAGCAAGTTACTTTATTCACCATGAATTTGTATAATCCGGAAAACAACATGCCAATTTTTAAATCGGGAGATAACGAAATTCCCACAAATTCCCACTTATACACAAATATCAGTGCTAACCTAACTGTTAAAAATATTTGAAAAAATGTTGTACGTAAGACGAAACGATTGTATTTTACCAAAAAACAGTTTGTTGAGTCAGCAACAATACGGTTTTAGCGATAACTATTCGACATTCCTGGCCATTACAGACTTGTACGAACACCTTCTCCATAAACCTGATAAAAAACATCTCTTGTGAGGTTTCCATAGATCTTGGAAAATCATTCGACCTAGTGAATCATTCCGTATTGCAGATAAATCTGGAGCACTACAGCGCAAGACGAAACGCGTTTAAACTAATACTGTCGTGTCTTTCCAAACAGAAAACAGTACGTTCAGCCGCAGGGAAAAACAATAAATCATCTATTAAAACATTTATTTCTGAAGTCCCCCAAGGCTCGGTTTTAGGCGCACTGGTGTTTTAGTTATTGAAAAATGACTTACCCAATTCGAATGTTATGAAAACCATATTTTTTGCTAATTCAAAAGCAGTTTTATTTCAGAGTGAAAATATTTCGAAAAATTATAAAACCTGGTTACCGCCAAAATGGCAAAAGTAATAGGATAACTCAATGGTACCCAACTAGGGGTGCCAGACATCATTCCAGGTGACGCGTGAAGCATCCGTCTTCCTTACGAGCTTGTAGTAGTTTTGCTCGAATGAACTGAAAATTGGCATTGTTTCTTGTGGCGTGATAATTACTTTTCAGGACAATTCTAGGATAGTTTGAGCGTAGTGTGTATTGGAGTTGATTCCTCTTTTCATCAGTCTTAGTATAAACAGTTTTGAGGTAAATCGATCGTAAAGGAGCCGTGTGCGCTGCCTTTGATATTGGAGTGAATTATTGTAATTTAATTTTGACTTAGCTCATGGTATCAAAGTTTCTCCCGAGCCTGGTTTGACGTAGATTTACAACAGTGGTTCCCAAGGGTAAATTACTCCTTGGGGGCAATATACGATTCTTCGGGGGGTAATGCGGAACCAAAACCACGATGTTGTTCTATATTATGAGCGATCACTGCGAAATATTGATGGTAATTAAGAAATGATCGCTATCTTGGTTTGGGAAACGGCTTGAACAAGTTTGGGAACCACTGTTTTACAATGTAACTTAAGAAAAGATAATATGCATGTTGCTTGAAACGGCTTATGCTGGACCTTTCATGTCACTGGCAATTGCACAACATGCTGTTAACGATCTTGCTGAGTTTAGAAGCTGCAAAAGTGAAGGACCCTCATCAATATTGATGTACTGCAGTTTTCCGAGTTGTCAAGTCAGTTTTGACAGCGACAGCAAAGTGCAGCAGTGCGTTGTTACGAATGACACCATAGCCATCGGTTTGGTTATAAACTTTCTTTTATTTGGAGAGAGAAAATGTTAGAAAAAACGCTCGTACATCTGAGTTGGGAATACGATCGTCAAGTCAAAGCAACAAATCAAAATATTTAGTTTTAGCTGCTTGGCAGGCGAAGAAATTACTTAATGCAAGTAATTTGCAAATATAATAGTTAAAAAACAAGGACAGATGTTGTTCAGGCAATTGTTCTGAAGCTGTTGAAAATCTGTATGCAGCTACCAGTGAGTTTCATCACTGTGCAGCATTGGTTTGAAGTCCACGGCTGCTAGTAGGTCTACTTGAAGCTTGCATTCTGTGGTATGTTAACATCTAGCATATATATAACCATGAAAACATGCAGTCACATATTTGTTTGTACGAAAAAATGAATTGTCTTTTCCTTATAGGTTTTAAAAGTTTGGACATGCTTTACCTGCTTTAATTTGAAAAGGTGGTCGCGAAACATCTAATGTCGCCATGATACGTGAACAAACATCATTCAGGGACAGACAATGCTCCTAGTGTTTCGCGAAATACTAAATGATTGATGGAACACCTGGTTTTCAGCTTCACGTGTATGATGAGTAGTACCCGGTCATCAAGAAGGGTTAATGGTTTACTTTTTTCAGCATACCTTCCAAGAGCTCTACCAAAGAACGCAAAACAATAAACTGTGGTTCGCAAATGCATCCACCAATTAGATTGAGAATATAACCTCATTAACAAACTCAAGCTCGTAGCTCTTCTATGAGATTTTTTAGTGTGACTGATGTAGAACTTTAAAACTATTTTGTGTTGAGTTGGTAACAAGTAGACCTGAGGTTTCACGCTGGAGCACACTACGTATAACCATGAATTCAATGATTCATTCTTACAAAACTACGGTTAAACTTCGATGGAGTAACTCAGCTTTTGCAAAACACACAATTTATCTACATTGCATAAAATTATTGTAATATATGCAGAGCATGCATTCTTCTCCATTACTTTTAGAAAGAAATGGAACTTGTGCTCGCACGTACCAACTACGGTGTACAAACATTTAGTTACGCGTCATTTCATCTCGCGACAATTAGCCTAATCACTGACGTTTAATCACTAGATAGTCAATCACGCATTCAATCAAACACCCAGTCATTTAATCCCTTAGATTCTTTATCGCTAGACAGATCAACACGTACATTTGTACACAATATGTATTTTTTTCAATTGTACGCAATACATTTCGAACTCGCTCGTGGCTTAAATCCTGCCGCCATTTACTGCCTTGTACAGAACCAGATTCAAGTTATCTATGATCGAAGTGGAAAGAATGATCATTTTGGCTTTTCCTGAGAAAATACTGCTAGATTTTGAGAGTGCAGCTATAAATGCTTTGAGAGCAGCATTTCCAAGTGCAACACTTACGGACTGTTATTTTCATTTGACACAAACTATTATGTGAAAAGTTAACGGAATTGGTATGAAAGAAGACTGCGAAAAGAATGACAGTTTAGGATTAGCTCTTCGCTGCTTAACTGCTTTAGCTATGGTTCCTTCATCCGACGTTACTGAAGTTTTTTTGATACTAGCTGACAACATGCCAGGCCGCAAAAAGATGCCAGAGCTTTTAGCATTTAGCGTATTTGAACATACGTATATTCGAGACCGATGACGGCCAGGACGCAGTGAACGTTATGGTTCCGCTACCTTTCCAGTAGAAAGATGGAATTCTATATTTCGAAAAATATTTCGAAACTGCGTCTGCATGGATTGCAAAAACAACGAACTCCATCGAAGGTTGGCATTACAGAGTATAGCCACATTTTTTCAATGTCATCACCCAATATTATGAACTTTTATAAAGGACTTCAGATGCAACTAACACCACTTTAACAAACTATCCAGTGATTAATTGTCACGTGATCAAATGTCACAAACCGTGTAAGTGATTAATCGTCTGCGTGATTGAGTGATTAATTGTCGCGTGATGAAATGACGCGTGATGAAAGGTCACCAAACCCCCAATTACAACCCGGCATGCTTTGTTTTACATCGAATACTAATTGGTGTCGGTGACTGCAATCTCTAGTATCTTTTTGATGACTATGCGCGCATTCCAATGACTGCAAAGCAAGTGCAATTTGCATGTCAGCTGTGGTTGCCATTACGTTACTTAAACAACAGAAGTTTATTAAGTTCATTAAGCTTGTTTTTATTGATGGTTGATCCAGTAAGACGCTCTCCTTCAAAATCATTCTTTGAAAAAAAGTGAAATGTCTGCGGGTTATGTTAAAATGCTGCTATTTCTGTCTATTCTGGTTATGTTGACTTTCAAGTACTCAGAACAGGGAAAAGGCGGAAAAACTGCAACAAAAGTTGGTCTCGTCGGCATGTCCCAGGTATGTTAAAAAAACTGTGTGAATTGCAGAACTTCAAATGAAATGCTCCCTTTGCAAATTTTCGTAAAGTCTGATGAAAGAAAATAACGTGAGTGAATCAAGTCAACGTAAGGCTACAAATTGTGGAGCCTGAAACGAACCCTACAACCGCAGGAGCTGCTTTCTCTGTCATTTATTTTCAGTGTATCTCGCTTTGTGGCTGATGTAAATGCAAAAATATGGACACCTTGTTTGATTGCTGATTGCGAGCGTTAACACAATTGCTTTCAACCCAAAAAATTGAAAACTTTATCTGCAAGGCAGCAGTATTGTTACCCAAGCTCATAACGAGAGCGCCACAGACGCAAGAGACTTTGACTGCAGAAACTTTCAAACGTTACTCCTCAACAGAATTTTTCACTCTTGTACTTCCGATATAACCTACGGTTATTTTAAAGTTGTTTGTTAAGCTTTTTCGTACTGGGGTTTGTTGCCTTCTGATGCAATGCACAGTCGACAACCTCACCACAGTCGACAACCTCCCCCAAGTACATTCAGATTCTTAAAGTTGTAAGGTCAGTTAATGGTGAAGTACTGTATGTTACATTCTAAATGCAAATGGACGCACATTATGCATCATCAGCATTTAGCAAACCCTATTTCTTCACACAAGCTAACCGTTCACTTCCATCTGATCATCAAAAATAAAAGTTTTTTTATGTCATAGAAAACACATGACATATAAAAAATATACCAGTTTCTAGTAACTTCGTGTTTCAGTTTGTGAGAGTTGATGAGTAACTGACTCACTTGAAAGTTTGTGCGAAAGAAGACATTACATTTATGTGCTTTACTAATTGTAAACTGAGGGAATCGAGTATACTGCAGAGCACCTACACTTCCTATCAGTAAACTGCAGAGCACCTACACTTCCTATCAGTAAAGCCCATCGACTTTTGCATGCATGCTAGGCAAGTACAGAAAATCTTTTGTTTTAACTAGTCTTTATATGAACACATTTTGCCATGCAGTTTGTTGCATGTTGCATATTAGTACTGTTAAGCAGACAATTATGTGAGACTTTCGGCACTGTCTTATATAAATTATATGATACATGCCACATATGGCCTATCACATGT
>JGI24159J19872_10012044_pt1 | contig 11305 bp, 7 predicted proteins | sample Ectturendosymbi4_FD_19872 | JGI IMG/M metagenome (IMG submission 19872) | reverse complement strand
AATACAGCACATGTTACTGACTGTGCACACACTGTGCTATACAGTTATGTACAGTATATTGATCGGTTTTCTGCTTACTGCTGCTGAGCACTCCACTCCAATTTACTGGCGAAAGGTACCATGCTCCGTCAGTTTGCTGTGCACCACCGCTCGCTTCGCTACACTCGAACGCTTAACCAATCACAAAGTGCCCGAGTGAAAGTGCCGCACTCTTAGCCCCACTAGCTGACCTTACGGTGCCATACGGGTAGACTCTGTCTAAAATTAAATGTAAACAACAACTATCTTTCCAATTGAATGGTTCTGCGGTTTGAGTGCGCGCCTCCCAAGATGGCACAATAAAGACAATTCTGTTAGGGCCCTCTTATACTATACATCTCCCCCAACATATTACTGGACTCTTTTCAGATAAAAAGGTCAAGCATATGAAGCATAAGAAAACTATCATACCGACAACGCGTCGTTCGAATTCAGAAATATCGAACAGCTTCATCGATTACGCTTTGGTTGTATTCTTACACTTTAGAGACAAAAAATACATACAGTAAAATGAATCAAGCAAACACATAGCGCCTAAGAATGATTGAAGAGAGTAAGCCAGTGCTTCCACGCTAATTTGGTGAAGAATGCGAGTCTGGGCTTAAGACTATACATCACTTCAACCACGAACGCGCTGCAACCAATTCACACAAAGAGCACGCGAGTCGCGTACACTTTACGAACTAATAATAATTATGCTTTACACCACGTAACCTTCCCAACAAGTTATGAGACACAACCCGATCAAGTTCAACAACAAAACAATTTACCAAGCTTATGCTGTCGTGTCCGCCTCGGATTTTAGCGGCTATGTGCTGGGGTTTCCGAGGCGGTCATATCAGCCTTTAAGTTGCTTCCGGGATGGATCGTCACGGCGTCACCATCGCCGTGGGAGGTAGACATAGCCCCTTTTCAAGGGTCTCTTTTCCCAAGTTGAAACTTGGTCGTAAATGTGACGTCTCCATCAAGGGCTTATGTGAGGGGGGGATTGGGATTAAAAAAATCACATTGAGCTTAACATTTTACAAAAACTTTATTACCTGCGCAAAGGAGATTAATTGTTTTCGCATATTTTCTGCTTGCTAATTTGTCGACTTAATGCAAATACCACTGAACAAATTTGCATGCAAATTTCAAGGAACGTTGTAAATGGGCCAAAAAGTAATAATTAGGTTATGGTGGGAATCTGGGTTATTGTCTGCATCCAGAAACCATCTCATCACTTTTTGCAGACCTTTCGTCCACTTCGCAAGCTTGAGATTGTGTTCCGCGATAGTTCACTTTATCCAAAACAATTGTCTTCATTTTGTTTGCTGTGGCTGAGCAGCGCAAGTGCTGACCGCATCGGCTACATTAGCTGTTTCTGTAGCATGATGAAACTGTTGCACGAGCTCAAAAACAGCAGTTGTTAACATAGAAGCATTCAGGCATTTCATAACGTCTCAGCAGGGAAAAAGGTAAACAAAAAATTAGCTGGACTTCCATAAATAACAAAAATTCGGATGCGCATTCTCAATTCTTGTGTACTTTAGCAAGATTCGATCATTTAAATCGGGGTGCGCGTTAGCCAGTGCAGCCGCTCACTTTCTCTGCTCCACTGCTCGTATTCAACAAGAGATTAGCGCAGCTTGATTTTGCAGTTGCAAATTGCTCTGACGCATTGATGCGTGTCTTTTACTCCCTTGTTTTAACGCGCAGTCTGATATTTTTGCGGTTATGAACTGCTGTGTCGTAGCGTTGAGTTTATTTTCCTCCGATATCGTGACCTGGAGCGCTGATAGTTTATATTCAGTGCAATGACACAGAAATTAAAAGGGAAGTGCGTGTAGAAGAATATGCATATTGTGTCAACAAATTTCGCGAAAACGTTGGATTGTAAACATGAGTATGACGTCAAATTGTGACGTCACAAACAGCGCACACCAAATACAAATAACCACCATATGCCACTGAATGAACCCTCCCAATAAAATGTTCTGCGTACGCCATTGGTCTTCGTAAAGTGGGTCTTTGGGATCACACGAAACGTGGACACTTCGACTCACGCGTTTTTTTTACCACAATTGCTGGAACCCAACGTGGTTCTAAAGTAAAGAGCGGAACAAGGGTCAGCAATCTCGTAGGTGCACATCTTCTTGACCAGCTGGTTTTGAGACTTCACGGCCTGTTTAGGTTGTTGGCTTTGAGCAACATGATCAGGTGGTAGCAGGGTGTTGATGTTTGTTCTTATTTGCTTTTTGTTTAGCAGCTCACTTGGAGTAGTCCACCGCTGGTGGAGTACGCGCGTACTGCGTCAAAAATTTTACGACAGCTTTTGTAACGTTCGCAGAATCGCTGCGTATTTTTGTTTGCGTGTTGTCCTTAAGCGACGTTCCCCTTGATTGATTAATCGAGCCTCGAGTAATTGCCGGGCCGCGTTTTGCTTCGTTCTGCATGCCTTGGTCACAGAGTAGTTGTTCTTCAGTAGTGGAGGAGGCGGAAGCACGGGATTTCTTAGCATTACAAGGGCCGCAAAGGTTGGTCCGTTAGAAAAAGACAAAAGGTCTTTACGGTTCTGCAGCACAAGGCTGCCAGAGCATAAGGCTGTTTCGAGAGACATGAGGTCTTTGATTCTTGCAGCACAAGGCTGTCATAGCAAAAGGGCTATTTACCATATAGGACGTAAGGTCCTTACAGCATAAGGCTGGCCATAATAATTTTTGTTTTATCACGTTTTGCGAGCAACATTTTGTGGGCCACGTTTTGTGAGCATGTGATAATAAAGCTGGAACGTGCATTATCCGAAATTTGTGGTTCTCTTGATGTGGGCCTGATATGAGTGTCAGGAAGCTACATCAAAAATTAAATATTGTTTTATGAAATACAAATAAAACAAAAAATTCAAAAAGTAAATGATAATTTGTTAAAGAATGAACGAACATTCGTTATTCTAATATTCTACTGAGAGATTTAGTGCGAGCGCACGAAAATGCAAAAACACTCGAGCAACGTTTACGCATCGGGCTACAAGTGTTTCGACAGCGGAATTCGAAACGAGTCGCGAAGTAAGAAGAATCGCGAGAAAGTTGACATGTTTAGCTTGAAGTCGGAAAGAGCTTCTGCTTCCTCCTTCGCTAGGCAGAAGGAAATTATTGAGCTTAAGTTGAAACAAGCGTAACTGCGTTTGGAGCTGCAACTAGCGCAAGAACAAGCCGAGAGAATTCGGAAAGAAGCTGAATTTCGACGTAACGCGAAATAAGAATAGAAAAAGAAACGAACAGAATTGCAAATGGGACTGCTGAAGTTAAAAGCGATGTCATCTGGTAGTTCCAGGCCGAAACGTAAAGAGCAGTTGCAACATCATGAAAGCTTAATCGATCACAGTCCAGATGAGCCCAGTTGCGGCACGAACTTTATTTATCTGCCTGTGGATACTATCCAGTGCTGTTAGCGCTGTCTCAGTATGTGGTTTCATATTCACCGGCTAGCACTCAGCAAGCAGTTGCTTCAATTGCTAATGTACTTGGTTCGAAGCCGATTTTGAGCGTTGGCGCAAAGGATGCTATTCCGCAGCAACGTGTGATCATTCAAGATGATGAACCTCTGACTACTTCACGCCAGAACGCAGATGCACAATGTTTTCCAATGGTGCCAGAGTCAACCGATACCGATGGCTTGCATGTTGCAGGCGTGGTGCCAGGTGATCCAGTGGGTTTGGAAACGGTCAAGAGTTGAGCTCGGCGATCAGCAAAGACATTACTCTGCCTAAGAGGAACTCGCATACATTTGACGGTAATCCTCTGCATAATGGTTCCATGAAGACAAGCTTTGAGGAGACAGCAATGGAGCAAGTTTCCGACCCCGCTTCGCAGCTTGCGTGTATCGATTTGAGACGGTAAACGCTTATTTGAATAAGGCTTATTTGGGTTCTATACGAAGTGAATCCCGATTCAAGATGAAGAAAGCTTGGATAAGCTAGTAACTGATATGGGTTACTGTTACATAACAATTGTTCAGTGGGGTTACCTTTCCGAATTAAATTCGTCGCAAACCCTGTTGTATGTTTTTAAACGGCTGCCTATCCGTTTACAGAGGAAATTCTGTGATGAAGCTGACATTAATTCGATAGGTTATGCAGCTACGTTTTCTCAGCTTGTCATTTGTTGAGGACGCTGCAGGTCGTGCTCATTCAATGTTCGGTGTGACTTGAACTTCGCGTGACGAAGCATATGATTAACGCGGCACAGTATGTTCTTTTGTTTTTGCTGAACTTGCCGTAACTTACTAGCTGCGTCTCTGATTTATTTAATCACGCCAATAAGGCTGCAGAGTGAATTGCTGCACCTACTGCTCTACATGCGGTCGTGATTGCTGGATGTGTTTCAGTTGATTCATTTAATCGACTTCTACATTGCACACTTGTTTTTCGTAGCGGTCGTGATACAGCGTACCATTTTCTTAATGAGGTCCGTACTTAGATGTAGTGCTAGTGCTTTTGTGTGTGCACCTGTGAAGTTGTGAATTTTAGGTTCAAGGTGAACCTCCGCTTGATCATCGATCCACTATTGCTGCAGAGTAACTTCTGCATCTGCTGTTTGTACATGCAGTCGTTATTATTGTACATGCAGTCGTTAGTTGCTGGTTATGTTTCAGGGGATTGATTTCATTGAACCTCGCGTTGTACGAAATTGTTTTTCGTCGCGGTCGTCATACAACGTACTGTGCTTCATGAGGTCTGCACTAAAGATCCAGTATTTTGCGCAGTAAGTGCGCATGTGAAGTGAATTTGGTCGAGGTGATTTGTGCAAATTGTTAGAAAAGCGATTTCTGTTCTCACGTTTCTGTTCTCACGTTTAGTTGCGTTAATGATTTCGTTTCTCCGCCAACCCTTAAATACTATCGTTTCTTTTTTGTCACGTTAATACTATCGTCGGGTCTACCAGACCCGGTTTTCAAAAATAAAAAATACACCTTTTCCTTCAACTGCAGTTACAACTTCTCCTTGTGTATACTGCTAACACGGCCATAGAAGCAAGCCCTGAGTGAGTTTCAGCTTTTTACAGGCTCTGCCCCCATAAACCATGTAGTGGGGTTATGCGCACCACACCACCTCACACTAATTCTATCGTTGGGTCTACCAGACCCGAACTCGTGACGAACTCGCTCCCTTGCAAAATTTTGAAGAGCGTGGATTACCGCAATCGCACCTATTACCAGTCACATAAAAACATGAAGCTACTGAAGAGTTCAAAGCGCGCCGACTTCCGCTTCCGTAGTTCATCGTGAATGACCTCATTTGACCCGGGTCTGGCAGACCCGCGATAGCAGTGCAGGGTTAAATCATTTTGGGGCCGATATGTAACGTTCGTAGAATCGCTGCGTATTTCTGTTTGCGTGTTGTCCTCAAGCGACGTTCCCCTTGATTGATTAATCGAGCCTCGGGTAATTGCCGGGCCGCGTTTTGTGAGCTTGTGATAATAAAGTTGGAACGTGCATTATCCGAAATTTATGGTTCTCTTGATGTGGGCCTGAATTTGAGTGTCAGGAAGCTACCGCTTTTCTAAGCGGTTTCGATGATTTCCGTAAAGCCTTGTACAATGTTTGTATCGTAAACCCTTGTTCAAATGTTTGTATTCTGCGGCTCCACTTGTTTGCTGGATAATAAGGAGAACCCATGAGATTATTCGCTCCTTTTGAGTAGATTTTTGAAATTCTTCTGGCCGGTATTTTGCTGCATAGTATGGGGGGGTAATCGAAATAAGCAAAATCTTACTCTAGTAGGTGTATAGTTGTCTTTGTTGTTTTTGACAGAATCGCGCGATGCAAAGGTACCTTGTGTACGAACCAATAATGACCAGCCAACTCTATCCCATGAAGTTAATTGTATGGGCAACATGTATGCGGCTACATGGCTTTTCTAGCAACATCCAGGGATGTACATCAGCCTTTGTTGGCTCATTTTGATGCTCTCCACATGTGATACACTTGCGGCATAAATCCATTATGTCAGCGTCAATATTTTGGCCAATAACGGCGGTTTCCCCCAACTGCTTCATTCGCTGCATCACGAAATGTCTTTCGTGCAGTATTAGCAGAAACTGCTTTCGGAGATTGAGTGGGATCATAACTCTGTAGCCATACAGAAGGCAGGCGGAACATGTGCTTAATGATTCAGCTATTTTCCGAAACTTTTTAACTGGACCATTGCTATCCAGTCGTGTCAGCCATCCCTCTCTTGTGTATTGCATCACTTTCGACAGAACCAGATCTTTAGATGGTTGATTGATTCTTTTCGCATTGAAGCAGCAGCAGCGCGGATGACCTGCAGACAGAACGTTTCGATTTGGCAGACTATGTCAACATCACCAGCACTTTCCTCTCTGTCGAAATCCGAATCTTCGCCGGCTGGAAGACGACGCAAAACATCCGCACTGGTATGCTCGGAAGTCTGGTACCAGATTGTATAGTCAAAATCGGCTTAGAAACAAAGCTCATCGAGCAACATGATTTGTCGCAAGGGAAGGATTAGGCTTGTTTCGTCCAAAATGTGTAAGAAAAGGCTTGTGAACGGTGATTAAAATATATCGCCAATGCTTCTTTGTGGATTTGGCCATTTGCGTTGACTGCTCGTCAGGATCATTGATACATTTGAAATCGACCGCTCGTTCTCGTCTGGATAGCGATTAAAAATACCGCTCCAATACCCACATCAGCAGCGTCACAAGCAATTCTAATTGGAAGGGACGCATCGCAATACGCGAGAACAATGTCTGCTGAAAATAGCCTTCAGGCTATTAAGAGCCACCGCTTCTTGTGGACCCCAACGCCAAGGAACTTCTTTCCTATTAGGGCGATATGGCGCCTCGGGCACAAAAGTGACATCTGGTGGTAGGAACTTTGAGTAAAACTGAACTGACCACAGCAACGATCGCAATGCTGGTACGTCCGTTGGCGGAAGCATATTCCTCACAGCATCGACTTTGGGACTTTTAGCAATTCCTTCCCGTGAAAAAGTGTGACCCAAACAGACCACTTGTGGTTGGGCGAACAGGCACTTTTCAAAGTGGCATAGATCCAACCACTTCTGAAGGTTTTGCAAATGTTTCTCGACCGTAGATCCACTGACCAAAATGTCGTCTAACTAGCTCAATCGGCTGGAGAGTTGTGGCCGAATATGTTGGTGCCATTTTACGTCAAAATTCTGGCAGACACGGAACTTAAAGGGCCAAGGTCTCGTGAAATATCTTGCATGATGCTTTGAAAGTAACCTGGAGCGGGGCTTATTCCGAAAGGTAAAAGCATTTTGCAGCAATATACCGCGACCTGTGCTTAACGCCAACCTTCTCCGGCTAAGTGCACCAGGCTTCATTTGGTTGTAAGCATCTGTTAGATCAATTTTCGTACAGCCATAGCCAATTTGTTCATCAAATCTTCTGGAAGTAGCAAAAGATGACGATGTACCTCCAGGTGTGAGTTAACAGTAACCGAGTAATCACCACATACCCGTAGCTTAATTTTCATTGTACTGAAGATGGATTTTTTCTGAATGGCACCACACGTGTACCCCTTTCATTGAACTCAACGGGCGCCCAGAGTCCAGACATCTCTTGCTATACCCGCTTCATATTCTTAAGCGAGATCCTCACGAATCGCAAACGGCACAGACCGTGGTTTGCAGAAAACTGGTTTTGCGTCCGCCTAGAAACTAATTTCCATATCGAAAAATCACACGAAGGCATCGTAACTCTTTTCTGAAAAGCTGCGTATAATCTATGCATAGTTTTAAACAAGATTGCCGCAGACGTAGCTATCTGGTTTCATATGGTCAAATACGGCCGACGCATGACGGTCAGTATTTCTCGTGGTAGGCTGGCATAAAGAAATTTGTCCAGAGAAAATATGCAAAGCTTTTAAATAGCATCGCGTCCAAGCAAATTCAAACCTGGTACATCTGATACTAGAAGAGGCACTTAATTAACCGATGTTCTCGAATCACCATGTCTTGTTTCGGCGGTGAAAGCTCCCGTTATCGGCAAGGTATGTTAACTTGCCGATTGCTAATTCCACCCGGATTTTTGCAAGTTCGGCTTTCCGATACATTTCCAAACCTTAGTGGGCAGGATATTCCCTCCAGTCGCTGTGTCAAGCTCCATGTCCCGTCACCAGTGGTGTAAGGGGAGGCGAGCGGGGGGGCCCCCCCTTGAGATGTTACGCGTATAAATTTTCCTTATTTTTGATGAAAAACGTATTATTCACTCATATACTGTATTACAAAGCAGATCATAAGTAAGTACTCTGCTTTGAAAGGGGCCCCCTACCGAAACTGTAATGTGCAGGTACTTTGCTTTCAAAGGGGCCCCAACAGCAACTGCAATTTGAAGGTAATCTGATTTCAAAGGGGCCCCCAACAACCATTGAAATGTTTAAGTACTCTGCTTTTAAACTTCATTGAAGGGGCCTTAAAGAAACTGTAATGTGTAAGTACTCTGCTTTCAAAGAGGCCCCCAACAGCAACTGTAATGTGTAAGCACCTTGCTTCCAAAGGGGCCCCAACAGCAATTATAATGTAAAATTCCATACTTTCAAAGAGGCCCAACAGCAATTGTAATGTGTAAGTACCTTACTTTCAAAGGGTCCCCCAGCAACAATTGTAATGTTTAACTACCTTGATTTCAAAGGGGCGCCCAACAGCAACTTTAATGTGTAAGTACCGTCCTTTCAAAACGGCTCCACTACCATCTCCAACGAGCAAATAAAGAAAGCTTCAAACCAACATCCATACCTAAAAAAATTGTGGTATATCGGTTAAAATTTCTTCCACAAAGTTCTGAAAAGACCCTATCAAATAAGAGGAAATAGGCCTACTTGTACCAAATGATAACTTTTTATACCAAATGATGATTTTTACAGATTGAAGTATTTGCTATGTTGATAATTTTATGAAAATAGTACCTTAGTGAGCATTGCCATCAGAAAATGAAACAACATGCAATTGTTACAGCAGGGACCACACTACATTTTTTATTTTATAGGACATTTTCTTCTTAGTTACAAAGTAATTTTGTATTATTGGTGATGCGCTGCAAAGACTGTTAATAATCAAGGCTGCATTCATGCTTCTTAACACGTAGCAGAAATGGCCATTTTTTAGTATTATGAAAACTCATTTTTTCTACAGATATTTCAGGTATTTTAGGTGGTTTGATTCAGCCTATGCTTGAAGTCACAGGTTATTTGAAGCTTGACAAGTAAATGGTTGGTTTAAGGCAGGCTTGGTAGGTGATGTTTACGCTCTTTCGCCAGCTCTTAGCCAGCGTAACTTGAACTGTTTTTTCTTAGCACAGATTTAATCAATTGTGCAGGCTACTTGCTGTAGTAGAAACATTTTCGATAAGGTAGGCCTACATGNTGAATTATTTCCTACTTTTGCACATTTTTCGAACAACTAGTCTCAATGGAAGGTGAGGNCAGCCTTGACTCATCCAGCCTCAAAACTTTCCAAAACAAGTCTCTAATTGGAGGCCTTTGTATGCTATGTTCTTGCAGCTAAAAGGATGAAATTTGAAACATATTTAGTGTTTTAAATCTTCTTGGTTGTTTTTTATAGTTTCATGGATTCCCACACAGACATGAATGTGAACAAATTCAGGATAACAACTACCAAGCGTTTTTTCAAAGGAGGGAAGGTGTGAAACTTTCAAAGGGGTAAACTCTGTAGTTTATTGATGGTGAATGCAGAGAAATGGGGCGCGAAACTAAAGAAGTGGGGGCGATGCCAACTTGCCATTGCCTAACTTTTATATGCTGCCAGCCTTGTCTTCACAACTTTCAGTGTTTTCAAAGTTGTGTATCATGAACACCCTTTTGCATTTTCTCCTGCTATTTCAGTTATGCCGTAGTCTCAGGAACATACCCTTGGGCGGCCGTATCACAGGCATATCAAAAGTGATTACCACGGTTGGCTGAGTATGATGACGTCATCAGAGGGCCCCTTTTTAGTCTTGCCTCGGGCCCCCCCAACCCTAAACCCACCACTGTTTGTATCTGCATCAAAATCTCCATAGCTTACTGACAGGTGACTGTACCCTCTCAGAACGGTATAGAAACTGTGGATATTAAAATCAACTACTTGCACATACTTAATGTCCACAACCCTCAAACAGTAAACAGCAGTATTGAATCAAATGACCCGACACAAGAAAGTTATTATATGTGGAGATCTTAATAAGCACCACAGCAAATGGGAACTCTTGAACGAATGCAAGCCGGTGGGCCTTGGTTACTTTCATTGAAAGCAACGATTTCGTTGTTCTTAATACTTCTACCCATTTCCCTCCTCTACAGTAGGTTCATGTCTGTGGAATATAATAGATCTTAGTATAGTCTCCAATCCCATTGCTAGTAACTGTTCTGCTGAAGTCATGAACGAGTTTTTAGGTGGTGACCATTTCATCATCAGCATCCAACTCAATCATGTACAACCCACTGTCAACACGTTCTTGCCCCGACGGAATTTTTCAAAAGCTCAATGGCTTGAATACAGCAGACTTTGTGAACAAAAGCTGTCTTACATTAACATTAATTGTCTTGCTGTCAGTCAATCATATCCAACTTTCGAAGCTACCCCACTTGAGGCCGCATATGTCACTGTAACACAGACTAAGTCTTTCAATAAAATTTCCGTCCCTGGTGGAACAAGGACTGCGAAGATGCCGAAAAAATAAAAAGCATACTTTAAATCGTGCGAGGCGCAGGAGAAGCCCATTGGATGTAATAGTTTTCAATAGAAGCAGAGCAAATGCCAGGAAAGTAATACTGGAAACTAAACATGCAACATGGCTTAGTTACTGCACTTCAATAAATAGTAACACCAAGCTTTCAATAATTTGGGAAACAATTAAAATATTTTCTGGATCCTTGACCTACGCTAGCATACCACAGTTTGAGAACAATAGAATCGTTGCCAGTAACGATCAACACAAAGGAAACATGCTGGGAAATCAGTTTGAAGCCGTAAGCTCTTCTATGAATCTTCCGACAGTCTTATAATAAATATCACGGCCAAAGCAAACGATACAACTGACATCTTGCAAATGTTTCGATAACAGTAGTCTTCCGACAGTCGTTACTCGAAATCTTCCGAACTTAGCTTCTAAACTTAAAAAATCTGCTCTTGAAACACAAGACGTCAGGTTGCTTAGATGGGAGACCGACCTGTGCTCCTGCAACAACTAGGTTGACCCCTCAACTAGTAGGGACCTCTGCAATAACCTACAACCCCAGTCCC
>JGI24159J19872_10012043_pt1 | contig 11305 bp, 6 predicted proteins | sample Ectturendosymbi4_FD_19872 | JGI IMG/M metagenome (IMG submission 19872) | reverse complement strand
TTTATCAAAGTGTTTACACCAGTTCGTGAAGTTAGTCACCAGGGAGTCTGCGCGATTTGATAACAACGACAGTGAACCTAAAGCTCAAGTTAGGCTAGTTAAGTTCCCATACGAAATTCAAATTTTTCAAACACGTATTGTCAAAAGCGTTCTGTCATTCTTCCAGTGTCAGAATGAGAATGAATGCTTTTCGTGGAGGCAACTGCAGACCACAAAGTGGAAGAATACTGAAATAAATTTTAGGACTACTGGAGGAGTTCCAAGCCAGATTTGAGCATTTCCAAGAGTTAAAACCATGTTTTGCGTTCCTGTAAATCCATTCAATGTTAATGTAGTAGATGATGGCTGTCCAGTTCACCAACGGTTTGTCACACACTTGACTGCTGCAGTAATTAAACTGGCCGAAGTGCAAGAAATATGGCTCTAAAAAACTTAATTCAATGCCACTCTGCAGTTAATTTCTGACAACAGGTTGCAGAAAGTAAATACCCAGAATATAAAAGACCAATATACAGCTCATTTCTACATACAGCACGGCATATTGCTACGAATTTTGTTTCTCTGTAATGAGGTTAGTAAAATCAAAACATTGTGCAACCCTGAAAAATGAACACTTGGGAGAATTAATTCGCACATCTAACAACGTACAGTCCAGATTTTCGGGGACTAGAAAATCAAACAAAAACTTAATATTGACAATCACTATACACCATTTTAATGTAAAACTTGCATTCCTTACAGTATTTGTATTGATACTACAAACTGGTTTTGCGGCTCGCCGGTGTTTTTGGTTTTCTGCGAATGACTTCCGTTGAACAAGTTTGCCCGCTCCTGGTTTGTACTATGTGTAAATAAACCAGGACCGTTATTAGGGGCGCAGAGGGAGAGACGCACCCCTTGGAAAATTTTTCGTCTCCCCTGGAAAAACGTGTTGGACAAAATTTAAAACTAGTGGACATAGTTCAAATATTTTTGGCCCCTCTCAGAAAACTCATCGCTCCCCTTGGTGTCCCAAGCTGGTTACGTGCCTGAAAGAAGCATGTGTGAAAAAGAAGTATTGCTGCCAAATAAGCTCATTTTTGGAACCAATGCTCCCTCTAAACAGGGGCGGTTTCAGGGGGGGCGATCGCCCACCCTAAAATCTAAGAAAGTAACTTTATTCACCATGTTTTTGTACAATTCGGAAAATAACACATCGAAACCAATTCCGAATAAGACTTTCGTCATGTGCGAATTGTCTTATTGTTCGCGATATATGGCCATTCTGTCGTCCAATGTTTTTCACAGCAGTGTAGTGAAGTATACATCATCTCTTCTTGCAGTAGCGAAGCCGTTGTAAAACTGACTACCACTGAAATATCCCACCCTAAAGTTACTAGCTGGACCCGCCGCTGCCTCTAAAGTGCGCAATTGCGCAGTACCAACAGACCATGTGCACAGTGAAATCTCATCCTCGAACACTCGCAACCTTCCAAAACATTGGAAAAACACGAAAACAAGGGGGAGCTATTTGAATTGAATATGTAATTTGTTCGTATTTTGATAAGATTTTGTGCTTATTCTAATATTTCGCGAAGTTTGTAATTCATTTGGAACTCTGCTAACTCACTCTTAAAATATCCATTCTCACTAAAACAAATATTTTCTCAGTGTAAAATTTTCTTATAGGGAAAACACTGTACGTGACTGTTGCCGTGAAATTGGACAATTTTTTGTGTACGTCCATTTGGGTTGCATCGCCAACAAACTGAAAAAGATAAGCAAAATGTCGACTTTCCCCCCCTGGAAAAATTTTTGCGGACGCCCATGGCTACTTATACGACAGAGAAAACCTAACCCGGGCCGCATAAAACTTGGACTGGGCCGCGGGTTGGACATAGCTGCCCTACTCGAACACGCTTGCTATAGCCCTGCGCAAACCAACAGAAGCGAAAGCAAAGAACATAACATAGCTTTGACCTTACTCAATCACGCTTGTAGAATCCAAAGATGAGGAAGACCAACCAGAGCGTAATGCGAAGTTAATAAAACATTTAAAAAATGGTTACGATACACTTGCACATTAAGTTCAAGGAAATGTTGCTGGATGACATCACTCCACTATACATCCGTGGATTGCAGGCATCATCTGTTTTTATAATTGCTAATTAAATGATTGGTGTATGTTTTCTTAAACAGAAGCAAAAGATTTTGATTTCATATTCGGTGGAATTTCTTGCCAGATCGTCGGTACTAAAGTATTGATTTCTTCCCGTTTCCGTTCCAATTTTTGGTAATACGTAGTTGCTTGTGAAGGAGTGACTGGTGTTATAACTGTGTTTTCAATTTTCTCGCTCAAAATTTTTTGAAAGATAGTCCGGTAAGTGCTCATTGCTTTTTATGTTTTGCATGACGTTGAAGATTTACAATTTGAAAACATCGTTCAGCGTCAACAGGTTTAATTTGTGGAACAACAGCATCGAAGAATCTGTATTACGAATACGTAGGCTACCATGCGCTTCTGAAGTTTGAATAAAAGGTCTAAGACAAATTTAGCAGCACATCCCCAACTGGTTATACAATATTGAATATGCGGATAAAGCAATGCAAAATAAACTTTTATAACTATTTGTGAGTTATAATATGTTCCGATCTGGGAAAACGCCCAACAACCATTCGATAACGTACGGGAAATTTGTGCACTATGTTGCTTCCAAATTAAGGAATCATGTAACATCAGCCCTAAATACCTGATACACTCTTTTTGAGATATTTCATATCCGCCGATTTTATATGAAAGTTGTATTTTTCTTTCTTTCTAGTGACAATCATGTGCCAAGTTTTGTTGTAGTTCAAAGAAAGTTTGTTTGCCTTCAACCAATTACCAATTTTTTGAATTATACAAGTTGCTTTAGTTTGTAGGGACAGATAATTGTCAGAAACCATGGTGTCATCAGCAAACACGCAGACATTGAATTCACTGCCAAACCAAGACATTATTATGAACTAAAATAGAAAAGACCCAAGCGTTGATCTCTGTGGTACTCCCCAAGTAACAAGTTTCTTTTTCGATTTCAAGCCATCAACAACTGTTCTCAAATACCGGTTTGGTAAGTATTTTTTTATAAGCTGCAGAAGCAATTCTCTTACTCCGTATCTCTCCAGTTTGCTCAATAGGATTTTGTGATCGACAGCATCGAAGACTTTAGCTAGGTCCAAAACAGTTGAGCAGCTATCTTTCATTCATCCATACATTGCACAAACTCATTAAAAATACTGGAAACAGCGAAGGACNTATTATGATTTTGCCGAAACTCGAACTGTTATTTGTTCAATAGTTGGAAGCTTGAAATAATTATTTAATTGATTGTNAAGACAAATATTTTTGCAAATGGGGATGAAAAGTAGATGGGTTTGTATTTGTTGCAGATTTCTTTTGGACCACTTTTGTGTACCGGCATTACATACGCTAATGTCAGAATATCTGGAAAACGCCATTGGTAACGGCATAATTTCAAACATTACCTAGAATATGACATAATAATTTGCAGAGAGCATTATTAAATTTACTAGTATGTTACGTGCACCAGAATTTTTTGATGAGTCAACGCAATTAATAATGGTTAAAATTGCATTGTGGGCAATAGGCATTTGAAAGAGATTATTGCAGTTATAAAAAATTAAAGATTTGCAGTGAATATCAGCATCAGTGGGACACTGATGTTTGATGCCATGCGTGAGCCTATTGTGGAAAAGTAGTCATTGACGAAATTACTAATTTCACTACCATCAGTGATGATTTGGCTATCAGTCGCAATGTTTTTAGTATGAGGAAAAGTCCTATTTTCCGTTCGTCTTAATAAATCATTAATTCCTTGCCAAACGTTTTTAGCGTTAGCTTTGTTTGTTTCAAACAAATTGTTGGAATACAATCTTTCAGACCGGTGGTTCCAAACCGGGGTGCCGCGCAACCCTAGGGCGTCATTTACAATACTTAGGGGTGCCCTGAATTAACATGATTTTCCAATATATCATTAAAATACAAATTTAAAATAATATCAAACTTTAAAGCAAATTGCTATGGGCTTGATGCTGGGTGCCGCAAATTATATTTCTCTCCTGGAGAGTGCCGCAAACCTAAAAGGATTGGGAAACACTGTTTCAGACTTTTCCTTCACGTAAGTTGAATTGTTTCTGTACATTTTATATCGGTGAAAGCGTTCTGGTGAGTTCCGCTTTTTTGCTTTTTATATGATGTACTTTTGCTTTTAATAGAAATCATAATTCGTTTTGTCAACCACGGTTTGCTACGAAATTTCATTTCTGTTCTACTGAGTTCTTTCAAGGGAGAATGTTTATTAAGTACTAACTCAAAGTTTTCGATGAAGATCCAAAACAAATTACCTGCAGATGTAGTTTGATGAGTTTTGTAATATATTAATTTACTATTTCCGACAAATCAGTTTGAAAAGCTCTAATTGAAAGAATTCCAAGTTACGACACATAAGTTTTTGTGATGAAACTTAGGTTAGCCCTTTTTTTTTGTGATGAAACTTAGATTATCCCTTTTGCCTGCCGAAATAAATAATAGATAATGGTCACAGATGTCATGCGCAGGAATGAAGTTTTGAGGGTCATCAGAAGCATTGTTCGTGTATATGTGATCTAAAATGAGCTATTTGGAGAAAATCTGCAGTATAGTAAGACAGTTTGGAGAGATACAACATCCGCAACTGTGCAACATATTTACACAGGCTTCAACACGCTTATCTTCATGGTACTTTTATAAATCAATATTAAAGTCACCGCAGATATGAAACTTTGACGTTGCTTCACTAAGCTTGGCAATAGTCAAATCTAGCTTATCTTGGAAANCTTTGTAATTAGAATTTGGGCGTCTGTACACAAGACGAATAGCAAATGTGTTTGAGCTGTTTGTGTCAAATTGCAAACAAAGATTTTNACAGCCGGGTGTGTCTACCATAAGCATATTTTCAACGCGATATGCCAAACTGTTCTTTACGAAAAGTATCCTAACTCCAGCGTTCGTTGGGTAATCATGATATTCAACAGAGTATCCCTCCAAACAGAAACCAAAATTCATAGAATTCTTTGTTCTATTTTCTGTTATTGCTGTTATGTCAGGTAACGTTCTAACGCCGCAAGACGTTCGTCCAGTTTTTCCAAATATTTTCAGGCTTCTGATGTTAACGTGAAGCAGCCTAATTTATTTTTGCTTTCGAGCTTCATTTAGAGTGATTCCAATGTACAATATTCCGAGTTTACATAATCATATAAGCTTTCTGAATTAGGTCGATATGGGTGACCCAAAAAACAGAACCTATAAAAATTTTATTAAATCCTACAGACATCCAGTAAATTTCAAATACTTTGCAAGTTTCAAACTTCAGTCTATTTACAATCATTCCACAAAGTTTCCGTCATTGAAGTCCCCTCGCGTAAAAGTCAGGTTCATACCAAAATATGCTGCAAATGGCCTCCACGGCGTTGTAGGCAAATTTGCATACGTCGTGCAAAATTGTCGATTACTCGAACATATTTTTCTTTGGGTATTTCACTGGTGTTGGCTGTGATTACTGCCTTTAATTCAGCAATCGTTTGAGGATTGTTCTGGTACACATTATCCTTGAGAAATCCCACAGATAAAAATCAGGAGGATTCAAGTCCCGTGAATGCGGTGCCCACTCAACTTCATACTTCCTGCTGATCAGTCTCCCTGAAATCGCTCTCTCAGCCAGGCTAGGCAGTTATTTGATGTGTAGTGGGTGGTCCCGTCTTGCTGGAACCACTGTTCTTCTCGATTTAACCCTTCGCATTGTCCCAGTAATGCCCAAAACTTTGTTAGCACTTCCACATAACGCTCCGCATTCATCGTTGGTGGTCTCTCCTTTTCGTCCTCGAAACAATATGGGCCGGTGATGCCGTCTTCAGAGATTGCTAAGCATGCTGTGCCGTCCGACCAGAACAGGTATCCCTCAGACCTTTTGAATTAAGATTTTGCACAATCCCATACTCTCTAAACTTTTGAATCCAGTCAAAAATTGTGCTTTCTCATGAAGTCTGACGACACTGAAACTTTCTCCGAAAGCTTGCTTGCATTACTTTGCATGAATTGTTAGTGAAATAAGCGCAAAATGCCTTCTCTTCGGTTGACCAAGACATGGTGGGAAAACTGTTGTTGCAATATTTCATGCACTAAGTCTACTACCACCACCTGAAAAAGAAAAGATGAATAATTAAAATTAAAATTTTTTTCAAAGACTTGTGGGTTCTGTTTTTTGGGTCACCCTATACAGATTGTATGGTGGGCAATGCGTGCCACCCTNAAATATTTTTTTCTGACGTTTTTTTGAAAACAAAACCAAAAAATTACGAACATTTTACATTTNAAAAAAGACACATTAACGATATTTTTTTAAAGAAAATAAGAAATATTAGAAAAAGTTTGCTTGCCTTTTGATTTTTTTCAAATGTATCAGAAACTAACCGCTTTCAAAATATACTTAAAAATTTTTCGGATTGTGAGCATTCTCGAAAGACAAAGCGTTTGCAAATTAAAATCTTTTCGTATAAAAAACAATTTTACTTTCCTTTCGAAAACATTCTCTCTTCGCAAATGGTTTCCGAATGAAAACATTTTCGTTTTAAAAACATTTTGTTTTGGTTTCGGAAACACTTTAACTTCTGTTCCGTAAACACTTTCATTTTGTAAAAATACGTAAAGTAAATTGAAAAAAATCGAATCAGCTTTCCTAGTCGTGGCCCATGCGTGCCACCCTCCTTAAGGGCCAGTGTTTCATCTTGAAAAGGCTAGATTTGCAGGTTATCTTATTCCGATGTCTGGCGCCAGTAGTTCGCGATTGCATTGCGCGTACGTCTGAACTTGACGGTTGCTGTTTGTAGGCAGTGGTCAGTGAGAAGCAAAAGTGTCGACTATAGTCAAATCGTTTTTGTTGAAATAACCTATGCTTGTGGAAATGTCTTTGAGGGGTTTGTGACATAACACTTGTGGCTTAGAGTAAGTGAATGGTATCTTTTAGGCCAAGAGAAACGGAACACGTTCACACCGGGAACCCGTGACACTTTTGGAGGTTATCAAAACAGGAGCAATTAGGCCCCCCTTCAATTTTCAGTTCTCAAATTTCTGCCTATTTTGCAAAAAATGTTTAAATTTGGCAGACAATTGTTGCAACTTTAACAAAATATCCCCAATAAAATTATTTAGACTCCGTAAAACCACGAAGCAGCTTTCAGCTTTTCAACCAAGGCTACAGGCCAGCACTATTTCAGTACTGACTGGCTGCACCACAACCACCATACGCACAATGCAGGATATACACAATCCAAAAAACACCGTCACCCCATTACTGACACTGGATGGTGAAAATGTAAATTTTAACTACTACAAACATCTGGGGATTGTACTAGATACTGACCTCTCAGATGACAAAGGCATTGGGAGACAACTGCGATATCAATGTTGTGCAGTAAACAAGCTGCGAGCCTTTTTTTCCCGATATCCAAATGCAGTTTAAAACGTACTTGTTTTTTCTTTTGCACGTCCGTGTATGCATCATAATTCTGGCAGTCATTCGTGCAGAGATTTCGTGTGGCCTATAATTTTGGATGCAGAGCTCTATAGAACCTGCCCTGGAGAGCGAGTGTTAGTAATCATCATGTTCAATGTAACATTCCTACCTTGAGGCCTTGTTGAGAAAAAATGTGTACATGTTTCTCGAAGGATGCAGAAAGTCTAACAACGTATGGTTGCGTGGTTTGATGCAGTCAGATTGTTTGTATTCGCATTCTTTGAACACTACACTCGGCACTCGCATTTTGTTTTGTGACAGTGCTCGAACATTGCAGTGTTTGTTTGAGTGATGGCACGTCATGCCACAATGCATTCGTACTTTACTTGGACCCGACCAGTTTAGGAATTAAGTGCCCTACTCTGCAGCAATGCTGTAACAAATATTAAGGGTTAGCGAACAATAATGCAAAGAATGTTTATGTAACACTATAGTTCTGCCTCCAACACCGTTGCAAAACATTCTATTAAAACCCTTTAGATCCCGCGCCGGCTACTATGGTAGTCGATAAACCTTTGATCAGCCATAATTCCTGAATGGATCGGGCTAGAAAGCCAGTGAAAACATCCCTGGATCCACGAGACAGCAAGAAATCGAATGAGAATGACAAAAACGGACCTTTGCATTTAAATTTTTTGAGAAAAATCCATATTTGTGCATTTGCTGTACTGAAATTTTAGCAAAACTGTAGTAAATGCGAAAAAACGCGCATTGCATCCAGGTTTGCCCGCCGATCCGTTTTTTGCGCTTGGCTGACCGCCGGAATACACGAAAACCAGGAACCGTTCAAAAAAATTCGATTCAGGCCATTTCGGGAGGATAAATTAGGGGGTCCAAAAGTGGGGTTCGGAAAAATTGAATTCTAGATCACTGTTGGTCCAGAGAACAAAATACAGGTGATAACGACTTGCTGAGCGGCTAACAATGTTTTAGGAGCTATTCTGAAGCTTCAGAGGCCTTGGGAAGGCTGCTAGCCTAAGGGGTTGGGAAGTTATGGCCAAAAATACAGCCTGAAAACTTCTCGGACACCTAGTGGATATTTCGATTTTTTTCCCAAATAAAACTTTCCTGTCAAAATGTTGGCTTGAAATTCGGTGGGATGTTGTAAAACATCAACATACACCTTTTCTGCAGGTTTGGTGCGGTTGGGGGATACCGGCTGTCAGAAAAGTGACCTGAACCTCAAAATACCACCGAAATCCAAGGTTTTTGTCCCCTTGGCACCCCCAAGAAGGGAAATGTCAAATTTTTTGATCATCATTGCAAAGGTAAGGTCTTCACAAACATTTTATATATAGAAAGTTTGTTTCCAACGTGCTTGGTTTACGCTCTGTAGCCTTCTGAATGGACGCAACTAGGTTTTCTAGCCTACGCGAAAAACGATATTTCCCCGAAAATGACATTACAATGACATCACAGGTGGGCGCGACCTATCTCAAAATCTGCAGGCATGTCATACTGATCCAATGATATCTTTGGTGACTTTCTAGCTCATTCCGTTCAGAAGTTATGGTCACTCATGTGTTTACCGGCCACTGCAGTGGTCGGCGCAGGCGATAGAGGGGCCAAGACAGTGTCTATAACCCTGTGATTCAGCTGGCTCATTTATTCCATCCATCCACTTCTATTGGTCTAAAAGATACCATTCACTTACTCTAAGCCACAAGTGTTATGTCACAAATCCCTCAAAGATATTTGCCCCAGCATATGCTATCACAACAAAGAAAGACTCAGACATATCTACACGTCTGTTTCTCACTGACCACAGCCAACTAATAGCAACCGTCAAGTTCAGACGTACGCGCAATACGATTGCGACTTTGGAGCCAGACATCGGAATAGGAGAATCTGAAAATCAAGCCTTCTCACGTCGAAACACTGGCCCTTAAGGAGGTGGACACGCATAGGCCATAGGCGTAGCAAGTGTGGGCCTATGGAGCCATGCCCTCCCCTACATTTTTAGCACATATAGTCATTTTGTGCTTTGAGAAGCGGTATCCCAAACAAAATAAAGTTATTCGCCTAAAATAAAAAATTTAGCCCCCCAAACATTTGGGCTGGCTGCGCTACTGGCATGGAACACAATCAGAAAAACTGATGCGATTTTTTTCGGTTTGGTTTCCGCTTTTTTTGCAAAATGAAACTGTTTCGAAATGTTAAATGTTCGTATTTTTTTTAAATGTCAGAAACAAATTTTTTTCAGGGTGGCACGCATGGACCCCCCTTGCTACTCCACTGCTTGTTAGGTTAAGGTTAAACAGTTGTGAGGATTTCTCAAAATAAAGTTGAGTAGGACTGCACCCTCAAACGTAAGCTAAAATGATATTAGCACTTTATTCTGAAGTCTAAACAGTGGTATGACAAAACTAAAGGAGCAAAAGAAGACCTTGCCACCCTCGCAGCGAACCACGTCATCGCCCCACTGACGTCAGCAATATGCCCAAGGCAAATGTCTGTTGGAGAAAATGTTTCATTTCACCCGAACTGATTACGTTTTGAATAGCGGTGCAGTAAGATCGGTGATATTCACCAGTGAATAAACGCAATTAAAATGACGACGCAGATTTTCAATTATTTAAACTAGAAGCCATAATTGTATGCACGTACGTCAGCTTTTCATTGGTTGAATAAAGCGTTTCTCGTCATCACACATTATTGAAGCGAAAGTCGTGCGCAACACATGCATGATTTATCTTGTTAACTATTGTCTCGTTGAGGTCGGAAGAATTTCAATAGAATGCTACGACCTCGTTCAACTCCAATTATATGATTTTAGTTCTTTTTACGTAATCAAACTTTAATGAGCGTTGAAGTAATTTCCTAAGTGTGTCAGTTGTCAGAAAAAAATAGTGATGCCTTTATGTAGTCTGCAATTTGTAGCCAAATGACAGAATGATTGCAACTTTAAACAGAAAAACACTAAAAAAGGACAGGAAATGTTTGACATTCATGTTTATTGTCATGCATTGAAAAATAACTGCAGCATGATAATATCATAGCAGGATACAAGCAATAGCAGATTTTCCGGATAGATATTGCGCAGTCATTATGTTTTGCAACACCAAAGTAATTTAATCACTGAAATTTCGTTTTGCAGTACAATATATAATGATTTCGTTTCTACTTGGCTCAATGAAAGCAAATTTTAAGAAATTCAAGCAAAAGCGTACGATACGGGCTTTGAATTAAACTTATTTTAACAACGTTCAACATTCGATGTATGTTTACAGCATTATCTCAACATGATTATATGTTCCTTTGTACACTATATGGCTTGCAATATCAGTAAATTTGTGTTTGCACGCAAAGAAATAATTGAGCCAAGCTTAATTATTTATTTTCTGACAGAACATTTCTCATAATCGTTGATTAGTATAACTTGTGCATAAAGAACCACGCAAATATAATAAAATTTCGAAGTAATTTTGGGCATTGTCACTTTGGATTGCAATATTATCAGGCCCGTAACCAGGGGGTCGCAAATATTTTTTCGCCACCCTGGAAAAATGTTATGGATATAGTTCAAAAATATTAGGCATAGTTTAAAATATTTGGGCCCCTCTCAGCAAACTCTTCGCCCCACCTGGTGTCCTAAGCTGGTTACGGGCCTGAATATTATATTAGATCAGGGGTCACCAAACTACGGCCCGCGGGCCAAATCCGGCCCGCGAAGCCATTTCATCCGGCCCGCGTAGACATTTTGCCAATGAGGAAAA
>JGI24159J19872_10012042_pt1 | contig 11306 bp, 4 predicted proteins | sample Ectturendosymbi4_FD_19872 | JGI IMG/M metagenome (IMG submission 19872) | reverse complement strand
CAGCTCGCAGGCCCGTCTGTTTTGGCCCGCCCTTTAGTGCAGCCCGCCGAAAATTCATGTTTTTCAATTGGGAACACGGCCCTCCAGCCCGCCGGGATCGCCGGCCCTCCGTTTAGTGTCATCCGTTTTTCGCAACCACAAGTTTGAAGTTGCCAACTGATTGAGAAAGAGGACTGTTCAAACCCTCTAAAGATGCGGGAAGTTTTGTAGTTCATATTTTTTTTAATTGGAAATGTTAAGGTTTTATTTTTTTGTGGGTGACGTCATAATGGGGGTAGGTTCATGCATTTTGGCCGAGGTTATCAGGCCCTGGGCATCAAACCAATGGCCCAATTTTTTGACTCAAAGTTTTATTGGAAACTAAGCTATAATTCAAGCAAATAGGGCCTTTTATCAACTCTTTAGCATTTCTAGATCTAAAATTACGTATGGCATTAAAATCTAAATTTTGATGAAAAATCAAGTCCGGCAAAAGGTAACCTTGGCTATGTTGGCTAAGGCCATAACTTGCCAGTNAATTGAGCAGGAGAGCTGTTCAAACACTCTACAGATGCGGAAAGTCTTGTTTCAATTTNAAAAGAAAAATTGTGGAAAGTTTTAGATTATTACTCTTTTGTTGGTGACATCATGATGGGAGTCAGTTTATGCATATTTGGATAAGATTATAAGTCCCTAGGTGCTAATGTCAAGAGCCAATTGTTTGACTCGATATTTTACTGGAAACCAGGTTGTAGTAAGAGTCTTTAAAGGGTTTGATTGACTTTCTAGCATTTCTGGTTCAAAAGTTATGGCCGAAAAAAGGAAAAAATTAGGGAAATCCCATGAAGTCCCTTTGGGGATAATTTATAAAATAAGCAATTGGGATATTTTGAGATGACAATCTCCTCAATAAGAGCTTTCAGATAATGTATTCCACGTGCCAGTGTGTTCATCGAGTTACCACCATTCAAAATTTGTGTCATGCATGAGTGATTTTGGTAACTACCCATTTTCTTTACCTTAAAATCAGGGTATGCGCATGGATTTTTTAAAATTTTCCTTTGCAAGTGCAGAAAAGATGCTTGAGACAAACAAACTTCTGTCAAGTTTTTGCAACAATTAAATGATTGCAGTGAGAATGATTTAGTTTTAAAATTAGTTGATGATTTTTTTGCTCGTCGTTATGCTTCATTGACCACAAAAGTGGTCATTTTGGTATGGTCCATAACCTCATGAAACCTTAACCAATTAAAAAAAAAAACTTAGTTTTTTGGAATCAGCATGAGAAGTTCTATCTGCTTATGAAATATGAGGAAAATCTGAGGTGGTGGGTTAACTGGCTGGGACAGTTGACATAAAATGACCCATTTGTTAGTTACTGAGACATAAAGATTTAGACGGACACAAAAATTCATTGGCAAAGTTGTATTAACTAACACTTTTAGTGACTTACTACTAATGGGGTCATTCCATGTCAAATGATCCAGGTAAATTGGGTTTTGCATCTGATTTTTACCGAACTTAATGAAATTTCATGTAGGGAGAGATCTTACTCTCTCAACTCAACAATGTTAGAATTTTGAAAACTTGGGCCTGCATTTCTGAAATTTTGATTCGTTGAAAAAAGATAGGCCTGGGCCAAAGTATATTTTAGATTTTTGCAGTTGGAACTTCAACTAATTGTCATTTCTACATCTCTGTATATTTTCATTCAATATTTTGCAATTCAGTACAATGAAGGGTCCGTGCTGAACAAAACAAGACCAAAAGCTTTTCACTGATGACCCTTAAACCCTGGTTAATCATTGTGATAAGGCAGCAAGTTTTTCATGTGCATTCAAACATCATACAATTTTAAATGTGTATAATTCAGATAGTACCATTTCTATTGACTTCAATTTTTTATACACTGTAGGTACTGTGCGGTTTCCCTGCGGCAATATCGGTTGCCATGTGGTTTTGGTGGGAAATATAAATTCCAAAAGAAAAGGTGGATACTGCTAGGCGTTTTCCACATATAGAGTAAAGAGTTAAATATGGTAAATGTTTTGTTGCTTTTACACAAATCAGTTGCTAACATAACAAATCATTTCCAAAACAATTTAGACTACATACCACTGTAACAAGCTTGGGCCTACCAGTGCCATCACTTTAGCAAATGTTTCACTTCATTGCAAGCATTTTTTGAGACTATAAAAGCAGCAAACACTGGATTTGTACAATTAAACTTTATCAACATGCCTATAAGTACTTACGTAAATGTTTGCAATGCATTTTTTCATACCTTCTTAGCATTTGGCAGCATATTAAAGCACTTCCATTGCACAAAATCACAGTCACTGCTAAAGGATCCTGGTCCTGCTTGGGTGGACCAACTTAAAACAATCATGTCTTTAAACAGGTTCTCAATTCAAAGATTTTAGAATCTCATTCCAATCTAGGACTGTATTTTTAGACCATTTCCTAGCAAAAACAATAACCAGTGCCCCAAAGCACGATTTTTAGTAAAAATGTAAATTCGTATACACTAAGGAAAGATGCATAGATTCCTCCCTACGTAAATTTATGTACAGCAAGCACAAAAGTGTTAAGGGCTAATGTTATGGAGATATTACAGTTTCTGGATGACCCATGCTATTTTCAATCTTCAGTCAAAAATTTTTCTTAATATACTAGTATATATTCATTAAAAATTAAAAATGAATATTTTACAGTATTGTTCTCAAGTTTGCTCAAACCTCACAACAAAAAGTTTTGAAAAAATTGAAAACGTTTTGAAAAATATGAAAAAATTAAGAAAAAGGATAAATTTTCATTATTAGCAAAAATTTCCAAATTAAAAAAGAAACATCAGTTTGTAATTATTGGTTTCATGGTTAGGAAAATGGCCATTTCCATTGTGAAATCTAAAATGTAATGTGATTTATAATGAACTTAGCAATAACTTGTTCTTTTTCCTAATTTTGCAACTACCAGAGCCCAATGACCTCAGCCAAAAAGGCCTACACCTACCCCACTTATGACATCACACCTGCAAAACCCGAAATTCAAAACTTAAAAGTTTTTTTCTTTGTAACCTGGAAGACTCACCGAGGCTTTTGAGGGTTTGAACAGCTCTCTAGCACAATCAACTTGTGAGTTGTGGAGTTGCAAAGTGGTGTTAAAATAGCAACTCAATGCATGATTGTGAAGTACATATGTTTTGTACACTGGTGCTGAAGATGTTAATGGCAAAACATTGAAATGTATTTCAGACAACTGTAGTAAACTGCTTGATATGACGTAAGAAGCATTTTCTGTCAGCATCCAGCAACATTGTGTCAGTGTTTCAACTTTGATTGTTAGCTGCTAACATAATACAGTACTTATATGTATTGTACTCTCATCTATTATTTAGTGGGCTTGTAACTGCACTCACACACTTGCCATTTTCTATATAGGCTTATGTTTCTTTTGCATATTTATGCTAAAGTTGTTTGCCAAGTGGCTTTTTAATTCAACACTTGGACTCATTGCACATCATATTTCAGAACCTGGTGTATAATTTTTGTGTAAAAGACAATTTCTTTTACCATGCCACTTCCACCTGCTTTGGCAGCGAGATTGGCAAAACGGGGTATTCTTACAGCTGATAGATCTGAAAATGCTAATGATGAAGAGATAATTGCTGAAAGTTATGACAAACCATCTGAAGGAATTGTAGACAAAAACATTGATGAGTTTGGAAATCCTCTACCGCCACCCTGGGAAAAAGTCTGGGAACCAGAGTTTGAAACATGGTATTACTGGGAAACAGAGAGTGACAAAGTTAGTTGGCTACCTCCCAATGATCCTGAAGCAATAATAACATATTCTCGAGGCAAAGGAGTCCAAGTAAAGACTGCACATGATAAAGGAAGAGAAAAGTCTGAAAAACGAAGTATCCAGAAAGGTGAAAAACGAAAAGTAAAAATAGATCAAGAATTTGATCCAATGGATCCAAGTTCATATTCTGATGCACCAAAAGGAGATTGGTCAGCTGGTTTGAAAAAGATAAATGATGCTAAAACTGGTGTAGATTCCACAGCAAATGGACCTTTATTTCAGCAACGCCCTTATCCATCACCTGGTGAAGTATTATCAAGAAACAAACAGGCAAATAGAGAGTTTGGCCCAATGAAGCCATAATTTTGTATGTTGTAATAATGTTTGTTTTCTCGTTGGTATGGCTCATTAGTAGATTCTGATTCGATCAATGCAAGCCATAGCTCATCAAAGTGGATATTCTCTAGGTCACTTCTGAAGTGATCAATGCAAAAGCAATATCTGGACAGTGATGCTCTTTTGCAGTATTGTCTTGAGTTTAGGATATTATGGTTTGCTTCATTTCAAAATAGAATTGTGCACCCATATAGTAATATTTTGTGAAAAAAGTTTTATTTTTAACATGGATTGTGCCTTTGCTCCTTGGTGATATTGCTAAAAAAGTGAAAACATATGCTTTATTAAATTAACACCTTTAGCGCTGAGTGGATTTACCTTCAAAACCTGTGTGAGTCACTTTTTCACCGCAAATTTGCACCACCATAACTTGCCAGTTGATTGAGCTAGAGAGCTGTTCAAACCCTTTAAAAATGCGGGAAGTCTTCTACTTAGATTTTTTTTAAATTGGAAAGTTTTGGGTTTTCATGGGTGATGTTTTAAATGGGGTAGATTTAGGCATTTTTGTCCCAGGTTGTTAAGGGCACCAACGCCAAGAGCCAATTTTTTGCCTCAAGTTTTTATTGGAAACTAGGCTATAAATGAGTCTTTAGAGCTTTTGATTAGCCATCTAGCATTTCTGGTTCAAAAGTTACGGCCAAAAAATAGATAATTAATTAGGGGATTAATTACAGTCAGACCTCGTTTATACGGACTACTTTGTTTCGTCAAATAATTTCGGTTTACCAGGGTATCCAGATAATTGAAATCGAAAGTATAAAGAATGAATTTGTTTTCAGAGCAAATGTAAACAAAGGTAACAATGTGCGGTACAGTAGAATTTGCCTAAGCGGATGCTCAAAACAGAACAGGAAAAAAAACTGTGGACTCAGAAGAACTGTCAACTTAAGCTAATATGTAGACTGCATGTGGAACTTAGCTAAATGAAACATTCATAGTTTTCTTGTTTTTTAGCAGATCCATATACATAGCTAGCATGCATTCTGAATGAGATTAAATGCAAAAAAGAACTGTGCAAGAGACCTAACTGCGTCCTGCAAATTCTGCCACTGTTTCATCCATTGTGTGTAGAAAATTGACTTCCACACTTCCACTGTGATTTAATAAACAACTAGGTAACAGTTGGCATAACCCAGTTTAGCTTTTTTTTCTGTTGATTTGACATATCTGTTCCTAAATTTCCATTTCGGAGTTGGACAGCAAGGTTTAAAGGGTAAAATGCATTGGGAGAAATCCATTCCTAGCAGTTTTTTTGTCAGATAGCGGGGACTCCGGTTAATCCGAGTTTGGATAAACGAGGTCTGACTGTAATTACTTTGTTGTTTTCAGGCCATGACTTTTGAACCAGAAACGCTAAAAAGCCAATCAAGGGTTCTAAAACAGTGGTTCAAGGGTTCTAAAACAGTGCTTTTTTCTACCATGCCTGCCTTAAAACCTTTGCTGCCAGGTTAGTTTTACCTTCAAGACCCATGTGACGCACTTATTTACCATCACTTTACAACTCCATAACTTGTCAGCTGATTATGTTAGAGAGCTGTTCAAACCCTCAAAAGCTGCAGTGAATCTTCTAGTTTGCATTTGAAACAATTGAAAAGTTTTAGATTTTTAGTTTTTGTGGGTGACGTCATAACTGGGATAGGTTTAGGCCTTCTTGGCCCTGGATGCCAACCACTAAAAGGGAATTTTTTGACTCAAGTTTATTGGAAACTAGGCTAAAATCAAAGTCTTTTGAGCCCTAATTGGCTTTCTAACGTTTCTTGTTCAGAAGTTATGGCCTAAAAAACGACAAAATAATTGATTAATCCCCTAATTAATTCATTATCTATTTTTTTGTTGTCCTTAGGCCATAACTTTTGAATCAGAAATGCTAGAAAGCTATTCAAAGGGCTGAAAAGACTTGGATTATAGCCTAGTTTCCAATAAAAACCACAACCTACCCCACTTATGACGTCACCCACAAAAAACCTAACCCACTTACGATGTCATCCACAAAAAAACAAAATCCAAAACTTTTTGTTTTATTCAATGCAAACAAAAGCCTTGCCACATTTTTGAAGGGTTGAACATCTCTCTAGCACAATTTGCTGGCAAGTTATGGAGTTGCAAAGTGTGTGTGAAAAAAGCAGCTCAATGCGTTATTTCAAAGTACGAGTCTTTCGTACATCAGCAGCAAATGTGTCAATTAATTGTCCTTTGTTTTAAGCCCCTGCTGACTTTAACACTTACGTATTCAGGTTAATTCAAGGGGTTCATGCGAAAACAGACGAATCNCACGTGACTTTGCATAGGAATTTCTCTAGTCCGGTAAACGCTACGGACCTGGTCAAAAGCTCAAAAGACTTGGCAAGTCTTGCAGTTTGCACTCGAAAAAAAATTTTTGGTTGGGGGTTGCGGATTTTTTGTGAGTGACGTCATAAGTGGAGGACTTTTAGGCCATCTTGGCCCACTTCACCTGGCCCTGGGCACCAACCATTAGATGGTAGTATTTCGCTGAAGTTTTTATTGGAAACTAGGCTACAATCCAAGTATTTTGATACATTGGATGACCTGCTGGGGTTTTGGGTTCAAAACTTATGATCTTAAGTAATAAAAATATTTGAATAATCAGTTAATTAGATTATTAATTAATTTGTTTATTTTAGAGCATAACTATTTCCATGTTGTAGGGCGAGTAACGGCTTGCTCTCTCCTGGAAATTTATTGATGCCATCCCAGTTAACAACCACTACTCTGCAGACTCAGATTATAACCTAGTTTCCACTAAAACCTTGAGGCAAAAAACTGCCACTTGACATTGCCTCCCAGGGCCCGGGAAACCTGGGTCAAAAATGGCTAAACCTACTTTTATTATGATGTAACCCACAAAAATCGCGAACTTTCCAATTAAAAAAAAATCTAAACTACACGACTTTCTGCATTTTTTGAGGGTTTGAACAGTGCTCCAGCTCAATCATCTGGTGAGTTATGGGGTTGCAAAATGGCGTGAAAACTTTCTTCTTGCTGAGACATTTTGATCTTTTGTCTCACAGTTGTATTAAAACTCACAGTAACTGTGTTCATTAGCCTAGATATTTTTAGACATTTTGAGTAAAATGACTTAATTTTTTTCAGTCATTTCAAAAAAATTTTAGTCTATGACCAAAAAAGGTCTGAAAAAAATCCAGGTGCCAAAATAATGGCTCACGCATGATTTCAAAGTATGAATGTATCATACACCGATGCCGAATGTGTTAATAGCAAGTAGGGTTATTATGGTTATTTACAACAAAGAATGCAAATTTTTAAGTTTCTTAGTTTCTGTATCCAAAAAGTAATTAACAACTTTTTAATGTCCACAACTACACATTATATATCTCTGTTGCTGCCTCCCACACAAACAATCAAAAATCCTTGTGGTTATGCCAGGAATCTAACATTTGAAATGTTGTTGGCAGTGCCATCAAGTACTGTTGTGAGCTAGTTCTTTACCAAATGGTAGTTTTTATAAATTTTTTGTCTTCAGAACTTGGTCTTTGTGTGAAAAAAAAATGTCAAGTTGAGTTGTGAATAAAATTTGTTCCATGTCCTTCTGTTAAGCACCAGATAACACTGTAACAATCGTCATAGCGTTAAGACAAATAATCCTCTTAAAATATTAGTTTTCAGTTGTCGTTGATTGTTTATAGCTGTTAAGTTTCAGCCATTGTACTTGCTGATAGTCAAAGATAGCGATTTTTGACTGAAGACATCTTTTGAATATCTTAGTTATTTCGCAGAATGATCATCTGACAAGAGGTAGTCTGGAGTTTTGCAAATATGAGAATTGTGTGTTTCAACACTTTTGTTTCTAGGTGGTTTGCCAAGAAAAAAGTAATTGTTACTGGGTTACAGTTTGAAAAATTTGGCTGCAATCAAAACAAATGCATCTTACTGCCATAATCTACTGTTTTCTTTTGACAGTCTACATACGTACAGTAGACATATGTACGCAAGAGAAAATTATTATGGCTGGTACCAAGATTAAAACTTTTAGGCCAAAATGTTGATATATGTGGCATAGAAATCTTGGTGACCTTAACCAACCACATAGATCTATGTGGCATGGCAGCAAAAGTGTTAATATCTTTGAAGTGGTTGAACTACTAAAGCAGTTAGCATAAAGCAGTGGTTTTCAATCTGGGGATCAAGTTGTGAATTATTTTTGGAGGGATTGCGTGTTGATATTTTATGTACACAGCTGAATTACATTTGCTCTATACAGTATAAGTTTTAGATAGGGTTTGTTGGATTATAGTGGGTTGCTATAATGGGTCATGGTACAAAAAAGGTTGAAAACCACTGTGGCATAAAGCAATAGTATTTTTATTAAATAGTAGAGCAGAATCATTGACAAAACTTTTGTTGCGATGCATTGGCATGTCGGAAGCAATAGTTTCATTTGTAGCATATACTATGAACTGCTTTTCTATTAAACCTTTATCTTTTAATAGATTACTATTGATTTTCCTGACCGATTACAGTTTTGATAACCAGTACACATTGTCTAAATCATAAAATCGCCTTGTGGTTTCCTTAGTAAACTGAATTGGATGAGAATTCACAGCTGTAGGTATCAAAAATATGTTACAATTTTTTCTGCTGTGGGATTTTTATGTTTTGTGTATTTGTTTTTTTTTGTGTTTTAGATTTAAAGACCTGTATCATGATGCAATTTGAGATCTTGTTTAAAAACACTCATTGAGTATTAATAATTTCGTTCGTGTTGAAAGTGTGAAGGCAATATGTCTTTAATATGCTCAAGATGCTTTGCAAGATTAAGAACCATTCAACAAGCTTCAGTGCTTTTGACAAAAGTGCACAATAGACCTTGCAATGTAGCATATTTTACCATGGATGTTCTGCTTGCAAAGATGCATTTGCCTTTATCAGAAGCAACTTCTATTCCTAAGAGAAGTTCTTTAAAGGTCGATCATTCAGGAGAGCTAGATCATTCAGGAGATCAAAATACTATCAACAAACTATTGAAAAGACAGAATCCTCGAGCTCAAATGTCAAGAATGGCTCGATCAACATTCATTTACGGTGTGGAGATACAACTTCTAATTAAAGCTGCCCAGAATCGACCACCATGCATGGATAGCATTTATCCTGATAATAGAAATATTATTGCCTCATATGTCTATGACAAATGGAGAAGACCACCAAATAAGGACTTACCTACTGTCACCTTGGAAAACAGGTAATTAAATCAATAAATGACCTAATACTGATATAAAACTGTGTACTATGACCAATGTTGGCACCTATGCTATTGACTTAAAACATGGCTATTATAAAAAATACGAAAATTTATTTCTATCCTTTTACTATATGCATTTATTTTTTCTTCTGCTCACTGTGCCTGTTCTCTTAATATTAACACCTTTACTGCCTGGTGGTTTCAGTCTAAATCAAGCAGTTACACGTGTCTTAGCAACTGCATAACTCGCCAGGTGATTGTGCTAGAGAGCTGTTCAAACCCTCAAAAGACTCGGCAAGTTTTCGAGGATTTCAAGTTTTGTGTGGGTGACATCATAAGTGGGATAGGTTTAGGCCTTTTTGGCTGAGGTCATCGGGTCATGGGCCCCAACTGGAAGAGGCAACTGTTTGACTGAAGTTTTTGTTGGAGACTAGGCTAAAATTCAAGCCTTTGATGGGCTTTCTAGGGTTTGTGGTTCAAACGCCAAGGTAATATAAGTAAAATTTGGGTAAAAAATCTTTTGGGTAATTTTTATTCAATATTAGTTTTTTTGGCCATAACATTTGAACCAGAAGCGCTAGAAAGTCAATCAGAGACTCAAAAGACTCAGGTTTTAATATAGTTTCTAATAAAAACTTGAGTCAAACGGTTCCCTCCTGTGGTTAGGGCCCAATGACCTCAGCCAAAATGCTTAAACCTACCCCACTTAATGACGTCACCCACAAAAAACAGAAACCCAAAATTGAAAGTGTTTTTCATTCCAAACTATAAGACTCACTGAGTCTTTTGAAAGTTTGATCAGCTCTCTAGAAAATTGACTGTCGAGTTATAAAGTTGCAAGTGGCACAAAAATACAAGATTTTCAGGTAAATCCGNNGTGCACCAAAGGTTTTAATGGTGATAGATTCCTTGCTTGTTTCACATATGGAATGAAGTTGCTTGAATACAGGTANGTGCAAGATAGAATCATCACAAAAAGATGAAAGCCCAATCAGCTGATTCCTTAAAAGCCTACAGAAAACCTAGAGCTTTTAATTGCTGAATCAAAATAATTATGACACCTGTTGGTCATGCTTATTGCTTAGTTGCTGAGATTGAGAATTAACAATCAAAATAACAAGACACTTTCATTCCAAGAGCAGCTGACCCTTTGCTGTTCCATGTCAAATTTTTAAAAATCTGGATATTTTGCTTTGTTGGCATTTTTGTGGAATGTGCAGATAGTTTGTTTGTTTCTGACCATCAACAATGTAGAACAGGGTTTCCAAAACTCTCTCTGTCCTTGTACCCCTTCAGCATTTCGATAGATGAGCATGTACCCCTAAACATAAGTGCCGGAATTTTTTTTCCAGGGAGGACAATAGTGGATTTTCCAAAGGTGGGCCAAAAAAATTTTTGCAGGGGAGGGGCAAAAAGTGGCAAAATTAGATTTCCATGACTCGAAAATAAGAAAACAACCTTCAAAAATGTGACGGGAAAATGTCAAATTTCAAAATCCTCAGGCTGCCTTGGCCCCCCTTTCGACGATCATGCCCCTAAAAATTCTTATGGCAAAAAGGCTGAGGAAGATGAAATATATTTACCAATAAGCATACCATGATGTTTGAAAATATTCACTGATATTTATTTTAATATTTTGAGCTTTGAACCAGACACGAAGTCATAGAGCACAAGCATACACAATCTGCACAGCACAGATTCATAACTGATTGAAAGATGTAACAGTCACAGAAAGTTTTGTAATGGCGTTGGTGGTAGGACCACAGGATTACAGACACTTGTTCGCTAACTCATAACACTTGATACTGTTGTGGCAGCTAGCCTCTTTATTGCGAGCCGTGGGGGAGCTAGTCCGCAGAAATTTGAGAAACGCGCCCTGACAATCTTTCGCCTAGAACCTGACCCTTAC
>JGI24159J19872_10012041_pt1 | contig 11307 bp, 7 predicted proteins | sample Ectturendosymbi4_FD_19872 | JGI IMG/M metagenome (IMG submission 19872) | reverse complement strand
ATAACAATCGCTTAAATACACATGCCATAGTTTAAATTACTCAAAATGAAAAACGTCCTTCAACTGCGTGTAATGTCCCGACATTAAAACCACTTTTATTTCAATACATCCTTTGAAGTTTTGTAGCTTACAGTGTAGCCCATAGTGCCGCCCCCACAAAAGTGCCGCCAGGACCGCCCCCCCCCTTAGCTACGACGCTGAAATGACCACCATATGTCACTGAATGAAACCTTCCCCATGAAAATTTTCTGCTTTTCTACGCCACTGATCAATGTTCTATATATTTGTTACAGTAGTCTATGTTTGATACCACTCAATCGGCGGAGCAAACGCGGCCCAGAACATGTGTTGCACGGCCCGATAAAAAGTGCTGAACAGCCCACAATTGGGCCTTTGCGCAGTGTTATTCGATAACTGGATTTCTCATTGGTGTAAAGTTTCGAGTTTTCATTGGTCAACTCTGATGCAAGATACACTGGATATTACAGGTGCGGGCTACGAATACGATTGTTTACGGGTTACTATTCTCGTACAGTGAGAGGATACAACACAGGTCTACAACAGCGGTGTGGCCGTGTGACTGACGTGGGTTCAAGGGTGCGAACCTTCCCCCTGACAAGATAAATGCAAAAACTGAGCCCTATTTTGCTGATATTTCGGTATTCACTACTTTTTTGGTTTTTAGGAAGTTGTTTTTTTTGCGTTTTTTGGACTGTTATTCTCCGGTGATTTCGGGTTTCAGAACAGTATATAGAAATCCACATCCGGATACACTTTCATTTCTGAATGTTGGCGAAGCGCCCCCCGCGGTGGCCAGCGAGACTCTTTCATCTACGTCTCCCAACCTGGCTAAAAGCTCTATCTACGCATTACGCAACTGGTCTACAGCTCGATTTTCCTGAGTAATTTTTTACTAGGCTCTACTAAAAATGCTTGCAATCAACGTGGATTCAGCAAACGTTACCTGCACAACTGCCAGCTTACCAAGGCAAATGCTGACAACGAAGCTGTCCACAAAGTATTTCGCATTCGCAATGGTTGGCTTTAAGAAGTTATAGGTTGGGTGAAGATAGATTTATTTGACATATTAGATAAATATGAATATTGAAAGAGGACATGTGTGAAGTCAATTCTTGGTGAATTCAGTTCTGGTGTCTCTATATGCCGTAACAAAAGTACTTAGTCAGATTTAGGGGCTTTTTTTTTGCCCGGGGTCCCCAACCTGTGGTACAGAGAGCCCTTCCACCTGCTCTGCGACAAACCAGTGAAAAAGATTGTAAGTTTCACATCTTCCGAAGCATGAGATGCTTTGTTGCGCGACTTCGAATGGTGCGGATATACGGAAGGTTTTGTTTTCGCTTTTTTGTCGCATAGGTTGACATATGCGAAACCTACAAAACAATGACTTTTGGAATGGCAATGGGTTAAAGCACAATCTACAAGTAACACGAAGCGCTGCAAATATTGACCTTACAACCTACAAAACGTATAACAGCAGTCTTTTGGTGAAGCTTGGTTATAAAGATATAAGGTTGTCAGTGAAAGATTTTAAAGCTTCGGCGTTTGTCGAAGGCTGTTTCTTGCACACTCAACAACGTAAAGCATATCTTGGGATCCCTGCCTCCACCCTCGATTTTCTTAGAAATAACAAAAAAACGTTATAACGTGCAAAGCGTGACATGAGTGCTGCTTGAGATTCGAACTCTAACGGACCAAAGCAAGTCATGAACGAACATCTTTAGCAAGAACCCATGGAAAAATGAAGAGGTAGGTTTCAGAACGATTCATACTTGTTTCTTAATTGTTCTATCAAAGAAAATTTATTTATTTGCACTGCGCAAAAACTTTTGAAAGCAAAACTTTTTGGATAAAAGAGACCATCAACCTCTTCTATTCACATATAATTTTGCCTTGTCAGAATTTGAACTCGCACATGCGAAGACCTTAGTGCTCCACAAACAGCCGCTGTTGTTGATGTGGACACTGGGAAGTCGATAAAATGCGCGGTTGGTCACAGAGCTTCCCTCCTGACCCACGCGAACGGCCGGAACGTTCAATGCAAAGTACGCCATTGATTGCAATTGATCGAATCTTCGACAGAAGCAGACTTATGCTCTACTCCACGCGACCTGAAAGCTGCCTCTCGACCGGATTACTTAATCAGCTCGAGTGTATTGATTGACCGAAATGCAGTCCGGTGCGTAATGCACGGTTTGCTATGAAACGATTTGCTTGCAGGTTGACCAGATCAAATATATTGCGACGATCGTTGGAAAACGTCAATACAGCAATCCCGACACTCCCTTTCACAACATACACGAGACAATATAAGAGAACGGTGCTCGAAGCCGATGCAAAACTCATTACACGAGAGCGGTACTGTAAGACGTGAATTGATTGTAAACCCTACACATGAACAGGGTCAGTGCGGAAATAAGGAACGTACCGAGAATTAGACGCGCTGGTCGCTGATGAAGGTTGACTACCACCCTGAATTGTTTTGCATCGATGGAATCATCCAACCAACGCGAACACCATCATATGCGGAATAATTAACCTCTTCAAGTTGCACAAAGTAGACTTCATCGCAGATGGTCGATGGAAAACCAGAAGGAAGTTTCAGATGGGTGTATGACGACTGCGATCGCGAATGTGCAAGACAGGACTGTGCACGAGCCAGCGCGATAGAGAAAATCGAACGGGGCCGGTTGAAAACAATATAAATGTACTGTTGCTAACCGCACAAGCGTACTTCATCACAAAAAGCATTGAGCAACGCGGGGCCATTAGATGAGGTCAGTGTAAATGGGAAGGAAGCAAGACTGAACTGAGGAAAACCATGACAGACATTTAAGCGTTTATGAGTAACCTTACCATCAAAATATAGGGTTAGAAGAAAAGCGCACAAGCCGAATTTAATTTCAGACGACCCACAGCTTTGCCATGTAATGAAGCACATGAAGCTTATGTTCGTAACATCAGATGCAGGAAGTGATTGGAAAACCTCGCCTTTTGAAAGTCTTTTTGCTCTGTGACTTCTGTCGTTCAGAAAAACGATCATAAATATTTACAGTGTCCTACTCTACAACTTACATAAAAATGAATGAAACCCTGCATATTAACTCGCTCCTATACGCAATGTATCCTCGCAAATTTGCAGAATTACAACTGCGTTGACGTTCTTTAAGGTTGGATCCAAAAAGCTTCGATGTGCAAAATGCTGCATGAAGGTGCGCAATCAGTCTAAGCGTTGAATTCCGTAGTAAGAGCATGTAAGGAAACTCTAACCGACGTCCAACATTTCGTTTATCGATTTGCCTTTTTCACAAAACGATGTTTTGAATAAACCACAACGTATGATGAAGCACAAGCAACGGTTCACTAACCACACGTCAAAATAAACAGTCTACAACAAAAAAACACATCACTTTTAATGTCTATCTAAAACATTTCCACACAACTTCTTCCAACTTTCTGCGCGTAGAAGTTTGGACTAAGATTATGTCCGTAATTCATCGGTGTAACAGTGACTCTGGTGCCAGCATACCACACTTTCATGGGAAACACGGCGTACAAAATAGTAGCGTTTCAGTGGCCACAGCCCCAAAGGGCAACACAAAGTTAAATCAACGTAACTGTCATCCAGCAGCTTTGAAACATCAATCCCTAGTTGTTGGTAGAAATTGAGGTCAAATTCGAAAGACTGGACAACCTAAACATTCACGTAGAGGCGAGTTTCAAAAATCGATCGCTTTTGGAAAGTATCACCGACTTGAAAATACACGTCGCGGCTGGATGCGATACATTGGCTAGGTCAATGAACAGCTCCGCGAACCACAATAAACAACCTAGACAAGTACAAAGACATAGGTGCTTATTAATTGCTCCATCAGTCGTTATAACCTAGTTTTAAAATCAGTTTCTCATTTGCATTCCACAACGCTTTTCCGACTGATCAGATCAGGACAGAGATCACCTTTCGGGAACGTATCTGTGTAGATACCAGAGAACCGCTGTCTACACGATCCTCACTCTTACAAATGCGTTCAAAAGCAAAGTGGTGCCAGGTACTTTGCAAAAAGTACATTTTGATGATCTTCAAAACGCAAACAAGACACAATGGGGTACACACTACGATGGCGCAGTACACACGCCTAAAACCACTTTCTGAAGATCATCATGCGCTGGTGATGTCACTCACAAATGCAGACTGATGAAAGTCATAAATTTTTTAAAGGGCCTGTATTTGAGCGTGCAGAAGAGCCAGAGGCGCACGAAAAATGCAGTTTAGTGCAAGGAGTACATTGATGAGCATGTATGGCCATTCATTGAAAAACATCTCGTTACATAGTCTGCGAGTGGTGAAAATACTTTTCAAAAAAAGTTTAACGTTTTTCAGTATTCAACACCAGCCTTTACGTAGGTTACGGTTTCAATCACTGCACCCTACTGCGATTTTACAACCAATCATGCTTAGATTCGAAAAATCGAAATGCTTTTTCTCAGGCGTTACATTCCCCAGTGCCTGTATTGACACCTGTTGGCTTCAAAGCAACTAACTGAATGACTAGTCGAGAAAGCAACGAAGTTAGTCGAAGAATAAAACAAACACCGCTCAAATAGACTCTGCAAGCACGAGTTGGTCTCTCAGCAATGTAACAAACAGACGCGACCAAGTGCTATAACGACAGTAACTGCATTTACGGGATGCAGCAGGCCGTTCCATTCACAGCTGCATATTGGACGGTCAGAATACAACTGACTTGACAATGGTAGTCGAGTGGCGATCCAACGATAAGATCAAAACACGTACAACGATACACATCTACGGTTAACAACAGCATATACAGATGGTCGAACAGGTCCCGTCTCAATTCTGGTTCCTATCGACGAAGCTCGCGTGCTGAACCAAGATTCGCAACTGCGGTGTCTTTTACCGCTCAGTAGGTTGGAGGCTGGTACTCGGAAGATTCTTGCTTCTGGGAAAATGGCGGCTAAAAACACGACGGCCAAATNTAANGTCCCGTGNGAAGTAAGTTACGTTCGTGACTTTACGGATAACTCAGCTTGACAGAGTGATAGTAAACGACACAGCAAAATACACTATGGTTTTAGGGCAGTGGTTCTCAAAGTAGGGGTAGATTACCCCTGGGGTAATATGCGATTCTTCGGGGGGTAACGCGGAATCAAAACCGCAATGTTGTTCTGCATTACGAGCGATTACTGCAAAATATTGAGGGTAATAAAACACAATCGCTCCCTTGATTTGGGTAACGGCTCGAACAAATTTGGGAACCACTGTTTCAGGGCGTCACTTTATAAACACACTAGCCTATTATCATGCAATCATTCTCAATTAAAAGAAGTTTTTCGACAGTTAAAATACTTGGTGATTGGTGTAAATTTTATTCAANGACTATGCTCCCCGATCGGAATAATTATAGCAGGACTCCACATTTGAACGACAAGCTATCAGAATGCATGGAAAAATGGCACTAAACGAGGAAGTGCCGAAAAACCTTATCCATCAACAGAGTCCTCGAGCGAGTCTCACATCTGACATGCAAATCTTGCAGCAACTACACCACTCCCGGAAGAACAACAGAAAACCCCAGCAAGCATTTCCCTTTTCAAAACCACGGAACAAAAAAGCTTTATACTCAAAACAAAAATACAAACTTTATATTTTTGCGACAGTTACAAAACGATTGAAAATTTTGCCTTTAGTTTTACCTGCTGGTATGAGGATGGTGAAGCCATTTCAGCTGCACCGGGGAACGAGGTGTATGGTGCACTACTTTCTGTTGCTGGATCCAAATACGTGGGCGCAAATGCAGACAAAGTTCCCTGTCTGTATGACTGCACGGCCAAATATGTTAGGCCACCCTGCAAATTAAACAACACTGAAATACAGAACACCCACGCGAAGCTGTTTCAAGTTTTTATATTGGGGAACTTAATTGGTGTGGGGATCGGCTCAAGGCTCTTCAGACATGTTTTGATGCATGCTTTTCAGGGGGGGAAAGCAAAACGATTTCAAAAGCATTTGAAGAAAGAATTCTGTCGAGTTTTAATTTTGAAAGGCTTCCAGAAAGCGTAAGTAGTCTTTGTCTAATTAAATTAACCGCAACACTCTCAAAAGTATACGGAGTCTAAGGAATACAAGCAATAGTTGTTGAACAGAGGAAATATGTGTTCGCGCGAAGGGCTCTGATAGTTGGACCATCGTAAACGCAAACGTGATGAAACGTCACGTGGAAAAATAAAGTTTCTGAATACCAAAAAGTTTAAATTGCGAAGTAGCTTTCGTTCACACCAAGAAAGGGCTTTGAGTTTGAGTTAGTGAACACAAAGGTTTTCCTTAAAAGAAGAATCATTTAGGTTGTTAGTCAAGAATGAACTTGAACCCCAAATTCTGAAAACATTACAGAAGGCACACGCACGTCCGTCCAAGTATCGATTCCAAAAACGTGGAAATAAACAATTACTTGTATGAAGTGTTTCTTTAGCATTGAGTTCTGCCTAGTTTGGCCTCGCTGCCAACCTTCCTGATGAACTGTGCTTCTCCGGAAGTAAAAGCATTTCAATTTAAGCAAATTTGTTGCACTAGCATATACAAATAAACAAAGACCACAACACGCGTAGCGGTCGAAAAACTATGGCACTTTTTTAATTTCAGTCACGGAAGCAAAGAGTGCTTCTGCATTTCGATTGCAAACACTCTGCAAACAATTACTTCGCTTAATCATGAAACAAGCTACGTAATTTACAGTCCAATAGCGATTGGCAGCACTTCCCAGCCGAGCAAGCCACATGTACCGCACAACCTTTGTGTGACTCCTCGCAGCGGTTGCTTGAAGCCTTTTCGACTTCGGCGATAACAGCATTATGGCCATAGCGTGTGTTTGAAAATAGTTGGCGTGCTTTCTCGAAGTCTTGGTTTAGTTTTTTATCATTTCACCCGTCAGCTTTTGCTTGCAATTTACAAGACTAAAGATGCGTAAATGACGAGAAATCGATTTCCTTGTAAAACATTTTGCGAGCAGATTTAGCTGCGTCGCCCTAGTGAAGACTTGCTGCTGAAATCTAGCCATCTTCTACATTAAAGAGTCAACCTCAAAATCTTGCTGGAAAGAAAGTTTCTTTGCAGTTAACAGTTGCCCGAAAACAATAGACACCGTTAACAGTTGCCCGAAACAATGGACAACAATTTTTAAGCATTTTTTCCATATTTTTGAGAGACAAATGGTGTGCAAAAAGTTCAGCCACAAGTTTACATAATAATCGGAAATGATGAAGAAAGCAGTCTGGTTTACAATACTACGTAAATAAAAACCTTATTCACTACATTTAAACTGCTGTACTAAATACAGCAGTATAACCAAGCCCACAACAAGCATCAAAGTGGAGATAAACATAAAGAGTTAATAAAGTAAAATAGTTTTTCTTATTGCACTTGAAGAAAAATAGAAATTTTTGAAATATAGATGCAACTGATCCAATCTAAGATTAACAACTAGCGCTATATTCTTGAATATAAAACTGCACTTTATTCACTGTCCGAAACAGTGATTCTTAACCAGGGTTCAACCCATAGTTGATCTAACTGAACATCACCCAAAAACTTCCACCCGTTTTTTTTAAACCCACGTAAAAAACAATAAAACCCACTCTTTACTTTTTAAGAAATCTACTGTAAAGTTAAAAGTGAAATAAGCAGCACATTTGTGTATTTAACCGTGATTTTTTTTAATCAAACAAAACGAACAGCAACGAAATTTCAAGGACTTGAAACAAAACAGAAGAATAAATCAAACAGTTGAGTAAATTCTACTGGCTATCTTCTTCAGCTCTGTAAAATCACTATCTGTTGACCAATTTTTTTGCATTCTCTGCAACCAACCTGTTTCTGATGTGGGACCATACCAAACCATGTTGAAAAATACACTCTATAGATGCTGAACTAGCAGGACATGCACATAAACTTGACACGAAACTGCAGAAGTTGTGTAGGAGTAGCTTTTCTCTGTTTGCTGTGTGCATGCTTGCCAAGTGCCACCACTTTGATGGAGTGAACTGATCAACCACACTTTGCAAAAACGAAGGCGGGTCACATTTCTTTACCCTCAATTTTGAATGCCATAATAGTTATAACAAGCTATTATTGTGTAATTCTAAAAATGGTAAAATCGCATAATGCAATAAAAACAATTCAGATTGGGTTTTTGTGTTTTCTTCAATAAAAGAAGAACCTTTCTTTTTAAAAAAAAGAAAATGGGTTTTTCTCAACCCTGGTTTCAACAAAGCCGCGTTTAGCACAAGGAAAACTGAACATACACTTCATTGTATGTTCCCAATCTATTGATTGTTTGTGCCTAAGCAAGAGAGTAGATTTAAAATATTTTAGTGAAGTTAATTAAATTGTTTAATTTTATCAAAAATTACCACTTTGACGGGCTTTCTAGGTTGTGGAATACGTTAAAACGCTTGCTTTTTCTTGATCTTTTGTGGACCGCTACATTCTGTTAACTGCATGGCTTGACACTGGGCAGCAAAGGTCACCAGTAAAAAAAACTATGTGTCTTGTTTTATTCAGCATAGAACCTTGCACCTTATTGCAAAATATGGAATGAAAATATTCAGAAATGTAGGAGTTACAATCAGTTAAATTTCCAATAGCAAAACACCACTAATTATTTGGCTAAATCTTCTTTAAAATCATCAAATTTTAAAGGTTCACAATTTCAGAAATATAGGTCTGATTAAAAAAATTTCAACGTTGTTGAGCTCAGAAGCCTGAAGTCTTTCTCCTTATGAAATTTTGTTAATTTTGGTGAGGGTCAGAATCAGATGAAGAATCCTTGTTATGCTGGATCACTTGATACGGAATGACCCTTTGATCAACCTGCTGGACAATTGATTTATGAACATGGCCCAAGTAACCTCAGGCACAACTTTCTGGGAAGGCACAACGTTTAAGTGTTCTATATAAATGAATATATACAAATTGAAACAACTTGCTGTTATATATCATAGCACATGCTCATATTATCGGCTACATGACATAATCAATAAATGTGTTCAAAACAGCAGGGTTAAAGCACCAGAATAAGAGAATATTTAGGGACCGCCACATAATTATTTCACAGCAAACAGACCAAAACCTAAGGTGACAAAAGCCACCCTTTGGTCACTCACAACTACTCACACTTTTGACATTGGAAAAATTACTGCTTTAAGTTGCAGTAATCAGTATCACGAGTTGCAGGAATCAGAAGTTGCAGCCTTACCCAAGATCCAATGGAAAAGAATGAAAACGCGATGGCAGCTCGTGCGTTGTCAGCACCATAGTCCAATTCAGATTTAGGTGCAATGCGTTTTGCCCAAGTGCTAGTCAGATAACAAAATGCAACAAAATATAGCAGCGTCCATGCACCTAAAAACAATAATGAGGGGGATAGGGTAGGATGAAATAACAAGCAAGATTACATGAATGCACAAACTAACACAACTTTCAAAGAAACATGTTGGTTAGGCACATTATACATTTTATTCTTGAATGATTTCCTTATTGTGTTACTTACTTTTAAAGTTTTCAAACCCAGCATAAATCTGTTGAAATAACAGTTACAGTGTTCAGCAAATAAACACCATTGCAAAATGGTTCTTTCTCACAGAAAAAAGAATAGTCACTGAATAAACACAACAACCTACCTGAAAAAAGTGTATCAGCCATTACAATTTTCTTCCTTTTTTCAGCACTGCTAATGCTTGGAAAAATAAGGTCAGCAACAAAAAATCCAGTAGCAATAATAAAAGCCATAATTCCAATTGCAACACCATAGTGGCATGCATTCACCTCCTGGGAAAGGACAGAACACAACAATGCAATCAAACACATTTTTTAACTTCAACATTGCATAAGACAGTTAAATGAAAAGTTTTTACAGTATATAATTAAGTTATACAGCAGATAAAAAACACTCTTTCAATTCTTGAATACAAAACACTGTATGAGGAGCAAGTTTTGCTAATGCAGCCTTCAGTGCAGCTGGTTCTGTAATTTAGTATTGAATCACATTAGTCATTGTTGCACAGCTGATACACTACATACAAAAATAATCCTCTAATGTATACCAGTATAGGACAGCATGTACTTGCATTTAGCTTGTGAACACACAACACTTAAAGTGTTTCAAATAGTCGACGATTTCCCATCAGAAACAACATTTAGCATTTTCTTCATGACTTGGGCATTACCGATTGCCACAGAGTAAGCTAAGTCTACTTTATCAAAGCTGCTCAATTCTTGACACAGTCTACATTATACAAGTAAAATAGTTTTGCAATTTGTACTAAGTGCTTTATCAACATTTGCACTACATACCTGTCCAAATATACATTGATCATGTTTGTCATAGCCTTCTGACACAATGCATCCAAAAACAATTATTGCAAAAACCTGAAAAAACAAATGTGATGCTTAAGCTTAAAGAGCAAATTAGCACAATACTCACAAATAAGACTCCGCAAGTCTTCAAGTCTGCAATGAAAAAAAAGCTTTTTTGGTTTTGTTTTTTTTGTGAGTGACATCATTAATGAGGTAGGTTTTTGGCCATTTTGGCTCATATTACCTTGCCTAGGGTCCAACCACTAGATGAGAAGTATTTTGCTGAAGTTTTAAATAGAAATTAGGCTAGAATCCGAGTCTTTTCAGCATTTGATCAACTTTCTAGCATTTCTGGTTTAAAAGTTACGATCTAAAATAAATAAATCAATTAATTATCTAATTATGGGATTAACACTTTGAGAGCCGGTGTACAATATATTCATACTTCAATTTCGGCCTAAAAAACAGCAGTTTTCAGTTGCCTTACCAACGCCCTAGCTCCTCTGCCGATTGCACTAGAGAGCGGTTCAATGGCTGAAACAGATTGGCCAATCTTCTAGACTGCACTCGAAAAAAATTTTTTGGTTTGGGGGGTGCAGATTTTTTGTGAGTGACATCATAAGTGAAGTAGTTTTGGGGTCATTTTGGTTCATGTTGCCTGGCCTAGGGCCCAACTGCTAGGCCGAAGTGTTTCGCTGAAGTTTTCATTGAAAACTAGGCTCGAGTCCGAGTCTTTTGAGCCTTTGATAGACTTTCTAGCGTTTCTGGTTCAAAAGTTATGATCTAAAATAAACAAATTAATTGATTATCTAATTAGTCAAATATTTCTACTATTTTAGATCATAACTTTTGAACCTGAAACCTCAGCAGGTCATCCAAAGTATCAAAAGACTCGGATTGTAGCCTAGTTTCCAATA
>JGI24159J19872_10012040_pt1 | contig 11308 bp, 9 predicted proteins | sample Ectturendosymbi4_FD_19872 | JGI IMG/M metagenome (IMG submission 19872) | reverse complement strand
TGCACCTCTCCGGTGGTGTTGCGTTGATTGTGTGATTCACCACGAACGGGATATGCGTGAAGAATAACACCATTATATATGTAGCGCGAGCAAGCATTAGTAAGAGAGATTGCGAGCATGATCTCTATTGTTGCTTGTTGCCACGGTGCGAAGCTTTGCGCACATGCCGCTCAGTATTTCCGATCGCAACAACTGATTCTGTTCCATCGTCGTGAGTTTGAACCTGGTGTCGCTCATGGAGTGCGTTTTAGTTGCGGCACGGAAGGGCTGGGGACAGTTTTCAACCTGTGTATGTGTCCAGCGAACTTGGGACATGCACCTCTTCAAAGAATCGATCATTACAGTCATGTCATCACCAATCGACACCGATATTCGCAGACTTACTCGAAATTTTTTCAGCGTTCGTTATTTGTAAACTTTGTTGTTGCCGAGTTTTCAATCACTTGTAACTCAAGCATTGGTTTGCATATAGTAGACTGCGTTTTCGACTCCTAGGGAAACACTGCCAGACACCAAAGGTGGCTACGGATCTGGACTGCCAGAGTCGAAGCCGGCGGGATTCTGAGTTTTGTCGGACCCGGATGCGGAGTCACTTTTTATTTTCGGCAATAGCAGGAGTCTGTGTGGTCGCTTGGATTAAGTAAAAACGTTTCCTGATTAAGTAAAAACGTTGCTGAATTTTTAAGTAAAAACGTTGCTGAATTCAGGAGTCTGTGTGAATCCCTTGGATTAAGTAAAAACGTTGCTGAATTTTGGTTGTGTCGATGATTGCCGGATTTTGAACAGGAGTCGGATTCTCAAATTTGGTAAAATTTTGGTCCGGATCCGCATCTAAAATATTTGGAACAGTAGCGGAGTCGGAGTCTGGAAATGTGATTCTGACCACTCCTGCGGGACACGTCAGGGAAACACTGCACAACACGTCAGGAAAACACTGCACAACACGTCAGGAAATACTGCGGGACACGTCAGGGAAACACTGCGGGACACGTCAGGGAAACACTGCACAACACGTCAGGGAAACACTGCACAACACGTCAGGGAAACACTGCACAACACGTCAGGAAACACTGCACAACACGTCAGGAAACACTGCACAACACGTCAGGGAACACTGCGGGACACGTCAGGGAAACACTGCGGGACACGTCAGGCAAACAATGCACAACACGTCAGGCAAACAATGCACAACACGTCAGGAAAACAATGCACAACACGTCAGGAAAACACCGTGGGACACGTCAGGAAAACACTGTGGGACACGTCAGGAAAACACTGCGGGACACGTCAGGGACACACTGCGGGATACGTCAAGATATCGTGAGCTGCGCTTTTCCTTCCAGACACCTTCAGGAATATTGCGAGCTCCGATTCCAGCAACTCGAGTTGGAGGAGGACCAGTGCAGCGCCGAAAAACAACTGCAGCACGTCGAGCACCTACTCAAGAAGCTGTCCAAGACGAACGTGTTCAACGCCACTTTCCACATTTGGTAAGTCGCTCGCGTTTTCCCAAGCAGGGCTCGCAAAGCACGCCCAAAGCATTTGCTGTCAGTGCGCGAAGTGAAGAATTCCCGACAGGGCGTTGTGCTTTCTTACTTTTGCGCGTTAATTGCCAACCTTTTTCCAGGGTTGTCACGCGGTATTGAAAAAGTATTGATGTGTGAAATCGGCTTTCAGGACCTTGAAAAAGTATTGATTTTGGCCAAGATGTACATAAGGCATTGAATAAGTATGGAAAATCTAAATTCAGCCATTTGTTTCTTCAAATTTTGTTCTTTACCGCTGATGACAGTTTTTCAGATGTTTTTCGCATTGTGTTCCATGACTAAATTTTTGAGAAAATAGAATAAGTGATTGTATTAAAGTTCTTTAATTTAGTACTGAAAGGTATCGAAAAAGTATGGAAAATGATATTTGAAAATGAGGGTTAACCCTGCTTTTCGTTGGCCCATTCTCGGTCTGTGCATGTCAACTTTTTCAAAAAAGTATCGAAACTGGAAAAGCGAACGACGCAGGCTCTTCGCGTTTTTTCCCCACGCATTTCGTTCGATGAAGCAAAAGAAAAAACGGACATAAATCTACTTCTGGCAGCGAGAGGTTAACGTGTGTGAAAGTGTCATGCTGAGTGATGCGTGGACCAGTGGATACTCACAAAGCGATGTTTGCACAGCTGTTCTTCACACACAGCGCTTCATATGCCGCATCCTTCTTCGCTCGCACAGGCATCAAGGAAACTTTGGTACGATCAACGGCTTCCGGCTGGGTCGGTTGCCAGGCAATCACGTCGAGTGGACGGAGATTAACGCCGCGTGGGGCCAGGTCGTTCTGTTGCTCTCGTCCCTGGCCAAGAAGATGGGCCTGAATTTCAAACGTTACAGGCTCGTCCCGTTCGGAAATCACTCGTACATTGAGTCGCTTGACGACAAGTCAAAGGTGCTGGTTTCAGATGCGTTTTCTTTTTTGTCTGAAAAATCTCTTTAACCCAGAGGTCGGCAACCTTTAACCCAGGGCCCGGCAATCTTTGACCCAGGGGTCGGCAACCTTTTCGAAAAAAGCCATTCTGCTTCATTTTCCAGCAGACATGACCAGTGAGGGGCAACAAAAGGTTGATACCGTTCGGGTACACGCCAAATCCAGTTTGATACCGTATTTTTCATACGGCTTCACAGAGGCATAGGCTAAATTACAATCAGGCTAAATTACAATCAACTTAAATCTAATGATAATCAAATGCAAATTTAAATTCCGAGTTTTTTCAAATCCAGAGAGAGCCACTTCAGAGGAGCAAAAGAGCCGCAGGTTGCCGACCCCTGCTTTAACTTCTGTGTTGATGGATGTCAAAGAGATTTTGAGTCTGTACATCAGACCTGCTTTTTTTCGGTCATTGAACGAATTTTTTTGAAATGACCGAAAAAAGTGAAGTCAAATAGGTTAAACTGCGTTTTTCAGTCATACAGAAAATAACCGAAAACGAAAAAAACGGCACAAAGCTTTGAAGCTATTTCAGACAAATGACCAAAATGTCTCAGCGGAATAAAAGCAGTATCGGGGACTAAGGGTGTGCGCGCTGTACCCTCGGTAATCGTTTTACGCATAAGATATATAATGCTTCGAAGAAATGGATTTTCACTGCCGCTTGGCACCGAAAGCTGAAGCTCGTAAACTCGACGGCTAAAGTTGCGGACCTCGTTTCAATCCAACGCAGCAGATGACCAGCGTAGTATACTCTCTCTGTTAATGACCCCCCAAGAGCGAAAGTCATTGATAAAGCAAATGATGAAGGTACTCTTTTGCGACGACGTTTTTGTTGCAATGCGATTACCCGGTTTATGACGAAGCTGTCCTCAAGTGAGTCTTTGAAATACGTTTTGCGCGTTCAAATAACCGGATCGCTTCGCGTGCTTGCGCAGGAACTGCCGCTGTACGGGTCAGGCGGCCTCCGTTTCCTGTGGGACACCAAGTTCGACCAAGCAATGGTCGCTTTCCTCGACTGCCTGCAACAGTTCAAGGAAGAGGTCGAACGCAGCAACGGCTTTTCTCTGCCGTACAGGTGAGATCTTCTCGAATGTTCGTCCCATGTTGGTGTTTGATGCGTAGACAGATATATAGCGTGTTCGAAACATCGGCGTTAAAGATATAACGGACATGGGCGTCGGAAGGGGGACAGGTTAGGCCAAGGCCCTCCTGGATTTTGAAGTTTTGCAAGACCTAACTTTTGAAGTTTTGATGTTTTCCTATCAACTTTTCAGCGGGAAAATGTTTTTCTCTTGGTTTCGAGTTGGTAAAATGAAATGGCACCAGTGTTGCACCTCCTTGGCAAAATCCTTTTGGCCACCAAACTGGAAAAATCCACTATTACCCCCTCCCCCCTGGAAAAGTCCTTCCGACGTCCACGATAACGTGTACGAAAGATACGTAGCTGTCGAAATTTCTTCGTCTGTATTTGCGCCAAAACTGGCTGCGGTTGGGTGTGAAGTGTTGCAAAATTGTACGTTCGCGTAAAAAGGATGCTGGTGCTTGAGGCCGAGCGCTTGCCCGGAGGCGTCGCGCATTATAGTGATAAGATTCAGTGTCCTGGTTAAAAAATGTCTGCTCAAATTTTTCGTTTAATCCACAAAAATTACATGTTGCTATTCTTCATTCCATAACGTGTGCGCACATTGACGTGCTTGCGAAAACCTACGTTTAAACGAGCACGCCAGCGTTGAACTCACGCCATCGAGTTTTACGAGCTCGCTTTTCGGTACCGAACCAGAGCTAGCGAGAAAAACATGACCCCAGCAACCTTCTCGCAATCATCGGTCAAGTCACTTATAACTTCTTGCACTGTTTGTATGTTTTTACGTTTGTACACTATGTGCGTTTTTGGCTGATCTATCTGCTAGCGCACGCCAACAAAATTTCCAACCGCTTCTATTGCTGCGTCAGCAATTTGCTGTTATTGCCGCGTCAGCAATTTACTGTTATTGCTGCGTCAGCAATTTACTGTTATTGCCGCGTCAGCAATTTACTGTTATTGCTGCGTCAGCAATTTACTGTTGTTGCTGCGTCAGCAATTTGCTGTTGTTGCTGCGTCAGCAATTTGCTGTTATTGCTGCGTCAGCAATTTGCTGTTATTGCTGCGTCAGCAATTTGCTGTTATTGCTGCGTCAGCAATTTGCTGTTATTGCTGCGTCAGCAATTTACTGTTATTGCTGCGTCAGCAACTGGTTGAACTATGCGTCGACCTTTTCCCTTCATCTGCTCGAAGTTGGTTGAAGCGCTTCACTTCACTCCCGACATGTATCGCCCGCACCAAGAACGCGTAGTTTGCTGTAACGTGTTCGTCGTCACAATGAACAGTTATTGTTTCGTCACAACCCGATTGCTCTTTCACCAGGATGGACAAGGGCAAGATCGAGGACACGGGCGGCACCAACGCGTCCTATTCTATCAAAATGCAGTTTAACTCCGAGGAGCAGTGGACGAAAGCACTCAAGTTCATGCTCACCAATCTGAAGTGGGGCCTGGCGTGGGTTTCAACCCAGTTCACTCCCGCCTGACGTCACATGCGCAAAGAAGAAACAGGCATTTGAAAAAAACCGTACGAAAAATCAACTTGACCTGCGTTTCGCAGTCGCCCACCTTGCACGACCGACGGGAAGTTTATTGCTCTATCGCTCGAACGGCGATCGCTTAAGTGAGTCGATTGCGAGGCATCGAATGACGACGCGCTCGACGTTGTCGGTCGTCGCTCTCGCCCAGCAGCGCTGCAACTACTGTGACGTCGTTTAACATTGTTACGTCCGCTTCGGTGTCTTAAACGTTATCTGTTCTTCTTTGTATGCGCCAAGTGTTAGAGCTCAGGGCGTGAAGCGGAGCAGCAGTGACTGGAAGAAGTGGCCTCTTCATCAAGTCTGCAAGAGTTTCGGTGAGCTACTTGCAGCTCAAAGCCTAATGTTAGCTGGCCCATCCCGGTCACTGAAAAATCTTGCGCCCCACAACTGGAACCGAAAGTCAACGGAGACGGACTGGATGTTGTTGCCCCTCGCAACGACCTGTAGGTTTTGGAAAAGCTAAAGGCTTGAAGCTCATAAAACAAAAACGGACCAGTTGCTTACTTGGTTCGCTTGTTAAATTCAGGTTTCTTTTCATGTGACGTAACATTTCTACCAACATATCGTCAGGGGCAATGACCCCCTAAACCCTGTCTGCGGGCCTGCATGTCGGTCGCTAGTAAGTACTTCTCTTTCAATCTCCGTACAAGTGCTGCTAGAATCCACCGGCAGATGGACTCCTGGGCCGGAGCTGCTTTGTTGGCCGCATTCTTCATTTGGCGCTTTTTCGTCCTGGTTGGCGTTTCGTTATATGGAGTGCAATAAAAAAAAGCAAAAGCTCATCTTCGTTCGCGTCACACACTGCTGCTCGATTTTCTGTTTGTAGTGTTGAAGACTAGCACTTATATCAGGGGTGGCCAAACTGCGGCTTATTGAGCTTTCCGAAAAATTACATACCTTATTTTTTTTTATTTTGCACTTCTGTTGCAGTGTAGAAATACCGTAAAATGGTACCGTGGTAGCTATACTTTTGCAAGTCGTTCCAAAAAGAATTATGATGTCACAGAAGCGCAGATTGGAAATAAATTCGTGTTTTTAGGATTTTATGTTGCGGCTCTTTGTAACTTGGGTTTTACGATATGCAGCTCGTACATAGAGCAGGTTTGTCCACCCCTTGACTTATATGCCTGTGTCACGAACAAGCAATAATCAAGCGGCCACGGCCTACGATCTTTTATCTCTACTGTTGTTTACTGTCACAGCTTTGCGCGCTTTCCGCTCAGGCGATCCGATCGCAACAACGGCATATACGCAGTGCTTTAGCATAGCGTTCCTGAAAAACAGTACTCGTAACTTTTTGGCATTTTAAAAATGAATCTAAACCCATTAACTCCCAGACCCACAGAGTGCCCTCCACGCATTTCGCCGAGCAGCTTTAATTCGACGCCAGCTCTCAAGCGGCTCGGCAGCATACGACCGCTGTCGGCGCCGAATCGACCCACCTATGATAGCGGTTGTGCAATTTCTGCAAAATTCAAGCAGTCCCAAAACAAAACGCCGGCCGCTTTACTTCTTGGTGCTGTGACCGTGACGTGCAGCTTTTCATTGCTCGCTAACGCGCGCGCAGGCTTTGATTGTTACGCGAAACATGTTCCTAAAAATGCAAACCTTTCCCACAATGCACTGGAGAAGCGAGCGTCGTGTGACTCGCAGTGATGAGCGGACTGAAAATTTCCAGTCCGAGTCCAATCCTGATCCGAGAAAATTTATCCGATCCAGTCCTGGTTCGTAAATTTTTTAAAAACCATCGGTCTGATCCACCCGTGTATAAACATGTATTTTTTAGGCAGTGTCTGTTTTGACTTCAGCCAAACTTGATTGGTTGAAGGCAAAATAGCTCCAGCAGTGCTTTTGCTTCAAGAGGTAAAACAGACACTGCTTTTTTGGCATTCCCTAAATTGATCAAATCTGTGAAATTGGATCACAACTAAAAATTTTTTATGAGTGGAACAATCACATTCAAACAATAAAAATTTTCTCGCTGCACTCCTGCGCGTGTTCAGATTTCAATACGTTTCACAGAGTTCGTGCCTTTGCCGAAATGAAGCAAAGCTCGCATCCGTTGATGATTTCAGCTGTAATCGTACATGGCGAGGCTTTGATAAGAATAACTGTTGTTCGTGTCTGCCATGCCGTACAGTTCGTCGTAGTTTTCGTCCTCGTAGTAGTAGGAAAGCGTTTCCGAGAAAACGTCGATGTCGTACAACATCTGACGAAACTGCGATGAGCTTTTGTCATTCAACATGCGCTCTATATCCTCCGCCAGCCTGAAGTACTTGCCAGTGTTGGACACAGGCCCCGTCGGCTCATCATCAACGTTTGTGTCTGGTTGCTTGTAGTAATATTCGTATTCTGTTTCGTCCACATTTTTGGAAGTCTTGCTCGAAGAGTCAGACGAATCGAATGCTCCGGAACCACCATCATCATACACGTCATCTACATTGCTCTCCGAGCTGTTCGACTCGTTCTGTGACGAATGTGCAGACGACGACAGCGGAATTTCAATTATCCAACGCGTTTGCGTGTTTTGGTCGATTTCTTCCGTTGCCTCGCTTGAATTGGTTGAGGCAGCATCAAGCCGTTCACCTCCGGCTTGCACAGAACGCCTGACGTCAACTTGCTCATGGGAAATACCCGACGTGTGCGCGACTTTGTCTTTCTTTACGCTTGCGGAGGACTTTGGGGACAGGGTCGTGCGGTTTACGCTGTCAGAGTCAGCGGTGTCCGAGTGCTCGCTTGCATCATCACTTTGGTAGTCGTAATTTTGAATTGAGCCTGCTATTCGCCGATTCTTCAACATTTCCGTCCATTCCTGCGAGGGTCAAAATATTTGTAAAGGCAACTGACATCGCATCTGTTAAAAAAGTTGAGAAAAGGGATCACCGTTTCTGCTGACAACAAGACCTAATTGCAAAGCAGTGATCACCGTTTGATGAAATTCGAAAATGAAGCCAGACCAAGGTTATAGAATATGGAAAACTTGATACCGCTCTAGGTAAAGTTTATGCAGTGACCGTACACCGTTCGAAAGGTACGTTTACGAATGATTTGAACGATATAACCGCAACTGAACGAAAAGCTGTTTGGTTCATGATCGATGGCAGTTACCAGTCGATTGGTCGTGCCATGCTCATCTTGCCGGCGCTGTCGAACTTGATGAACTTAATAATGATTTTGCTCAAGGCCAGGGGCGTAACGAGGAGGTAAAGGGGGCACAATGTCCCGGGCGCTGAGTCAGTGGGGGCGCCGAAAAGTCCCAACAATGTCGCAAGTACTTTCTTCAATACAGTACATGTTCTCCCAAAAGACCTTCGATTCGAACATGGGGGCGCCAAACTTGTTTCTTGACCCAGGCGCCATCTAACGTTGGTACGCCCCTGCTCAAGGCGCGTTAGTTTTGAAGGTAAGCGGAAGATCGACTTCACAACGTTGTAATCAAAATTCTTTTCAATTATGTCCTGCGGATCTTTCGCAGCCTTTACAAGACATACAGCTTGAGAACCCAGCAAATCTTCTATGCCGTTTGTGGCGGTTTTTGCATAACGGCAAACAAACTGGCTGGGTGTTCGGACGAAACTCACTTATGCATCTCTTTCAATTTCTTTTAATGCGTGGCATGCAAAACACTGGAAATGAGGAAAACAACGTGCAAGGCGCTACAAACTGCACAAACAGAAACTGCTACAAAACGAGAAAATCGCTGTGTTGCTCCGATAGTTTTTTCACTAACTCCATATTCTCAACTGATGTGGCAGACTCTATATCTGTGGAATTTGAATATACGTTCATTAAATTTCGAAAGATACAAGTGCGAGGCCATTCAGTGAGCTGCTGTTCCAAGTCTGGGGCCAGTCAGAATTGCAATTACCCAACACTGCTTATAGGGGTAGTGGGAAAAGAAGCTTTTTACCAGTTATTTATATGTAGCAATACTTTTTCAAAAGTAGCTGCACGCCATTAACCCACTTAGGGTTGCTGGTTTCTCTTTAGAATTACTCGTAGCGTTGGTTACTAACCCCCACAAGCTTTCATCCCTGGCCTTATTTCTGCACCCCTCAGTTCGCAATAGTTTCAGCGACGAACCAGGGACATCATACCAGGAGGCATCTGCAAATATCGAAAGGAATTTGGTCAAAATTTGAAGCAGTTTACCTGCATTGAACAGCTGACGTGATGCAGTCTGATGTTCTTCACAGGATATCCTCTCAATGCTGGTGGTGAGGCACACGTTGTTGCTTCGCGCCTTTGATCTCGCCAAGTGTCTCCGTCATCCCAAATGTGTTTTCTCGCAACATAATATACAAAGAAAGAGCCTGGCTTTTTGTGCAATCTTGCTAACCGATAGCAATCTTGAAGGACAAGCAAGAAATGATACTAGTTTGAAAACACAGGAAGTACCAAAAAATCTGTTATCATTTCAGATGTGCAAGAAAAAGAAGCTACAAATTATAATCGTATGAAATTAAACGCTTTATATTTTTAACGATTCACAAGCCTGCAGAATGTGCGCACCGCCTGTGACCCGACACACATTCGCGCAAATGCTTCCCCAACTTTTTCCAATATCCCTTCCAATTTTGGTGATGGTACAGATCCTTTGTTCCTACACAAACACCTTTCCCTTGAAATTTTTGTGCCGTTACCAGTTTCTTTTTTCTATTGAAGTGAAATGAATATTTATGCCAGAGAAGATAAAAGCATGAAGTTTTTTAATTGTTTGAGCTGTTAAAATTTGAGACCGCGGGGCGACAGCCCCGGGAATCCAACGCAGAGGGCTATGCAAAGAGTGAAATTACCAACACCATGATGCTTCTTGATATTGTAAGGTTAACAATACATAGTCCATGGATTTAATTTTTCCAAACTTGTTTTTTTGTAAACACTAGTTTTTACGCATTTAAAATGCCTATATTTCTCACATTCCTCAACAATAGACCCGAGTTTGGCAGGGGGGCATACAACCAAGCAATTGCCCCAGGCATCAACAGACCTCTGCACGCCCCATCGAACACAGCAGTTTAAAAGTTTTGAACGAGTTGCTGCTTAACTGGAATGGTTTTTCTAGCGCTAGCAAGCATCAAGCCTATTAGAATAATTTCCTCTTGGAAAGTTTATTGGCAAAGGTCCATATTAGCAAGACTTTGCACATACACGGTGATTAAGATAAGGAGCTGTGCTCCCTCCAAATCTAAGCTACGCGCGTGCACAATGATTTTGGAATGCACGCACATAGAAAATACAAAGGCTCACACGGGTTCGAGCGTTGCCATGCAAACGCTGGTTTTGAACATAAATTTTAAGTTTTGAGTTGCGTTTCAAACATGTTGCAACTCTTTATCAGTTCGTAACCACTTTCCAGCATTGGATTTTCCGAACATTTCAAACGCAAAAATCACTCAACAAAGGGAGGAGGGCGATTTGTCTTGCCATTTTTTACGCTAAACAACCACTGACCACAGAAACTTTTGCCACGCTAAGGAATGGTGTGCTTTCGCTCATAGCCAAATGCAGTTATGGCTGCGGAACAGAGGAGGTAAGTGCTCATTGCGTAGAGCAGCGGTTCTCAAACTTTTCTGCACGTTGACCCCCAATTAAAATATGCAATTTTCTGTAGACCCCATGGGTGTAGCCAGCCCAAAAATTTGGGGGGGCCAAAAAATTTTTGGGGGTCAAAATGTTTGATTTTAGGCGAATAACACTATTTTGCTTAGAAAAACGCCTCTCAAAGCACAAAATGACCATATTTTTTTTAATTTGGGGGGCCATGGCCCCCTTTACCCCCCCTGGCTACGCCTATGGTAGACCCCGTGGGCTAGGCCACAGGGTCTATACTACCAGTCTAACAACTGCCGATCTGCGACACACGCACTGCAATATTGTTTGTGACGTAACAAGCAGAACAGTTTTCATAATGCCATCACCATGGATGATTTAATTAAAAACTATTCGAATCGAATGTACTTTTAAACTACTGTAGCTGACATTTGATCAGCCCTCTTAATTTTGTTTGATTTGTTGAAAAACGCGGTTTGCATTACTTGCCCGATTAACAATAATTTTGAATTGGAGGCTTCATTGCTCCAGTAGACCCCAACAGTTATTCATTGACCCCCTGGCCATTCGGTGACCCCCATTCGACCCCGTGACTATTTATCGACCCCTTGGATGGTCCAATTGACCCCTGGGGGTCGATATCGACCACTTTGAGAACC
>JGI24159J19872_10012039_pt1 | contig 11308 bp, 9 predicted proteins | sample Ectturendosymbi4_FD_19872 | JGI IMG/M metagenome (IMG submission 19872) | reverse complement strand
AATTCTATTGCGGAACCAAACAGTCACGCTTGCAAAAGTGGGCATTATATAGGATGCAGATAAAGAGGTGAGTTCTCAAAAGTTTTTCAGAAATTGGAGTCTGAGTTAAAAAAATTCGGGAGTCAAGGATAAAAGATATTTAAGTCACAAGTCAGAATCAAAGTTTCAAAAGTACCAACAAGTTATGAGAATCCTAGTCCGAGTTAAAATTTAACCCTGGATTACCACCAACGTGTTGTTTCGTGTTTATTTGTGTTGATTTTTTAAGGGGATCGTGAGTCATTTAAAAAATTGCTAGGGGACTGATGATTAATTTTTTCAAAAAGTTTCAGAACCACTGCTTTGAATCCTTACGTAAATCCCCTTAATTCTGTAAAATGAAAACAACGCAGTTTTTCAATAACTGTTACGCTGCAGAACAAAAAATGTTTCCCACTGGACAACTAGTGCTTTTTGATAATAAGTTTTCGTTTTTAGCAACTCGTGGGAAAAGATGTGCAACGCAAATGTTTGCGTTAGGCTCTGACAACCGCGGCTTGCACCAGGTTTTCAATTTCAGTAAAACAAATGGGTCCAAGCAAAATCTTTCAAATTCCCTTCGTGGTCGAACCCATCCGTAGTAAGCTTGTTTGCCAAGACAACCAGTGCATAACTGCACGCGGTCATCATTACCAATCACCATAAAATAAAAATACCCTTTTGTTGCCATGACGAAGATTAGTCGTGGACCCAAAGCGTACTTGAGGAGGTAGCTGATAAACGTGTGTAAACTCAAATGAACTTTGTTACGGTACATCAAGCAAACAGACAATAAGAAAGTATGTTTTCGAACCAGTCAAATATTTTTGTATTTGCTGTTGCCCAAGCGCTGCGTGCAACGCCAACTGCTGCCCATAACAAAGAGCTTACCGTTATTGTTCGTCTGCGATGACTGTCGAGCAGTCGTTCCTTGCGCACTAGCTGATCTCGCACTCTTCGCTGCAGGAGCAGTGCTGCGTTGATTTGACAAAAGCAGCTTAAAGCACTTTGATGTTTCGACAACTACCACGCATGTACGACACATGGACCGTGTTTGTTTTAAGCTAGAAAGGCCGCCACATTGTTTGCTTAAAACGACACGTGTTACATCACAATGTCGATTTCGCAATTGACACGGGCGCAGTGAGCCACGCATCAGTGTCACAATACTACGAGTGAACTTCACACCTTGATACCTGGTTAAATGACGTGCTAGCAAAAATAGCTGAAGAAAGCGCTGACCAGGGAAGATTGCGCAAAAGCTCGCATTTAAAACTTTCTTTACCGGCTGAAAGCGAAAATTGATACAGGCACGTTTGCAAAACAACATAATTTGCATTGAGGCGTTGCTCACTCATGCGCGGCAGGGCGAGACAGCTGGATACCAAATTCGTGCAAATAGCGCAAGTCGCGCATACAGCACAACACACCGCAGTTGAAGAATTGCAGCGTAGTCGTCATTTGTTCATAATAGACATGCAACAAACAGTAGCAACAATGAATTTTAACACGCCAACCACAAAGCGCCGCCAAAAGCTCTCCCGCAATGCGCGTGAAAACAGCCTTACAACTTACGCCGGTGCACTTTGCTTCCTTCGCAGCCGCACAGGTCGAGCACGAGCAGCTTTCCCGGCCTTCAAGGACGGCGCCGGCGGCGCTTCTTTGCCTGTCGGCGATGGCAGCCTGCTCGATGGAGCGGAACCATACTGACGCATGTACCGAGTTTCGTTCAAAACCCTCACTGGTTTGGCGCCAGCAAGAGGTTTTCCTGGAATTAAACATTTGGTCAAAGCATCACGTTCATGCCAACAGGACAACGAAAAAAAAAAACCATTGCGAAACCAACAAGCGTAATTCGTCGTCGTACTGCGACTTCCAACATATTGACAAGTTACACCCACCGGTGCGCATGCGTTAAAACGCAGTTTCTGACAAATTACAAACCGACAAACTAGCTTCAGCAAGAGCGAAATCAACCAAGCTGACTGTAGTTGTGCAGTCTGTATACGACTTACTTGACGACTGCTCCGACCCTGAGGTCTCGAAATGTTTTAAAAGTTCAGTAAATGGCTTCTTACTGGCAGAAACGTTTGTTGACTTTTTCTTTTTCGAATTTTTACCATCAGCGGTGTTACTGCTGTCATTCTGCAATAAAACGTTTGTAGTGTCACACATGGGGGTGCCAACGCCACCATGTTTATATGCGATTATGTAGAATTACTGAAACTATCAAAAACAACAACACTGATACCGTCACGCAGGTAATTTTAAGCAAATTAGAAGCTGTTGGAGTAATACAATGCATTAGGATTTTGTCTTAGATGAAGACATAAAAAGATACATCACAGCTATTACTACATCTACCAAAAGAATTGAAACCCTAGCAAAATCCCCCTAGATCACTGTCAATATTGACAATTTTAGTCATGTCGGAAACAAAAACGTGCGAATGCCAACAAACATTATTTCAGTACCAATGGACGACACACCCTTGTGGAGTTTTGCGCAGTCAGGAAGTTGAAACTACATCTAAACGAGATTACTATTGCAAACTTCTTCGAAAATGCAATCTTTAAAAAACAGAGAACACTTTGCCTAGCCTGTTTCGAAAACCAAACAACACGTTGACTGCCTCTTAACAAGTAGAAACACTGGTACACGCGTTTGCGACAACAACTGGAAAATCAGAAACGCGAATCAAAGGCACAACGAACATACGGAGTTTACTTAGCAGTAACCGAGCAAGGAAGACAATCGATTTGTTTTTTCAACAGACGGCAATGTTTTACGAAAATCAATTTACGGCGTTGGGTTTCCCAAACAAGACCGTTGCTACTGATGTGGGTGGAGTCCTCTGCAATGCCTGGTGAGGAGTAGGTCATCGAAATCAGACAAGTCATATAGGCAAGATCAGAATGCCAGTTGTAATCTTTAAGTTTTTCAACTTTTCGGACCACTACGAGGTTTTAACAGGCCGTCGTTACCGGTTTATTCAACAAGCATCAGCATACAAACACCGTTAACCATGACGGTTAAAAAGTTTGCTAAGTCAAAGTTCAAAACAGGTTTAACGCAATCAGCGAACACTTTGGGAATGGAGCCAAATGATCAGAAAGAATAAGTAACGTGTTGTGAACTTTACCATAATATCCAGCGTTCAGTTATGACAGACTAGAAGCAACCAATGCAAACTATTTTCGGAAAAGGTAGCGCTGCAGAGAACAAAACGGTACGTTACGCCATCAATGAACATACAGCGGGATAATCTTGAAGCGTGCGGTTGACCTTTCAAGGCTTAAAAGAAAAGTATCAAACAAACAACACAACAGCAATCGACACAAGCTTGACAGCAATCACGGAGTTTAGGCATCACTTGCAATGAAGCCGAACCCACGATCTGTATGAACGCTAACTAATGGAAGTGACAGCATGACGCTAAACTTTAACACAACCTCTTTAAAAAATTTGCAACAGACTTTTTAGATCGAAACTGGCACTGTGAAGTAGTGTGAACAGCACAATCGAAACGTACGAGCTTGTGCAAAAGATAAGAATAAGTATCACGGTAATCAATGAACGAGACAAGAGTTGTTTAAATTTTTAACTTTCATTATCCACCTCTTCTTAGAACATATCCTTTCAGATGTCAGTGAAACCACTTTTACCTAAAATATTTGCCATCTAAATCAACTCACAACATGCATTTTGTACGTAAAGCCTAACATAAGTAGGCATTCCTGTGGTGGTTTCGTGTAGAGCAGAAAAACGTCAAGTGTCGCCCAGGTGGTGCAAGAATGCCTTTACGCCAACCCATTACTTAAGAACCACACGTTCTCTTACATACTATCGCCTCAGTCACTTACACCATCAAAATATTTCACTTTTCTCCTTGTGATATAACTGTTTTTTTTTGCCGAAGTACTGGCATGTTCTCTGTAGAGCATTACATGCGGCCATGCTGCATCATCCCGAGTGAAATTAGGGACTTCTACCCAAACCGAAGTAGCGCGCTGTGAGCAAGTGTTCAGTCACATACATCTCCAACCCTAGCTGGAAAGCTTCCGAACAAGACCGCATGAAACATCGCTTAGTAATTTCTTAACTTCCAACCAGTATGAATTGTCGCGTGCACACTGCTGCACACCATGCGTGCCTTGGCAAGCAGTAACAAACATGTGCCGTGACAAACAGAGCAGCATGGGATGCGCTTCACCGAAACAATCGAACCATACACTGAAGTGTACCGTGGGTATCCACGGCAGTTGATCATTCCAAACGACAGTTTACGTCATGAAAAAGTGGAAACCATAACCAGAGCTGTGGAAACGGAGCTGGGGATTTTGCCTGGAGCCGGAGCTCAAATTAAAAATTAAGGGCCGGAGCTACGCCCATTTGCGAGGTAGCTCCGGATCCTTTCTTAGATACAAACGGTTTTGCCAAATAAACTTACGTGTGCTCTTTATAGAACACTAAACGCGATTGTTACGAATTACGACACCAGACTGCAGCAATGGATCTCTGCAAACCTTTAATGTTTCTTTGGTTTCACCATCGCTAAGGCTGTGACATCGTAGCTGACAGGCGTGATGTTACTTGTTGAACAAATGCTTCTCAAACACTGTTCTAAGAGCCGCATGCAGCTTCCAAGCATCCTTTGTGCGGCTTTTGCCAATCTTTCAATAACAGATTATATTTGAAAAAGAGCTGATGATGTCTACTTAGTTGGCGAATTATATTCTCTGTAAGAGCTTGGTGTCTAATTATTTGCTCGGAAAGGATTCCTTTCAATAGACAGTGTCTTTAAGTAACACCTCTAATATTTTGTGTAACAAATTAACATGCGGCAAATTTTCTTTGCGCTTCTCTAACAAAATGGTATAGGTCTGAATTTGGCTCCCTTCAGCAAAATGGTTGATAACCGCTGTTGTAGAAGTAAGAAAAACGTTAACTAACCACATCTTACTTTCCAGTCACAAAGCTCAAAGCGGGTTTGTAGCAGTGTAGCGATCTAAAAAGAACCAGACTACAATGAGGTATATAATAAAATATCCATAGCTTTGGTAGCTGTGGAATCATGCTGTAAGCAGTGAGCATGAGTAAGATATGAAACCATTGCAGATTTAAGCGTGAAATGCATGGCACGCCATTGCAAAGTAGGAATTTTTATTACAAACCATTACCAAGGTTTACTAGATTACTGGCAAAGTTAAATAGGAAACATTACGTTTACAAGCAGTAGCATAACATCTCAAGTTATAAACACCGTAATTGGTAGCGAACTAGCATTGCTATGTATAGCAGTACATTACCAGGAGGGTATAAAAATTCAATGTCAACAAATGTGAACTTTTCTTGAAGTGTTCATCTCAGGAAAAAATCTATGATTTCAGCACGGTAGCCAGTCTTATTTTCTCCTAAGTTTTGCAGGTTGAATTGTCCTTTGCTTTGCGATTCATCACTGCTTATAATGAGTGCAAAAGATAAGAAATCAGAAGTTTTCAGCTGTTTTTAAAAAGTCAACGGTGAATTTCTTGCTAGAAGTCACACAACTGCTTTAAACAAAGGGCTTTTAAACACTTCTTCGCATTTATGTTTGATGCAAACGTGCGCAAGTTTGAAAGAACACATGAGAGAAGTCATCGACTATGTGTTTTGCGCTTTTTGCATGGTTTGCCCGGGCAGCGATGTTAGCAGGAATGACCAAGACTGCAACAGGCAAAGTATGCTTCGTCAATTGGGACTGGTCTGTGTTTACATGCTCAGACACAAATGTAGTTTTCCAAACAGCCATTTTTTTATTCTGATCGTACGAAATAACAAAAGGTCCTCAGGCATTGACGGCAAAACCAGCGACTGCCTTTCCAGAATTTGTTTTATACTGTATTACCGTTATCTTGAGTTACGTTTCTACTAGTAACTGTTCTAGTAAGCGCTGCTTGTAAAAAAACTACCAGATTAAATTACTCAAAAAGGTTTGGTGTATTCTCTTAGTTTTGTGTACTTCAGTGGTTCCCAAACTTTTCTCATCACGTACCATTTGTGGGACCCATACTATCACCACCATCTTTCTCCAGCAAAATTCAAACTACCAAATATCATTCGCTCAAAAGTTTGGAAAACCAGAATTGACACGAATGTGACATGAAGATAATGGCTGTGAGAATTTATAATGGCCATTTTAAAACCAAGTACACAAAAATTCAGGAATTAATTAACAGAACCCGATAAGTAAAAAACATAGCCATAAATATATTTTTGTGAAGATAAACAGAAAGTAGTGGGCCTGTTCGCTTACCACCTTGAAGGCCTTCGCGTACCACAGTTTGGGAACCGCTGGTGTACTTGATTTAATTCATTTTCCATTCAACTTGAGGCACACCAAGACAATTAAAATATTAATGCGTGAAAACGAACAGAAGCCGGAGCCATGAAAAAAGAGATCTCTGGAGCCACACTCATGAAAGCCAACAGCTCCGGAGCTGGAGCCATGTTCATGAAAAAAGGAGCACCGGCTTTTGACGACGGCCCCGCACCCCTGCATGAGGCACTGAACCTCTGTTTACATCGAGGTCTTTATCTTTCCTTGCTTGTTTTCTACACGATTCGTCAAAAAACATGGATCGGGAGCATTACAAACCCTAGTTTAATCAAAACGGAACCATTTCAGAAAACATATTTAAAATCTTCCCCAGAACCGCTACCTAGAAAACTCACGGTAATGACATTATGAAAAGCAACACGAACAAGATGAGAGATGGGTATAAGATGCTGCAACCCACACAACTTCCTTTCGATTTTAAACGTCTGATATTCAACGACTTGCAAAACTTCATAACTACCCTGCAATACATTAGGGTTGGTTTTGAACATACGGGTACGTTCGACCCTTCAAAAATTACTGTAAACTAAACAAATTTGGAAAGATCGCAAAGGTCTCCTTTACTACGTTTACATGTCAAGCGACGAGACCACGTACACTTCATAACGAGACGTCTTCCTGTCGAGGTGGCCAACGCATTGGTTAGTTCAGGGCGCTGACTCAGCAAATCACGTTCAGAACCAGACCACTCGTTATCCATACATGGCAACGAGACAACGCAAAACTGGCCATGTAAACGTAGTACTTGTGAAGGCGTGAAAACCAGACACACACAACACTACACCTGCGACTTCAACTTCACAGACGCATGCTCTGCAGAACTGCTGCTGTTGGAATCTACCTCTCGTGGATAATTTATTTCCGTGTCCGTCAGTAACTGTTTCAGCTGCAGAAAAAAATGCAATCATGTCAAAGAGATAATCAAACTAAACTTTCCAACACCGCAAAGCTTATTTTACTGTTACAAACAGCGCAACTCGTGAGCAATGTTAAAGGCAAGAAAAACGACTTCTCGCCAACTGTTTGACCAAAACCGTGTGATCATAAGTTTGAAAAACACTGAAGTAAGAATATTAAAAACTCGAATTCATTTTTTTCGGTTGTCTTCGCAATTGACGGCTTATTCTTCTTGATTATGAAGAGTAAAGTTAACTTAAGCTAAACTTGCACCAGACTTTTTATCCCCCATGCATATCAAAGAAAAATGTTAGAAAAATTCAATTTTTTCGCTTGAAGTGGGTTCAAGGAACTGTTGACTACAGCAAACGAACAAAAGTCACCGAAGTCAACATGAATGAGAACACAACTTCATATGCATAGGAAATTGCTTGCCTAGATTCTCACTTTGCGGATCTAGCCGACACTACATATTCTACCATTTCTTTGTCAGTGACATCAGCCACTTGCACCTGAGGTAGGGGCCGCGCAAACTTTTGTTTTGCTAATAAGTTGAAACCCACACGTTATTAGAAAACAATGGCCAACACCAACGCCGCCCTTACATGTGTTGTTGAAAACTACCTCTAGATGTGATAATACGTGTAACTAACGGAGCTTGCTTGCAAGGTGTGCGAACTTTACTGAAGCTTGAACTTATGCGTATGGCCCTCGGTTTTATGAAATTACTTTTACACTCTGGCCATTTCAAGGTATAGCGCCTTACTCATTCATGCAATGACGTAAACATATTATAAAAATGGCACACACAGCCTGAAAGTCAACAGCTGTAGAATATGGCAAAACCGTTCTTGCCACTAACTCGATGTTCTTATGTCATAAATTAAGTAGTAGGCTGAAGAAAAATTTGAAATTACATCAAAAGGTGTAATTGATACATTTTGAATATTCTTGATAATTTATCGAGGAAGGTATTTCAATTATCCCCATGAGTAAATCAAGCTTCTGTAAGTTTTCGAAATTTAGTCTAGCTAGGTGTATGATACATCTTTATTTTTCAAAATCAGGTGAGTCAATTGCCATTAAAAAAAACGACTCAACAAGGTTATGCAGACCACAAAAGGCCAAGGCGACGCTAGTGAGCCTGGAAAGAGCAGTGAAGGCCGATGCAGAGATGCCAGCTTTTTTCCAACGCTTTGCTCAGCATGATAGTCACCACTAAAAATTGTTTCATCAAAACCACGCTATTCTATCGCTGCACATTGATCTTGTATCAGAATAAGCACTTAAAAGCGAAAGATTACACAATAGCAGAAACTTTTAAGTTCCACTAAGCGCGAGCACAAATCTTGTCTAACCAAATGCAAAAATACCATTATTCTGCATCTAGTAACACATTTGAAGCAAAATCTGAGTGAGAAAATATTTAAACTGTGTCCCTCTTACACGAGACGTCTCATTTTAAATGCATCCGGCGACGATTTTTGCGAATGTTGGTTTTAGATAAGATAATACAAAAACACAGGCTTACGTGGTACAATTGGTCGAGCACGCGCATCAAAGCTGGTGTGTTGGGTTAGATTCCCAGTCGGGTCATAACGAAGACTTGAAAATTGGTACTTGCATCTTGTCCAGCCTCAATGTTCGGCATTAACGCGTTGGTGCAAGAACTCATTACGGAAGGACCCGCAGACCACCCGTGACACTCCCGATAGGAGTTCAAAAAACGAGTATGAACGACAGGTGTTCAAAAACTTTAACAGTCAATGGTCTCCATTCTGATCACTAGTTGCCTTCGCAAATATTACACGATTCAGCCAACTTTAATATCAGCCTAGCGCATTTCACGCCTCACAATATCATAACTTGTAAGTATGAATTGAAGCTTATACTGCAGAAGTGTAGATTACAAGAAAAGTAATAAAAAATCTTCTTTATTTTTGAATATTATTTGGCATAGTGTGCAACAAAGAATCCACTTGAGACCAACGGCAGTTTGAACGATTTAACGTCATTTATTTTAAAAATAATTGACCCAAGTTTTCAAACAATTTCTATGGCCTTAGCACTGCACAGAGATCTTCGGGATGGAATTGCAGATTAGTTGTACAAGCAGGCTTTATTGCCTTCTCTGGTCTAAACGTAACTTCTTTCTTATACAAAGTCGCTGGTTGTGAAACTCCCCTGTTGCTGTGCACTGGCTGTGCAGTGAAATATTGGAAATAGCCATTGTCGTAACCACTGAAATAGTTTTTCACTGTGCTCGCTGCATTCGATTTTACACAGGACATTTCAACTTCGCCTAAGCTGGAGCAAACACGAAATGTCCAGAGTTTCTTGCAATTTTTTGCCAAATCAATTCAGACAATTACGGATTGTATGGGTTTAGAAAACCTATATATTCCATAATTGCCTGAATTGATTTACCCCTCCGCACCCATCTTGAGGGTGGTGCATGAACTGGGTCTTGTTTGAATGATGCACCAGAAAAAAAACAGAAAAACACGGGAATCACTTCGCGGCACATCGCCGCGAGTTCTTGCAGAAAAGGCGACACAACTCCATAGAGGTATTTATTTTGAGATTCTGGATATTTGATTAAAATTGATATTTCACGACACTAAGTGGTGGCACTTGATTAGTAAATGGTTAAAATTTGAGAATCGTTGCTTCACAGGTGCCAAAAAAGTTTAAGTGATGTGCTAGTTTAGCCTCAGGGAACAATCGAGCAGGTGCTGCTTCGTCTGGGAAAGAAACAGCCTTCATATGTGCAAAGCATCAGTCTTTTCACTTAGTCATATATTATAGATTAAGGGTTGACTCACCACGGAACCTTTCGGTTTATCCACTTCCCGTGGAGGTGAAGAAGACTCGTTTAGGACATCAACTGTTAGCAGATTTTCCGGTTCAGCGTCGTTTTTCCCAGCATGTTTGGTGGGAGATACACACAGCACTGATGTAGACAGGCTAGGAAATGGTGGCGAGTTCGCTGACAGAGGCGATGGCGGGTGACTGAGAGAGGAAGAGAGCGATACAAATTCTGATACTGTGTCACACTCCAATTCCATCGACTTTTGCAAAGCTTCCAACAATCCAACTTCATTTTCCTTTCTGAACTTTTCCTTCTGCAGCGAAAAAATTTTTAAGCAAAACATCGTCGCACACAAGCAAATCAATGTCTCACGTCATCATCAGAAGTATTAAGGTTACAACTTTCGAGCAACATACTTTGGCTAAATGATATCCCCAAGCTAAATTCCTTGCGCAAAAATTTTACCATCTCAACACCTTACACTCTAACAACATGAACATAAAATCCAGTCTGGCATAGCAACAGTATAGCAGCTGTATCAAAGAATGGGGGAAATTACTATCATAAAATTAACAATGATCTGCAACGTGTTTACAACTTGCATTGTTAGCAGTGTTTTCTGCGCTGATTGCGTATAAGTCACCTCTACTTTTTCAACAGTTAGAAATCTTCATGTCTATTTTGGATACAGTTAGAACGACAGTGATATGTTAAGCAAGTATGAAGCAGTAACAACATACATTTCAACCATGTAGTGCAGCTTTACAAAAACAAAACCGTAATCAAAACATTGCAGAAGAGCAATTACGCCACTATGGCCAACTATGCCGGTACACCTTGCGTGCAAAAATCCTTAAGACGGCAACGTTAATTTTTGACAAGGAAAAAGAAATAACCTGCTGCTGCAGGCAGCGTTCCAATTGCATACAGAGCAAATGTTTGTTTTAGTGCGTATGCAATTGCGCAACCATGCAGACACAAAACTAGGGAAGCGTTAAAAGGGCTATGCGGTATTNAATTTGNAATTTTGCCAGTGCGCAAGAATGAGATTTCACTGCGCAAATGNTCTGGTGGTTCCGCGCATTTGCGNACCTCAGAGGGAACACTGGNTGCAGCTCTTCTCTGGTTTAAAAATTCAATTCGGAAAGTTTACCAAAACCAGATGTACAGACCTAAAATAACGGAACGTGATAATCCTCATA
>JGI24159J19872_10012036_pt1 | contig 11309 bp, 4 predicted proteins | sample Ectturendosymbi4_FD_19872 | JGI IMG/M metagenome (IMG submission 19872) | reverse complement strand
CTCAGCCTGTGGCGAATTTTCATTTTCGGGACCCTAGGCTGTTTTAAATTGGGAGCCCCTCTGGAAGGTTTGCGACGACTGATGTAATACAAATTATCACTACACACGCTCGTTACATTCACTGAACAAGTTGATTCAATTAAAAAACATACCGGTATTACTTTATTCTGAATTCCCTCCATATCAGGAACAAAAACAGTCACAACGAAACGAACGAAAAAGGCAGTGGTGAAGTTATTTGGCCACACTCTCATTACACATTTATTGAGCACCGCACTGGCCTCGTGCAATCTGAAAAATGAATTCAGGCGTTTTGTTCCACACATTATACGTAAATGGGCGTCGCAAGGTTTTTTTCCAGAGAGAGGCCAAAAGTGGTGAAATTTAATATTTCAAACTTGAAACGAAGAAAACAACCTTTTTTGCTAATGATTTGAAAATCCAGGGGGGTCAAGACCCCCCTGGCCCCGTTTCAACGCCCATGTATACGTAACAATAACCAATTCTCAACGTTATAAATCGAGAATTGCTCATCGTCATTCGCTTCAATCATTCGCGCTCATTCTGAAGCATCCCTGCACAACAAACGTTCCACGAAAGTTTTTTTTGAGGCCAGCGAGAGCTTTCTCAATTGTAGAAAATGTTGCAAAAGTTCAACCTCGAACAAGCAATTGTCATTCCAGAATTTCTTCCATACTACAACGAAGTCTCCACATCCAAATGAAATAAGCATTTGCGCCCCGCGGCACATTTACGTTGATGATTTGGCCCTTGGAGCTTTCTGAGTTGTGCTGGCTTCTTCTATGAAGATATTTTGTTAGCGGCATAGTAAAAAAACGTACGTTGAACCAAAACAAAAATACAAATATAATTGCTTGCAGAAATGCTGGATATTGTCCTTACTACCAAAATTTTGCGCCCCCCCGATTAAGCAGTTTTAGCCTGATGGTAATTCCGCGCCTGGCCTCAGAACTGAGCTAGAGGAAATTGCAGGTTAAGGATCTTTTCTGAATGCTTTCGCGAGCCACTGAAAGCGCTGTGGCGCGCCACATGTGACCCGCGGGCCGCTAATTGCCCACCCCTGATTTAACCCAAAAACAACTATCTAAAGAGTTGCTGACAATTTTAACAGCAACGCACAGCTGCCTGTATCTGAATGGCAACAACCGAAAATAACAAGAACACAAATCTTTTTTTCCACGTTATGTTTTCCGCAAAATGAATGAAATGGCTTTGGACTCAACTGGACGACCTGCAACGCTATTAAAAGGGATTTCCGAAAAAATGTTTAATAGACTTTTCCTTAACGAGTTTATCATCATAAATTTCATTTCAGACATATCTCAACTTTTATTAATTTTACTTGTTATAACCAACCATTCCTTTGTGTCTGTTACTCTGAGTAAAGAGCCACTCACCCAAATAAATCAGTGTTTGCTTTCAGGTTTTTCTGCGTTGCCAAGCAACATCAGTGTTGCACAAAGTTTTTTCGAAACTTACAAAGACTCAATCAAAAACAAAAACTATGAAGAAGCAACACAAATAAAAGCCAAACTGATTGACCTGGTTGCAAACAACATAGACACAACCGCAGAGGACATGAGAAATTTTGGAGAAAAACTTCGCGAAAAGAAACTTTTCTTGGAAGCGATCCTGATTTTTGACGCATCTTCAACTTTGAGCCTAAAAATCGAAGATGCTCAAAGAAAATTGAAGATGATTCAGTTTTGCGTTCAAGGAATAAAAGAAACAATCATAGCAATGATTAGGGAGGATGTTCACACAAAGGTGGTCGTGAAAGATCACGTGATTCCACTCATGCGTGACAAGCTGCATGACATAGACAGCACGCCATCAGTGAACGAACAAAAGAAGTGTCTTCAAGTGAGTTGGGTTCTTCATCGTATTGAATTCAGCCAAATGTTGATCGAACAGTTGAAGGAACGAGAACAAACACTACGTGAAGGCTTGAAGCGATTGGATGAAGTTCTCGGTGAAAACAAAATCAAACATCGGATATATGGACATTTGCTAAATAATCTCGGTAATGCGTGCGACATGACGTCACGTCACGAGGAAGCAGCTTCGTTTTTCGAACAATCGATCGATGCTAAAAAAGCTGCAACTGACTATGATAGTGATGAGGAGAGGAAAGGAGACATTGAACTAAGTGAAAAAAGTTTGAGCATAGTTCAACAGAATATGAAATGAATTGTGATGTAATAGTGAAATGCTGGTGCTTATGATGTAGCTTGTTGAAATCAGGCCATGTTGAATTGCATTTTTTGAGAAAAATATTGATTTTCCTTGATTCATTAACTTACCTGCCAATCTTGACTTGCAATCGAGCAATCCAAGTGTTTCCATATCTGTTTACTGGCAGTCTGAGACATAAACGTTTGTAAATGCACTTCTGCTAAAAGTTATACGGATTGAAACAGTCGTTGACAAAAGATAACCACAACTGTTCTGATTCATTCCTTTGATCTCCCGCTGCAGCAAAATGTAAAGCAAATGCAGCGCTCATGGAAAACAACTTTTTTACATAATTTATCACCAAGCTTGCAGAGATTATTCCTCAGAAAAAGATTGCATTCCTTGATCAAAACATTTCCAGTGATCCACAACTCCTAATGACTTATGGCAAACCAAAGCGGAAGGTACCTATGGTGGAGAGTGTGCAACAACAATTTTTCATATGAGCAACAATTTTTTTAGTGAACAATTGCCTATTATGTGTTGCAGTAGATTTTCAGCAATTTTTTTCAAAGCTTGCTAAATTTGGCACATTTGTAATCAGCCTAAAAAAAAATCTAAGTTGGTTTACTTCACGTAACGTTTATCTGACAATAAAGCTCTTTATTGCTGCGGCATGATTTAGTAATCCTATTTCAACACAAGGAAAAAATGTTCTACATAGAAATCATTACAAAAACTTTCTAACCTTTTTTCTAACAACATGGTTTCCTTTCTTGGGTTTGTAGCACAAGTTGCAATTTTTAAGGTTGCTCTGAAAGTGCGGTAAGTCCTGCCCTTCTTACAATTTAGCTGCACCATGAGTTAACATCTGAATAGGCCTGTACTTACAACCTCAGATTTAAAGCTAAGCACCTATATGGTTATCCCAGTGCTGCATACTCCGTGTACTAAGTTAAATTTATTTTGTTTCCAAGGCTTATCTTTAAAGTTGGAAAACTATGTTACAAGCGTAAAACAGGGTTTGCTTGATTGTTTGCAATTACCCTCGCTAAGCTGCAAATAACTCTCCCCACCATCATGTGCGTTGTCACTTCTAAACTACTGTCAAGACAACCGCACACTTTATCTACAGCAGGGGTCACCAAACTTTTTGAAACTGCGAGCTACTTCTTGTGTACCGATTAATGCGGAGGGCTACTAGTTTGATACAAGTGTGTATTACACACTTCTGAAATAAAAATTTTGCTCAATTACCTTCCATTATTTTAGCATAGACATTGATTATGCTAATGTTATTTTTAGATCAGGCCCGCGGGCGATCTACATGGTCTTTGCGGGCGACGTGGTGCCCGCGGGCACCACGTTGGTGACCCCTGATCTATAGGGTATTCACATATTATATACAAGCAAAAAAATCCATNNCAAAAAAGGATCTGATCTACCCTGATTAACAAAACAGGTACTTTTACATTTTAAACTTTNCATGGCCATGTGATGTCAATACGACGTCTCNATGACGTCTTTGTGATGCGTGAAGGAAATAAAATGCCCATGTAACTGTTAGTGTTCTTGCAACCATGTTGTTTGACCTACACATCCTGTAACCTAGTGGACTGTTATTTATGTTTGTGACGTGACTGTACTTCAGGTGGTTTGTTTTGCTTAGTTGTTCCTACTGTGACCTTGTCCTTTGCAATGTACAGTGGGCAGCCGGGGTTGCAAATTTTGGATTAGATTCTCTTACTTGGTAACTTTACTGTTTGTGGGTTACCGTTTTATTCAACTCTATTTTATACTTCACGCACTTCGCAGCGTTGGTGATGCTGCCAAGTGGGCGAAATATATACTCTGAAAGTACTTAGTGTCTTATTTTTCCTGGAAATGGTGTCCGTTTGATTTCCAATTTACCTGTCTTATTTTAAAGAAGCATATGCGATAACCCACCTCTTGTAAAGTCTTGATTGACTCTCTAGCGCAGTGGTTCCCAACCTGTGGTACGCGAAGGTCTTCCAGGTGGTACGCGAGACGCGAGTAACATCCATGTTTTCACAAAATCCTGGATTCACAGCTTTCTAGTCTACATTTCGGGATTTGTTTCTAACTGAATTTTCCTATAGCCTGCTATTCCTATTATATCGTAATATTATGACTTTCGATGCTCAGTTAGCAAATTCACGCCACGCATCGAACAATTGGTGTAAGATAAACAAAAAACAAAATCTTATTAAACTTAGTTGTGGTCTTTCATCATTATTATTCTTCTGAATAAACCAAGATCCGATCAAATTAACCGTTCTGGAAGAAATGGTAAGCATTGACAATACGGGTTGCCCAAGTGGTACGAGATCGTGAAAAGGTTGTGCACCCCTGCTCTAACACAATCGATCGGCAAGTTATGGCCGAAAATTGCCTCAAAAATGACGAAACCAGTTTTCGCGGTTCCTAAAGGGTAAATCATGTGGTAATAGAGTCACCTCATTGAGTGAGCTTCGTTTATTCTTGATTTTATAGTCTGTACNTTCGCGTACTAGTTGCTATACAGTTTTCATTNCAAACCCACCGACAGATCACAGCTTTGAACGATTACAACAAAGATTTTTCNAATGTANGCCAGATGGTTATGAAAAATTTGTGCTGGCCTGACGATTTTGAATGATANTGTGGTTTGAAAAAATGGTTTACTTNCTTGTCTTTCACTTAAATGTTAGGGAAAATTTGTTACANCCGTTTCAGTCAAAATATCANACAACTCTCCATCTTGTTGAAAAAAAACTTTGATCAAGGCCTAGGTCAGGAAACGTGCAGTTTCAAGCGGTGTCAATAGTGATGCGATTTGTGTGTTCTGCAACATTAGAAGTTGTAGAGTGGTGCATACGGAACCCGGCATTTCAAGTAAAGAAGCTAAGCTGATTGATTCGAAGTATGTGTACAAATTAGGGGCGTAAAGAAGAGAAGCAATGGGGGCACAATTCCCCGGCCACCAAATCACTATGGGGGCGCCAAATCACTGCGGAGGGCACCGAGAAGTTCCAACAATATGTCGCAAGTATTTTCTTGAATATAGTACATTTGCTTCCAACAGACCATAGGCTTGAACATTGGGGGTGCCAAACTTGTTTCTTGCCCCGGGCACCATAGGCGGGTCCAGGACTTTTTTAAGGGGGAGTTCAGGGACAAATTCATCAGGATGTGTATTGACTGCATCAGTTGCTTATCTATGCAAAATGGCGCCCATGGCAAAGTTTAAATGTGCGCCCTTTTTAATGATTTCAATACTAATACAAGCACAATTTTTACGAAAGATCAACCAAGAAAATAAATGTTTTGAAACAGAAAATATGCATTTCCTTTTTATTAAACCTTTTCAGCAAATAAAATATAAATTATCCATAAGGACCATAACAGCCTTCTGTACTCATTTATGTAAACAAGGGTTTTTTAAGGTGGTTTAGGGACCCGATTCGAGTCCCTAGATTTGAAAATCGGGTGCCTAGAATCAGAGAAAATCATCGACGGGTCCCTAGAATCAAAGAAAATCGGGNCCCTAGAATCAGAGAAATCGGGTCCCTACAGGCTCATATAGGGTACCTAACATTTTCCTTAAAAAAAACGTGATGAAAACTGTAAAGAATATCAAAACAGTCAAGTAATGACGCCATTCCCGTCGCCACGGGGGGATTTGGTGGGCTTATCCTCCCCCCCAAAGAAAGCTCCAAGCCCCTCAAATTGAAATATGATACAGCATAAATTAGTGGAATTTTTGTCAAAGTTGAATGTCAAGCCCCCATGCACGAACGTAAAGCCCCCCGCACAAACGTAAAGCCCCCTATTGACGACTTTCTGGCGATGGTTCTGAATGACGTTATCATAATTTATACATAGTATTGGCTGACAAATGGTTAATCTTACAAAAAATTCCACAACATATTGCAACTGCAAACGATAATTTTTTTAATGAAATACATGTAATTTGGATGGTACAGTAAGGTATGTAATGCATAACATGTATTACTTGTGTTCGAAAGACACAATTTCATTGACACATCAATATATCCAGCCTTTTTGTGTGTAAGTACTATAACATTCTAATAAAAACGACACTTTCCGTGCCTTTTTCGAAGCAAATTCATCTGTGATTTCGTTACAGTCAGCTTTCTCTGTTTTACCCCTCCTATACCCATCTAAGCTAGATGAAGGACACACAATCTGTCCCGACTCCTGACTCATTGAGGCTCGGAGGTATGAAAGAATCAGTTTCTCTCAGCTTGCAATAGATACTGCCATGGTCAGAATGTCTGCAAAGCAACTTGGAAAGACGCTTTCAACACCATATTCAAGTATGGACGTCAGGAAGTCTTCAAGACGCGATACTTTTAAGTTGCACGAAGTAATACTGTACTAACATTTTGCAATCTAGAATTGTAAATAATCGCTTGCTGTCTGCATATGACCTGAGCGAATCTCCTAAATTCTCACACATAGATTTCAGTTTCTCACAGTCAGATATGACTAACATCCTCTTGCCCGAAACGCAGTAGCACGGACTTACTTAGCCTTTTATAGCGTGAAAAGGACCACGTCTTGTAGATTCGGCAAGCAAGCGTTCTTCGTCTATCACAAGTGGTTCTTAACATTTTCTCTGCCACGCCACCCTCAAGAAAATGTCCTTTGTTTCAAGCCCCCTTGACGTTTAAAGTAAACTAGATAGAACACTTTTCGTTTAAAAACTTTCCATGTTATAAAACGCGTAAGAGCTCGCGCCCCCCTTGAAATGAGTTGAAGCCCCCTGGGGAGGCGCGCCCCCGGGTAAGAATCCCTGGTCTATCATAATGTCTGACCGTCGTGTTGTGTCACAATACCACCGTTTCGGCATGATACACTAATTGATGGTGCTGGCGCAACTCGCCCTGCATTACATGAGGGCGCTATGGTGATGCAGTTTTGCAGTTTAATGGTCGCATGTGGCGCAAGACAAAAGGTTCAAGAAACTGTAAGTCACAAACTTTAATTTTTGCCATACAATTTTTGCGCCCCCGTCAAAGTGGCGCCCATGGCACATGCCATGCCTGCCATACCCTAGATACGCCACTGGACTGCATAGCGGTGAAGACCCAACTGCTCAGGTAACTTTTTTTAACTAACAAGGTTAATACCACAGACTTGGCCAAATCGCATTCTCATCATTTCCTGGGCTTACTGCCTACTGGGACGTTTCCGGAACGGAAGCGGCCTTCACAACAGTTCAGAAATTATTCTCAAACTTATCTTACCCTAATAAAGGGTATTGTCGAATACCGAATTTGTCGAATATTTGTCGAAAATGTTGATTGTCGAAACAAAATTTATTATTAACAAAACAAACACAGGCCCACGCAGAAAAAACGCGTGGACAGGCATAAAAGTGACACAAAAAATCGAAATGCTGCCAGTAACTTTGGTTGGCAGTCTGTACAAGACCCATGCTGTATTGTGTTCGAAAATTGCAGATAAGTATGGAATATAAATTCATGACATTCTGACTGGAAAATTTGTTTATTTTCGGAAAATTTTCCGATTTTCATTACACACCATGATTGTCTACCCAAAATGGCGAAATTCGTTTAAAAAATACCAATCACAAACTATTTTAAGCAAAATTCTATTGATTATCAAAGCCATCTGACCATAGAAAACAACTTGAAGGTCGAAAAAAAGGTACTTATTTCGAAAACAAGCAAAACTTTCCCACCCGAAAAAACACTTGAGGTACGCGCATAGACGTAGGCAGGGGGGCCATTCCACCCAAATTTCTTGTATTTTGTGCTTTGAGAGGCGGTGTCGAAAAAAATACTGCTGCTCGCTTGAAGTCAAAAGATTTGCCCGCCCCAAATTTGCGGAGTGGCTACGCCACCAGGCACGCGTAGAGACAAACATCCCAAAAACTCGAAGCAATAAATGGCACTTTGCCCTGGAAGGTGTTTGTTACATCACAAGGCATTGAAAATGATCAGTCAATGCTTTTACACGTCACAGCGGGACATGTGAAGTTTGCAGTTTGTAGCGAGTCCATGACCAACTTCTGCTCATCCATTCAATTTTTTGTACGCAATGCAACTATATCGCAGTAACGAAATTTTAGAAATACTGTACTGTACAGTAGGTTGCAAAAATTTTATTAGAGATAGCAGAATATGGGTCGATAAAAGAGCATCTGACTTCGTGCTGAGCTGAACTTTTGTCCAAAATTTGTTGCTGGCAGGTCTGATGCTAATCAGCAGTCTTTTTTAGCATAGCGTACACTTGATCTAGCGCACTTCATTTTTAGTCTACCTGACATGTAGGTTACATTTTAAGGTTAAGTTTGCTGTTGTGGAATTTATGCTGTGACTGAGGGCTCTAAACTAACCTGTAGTTAACTGCATTGTAGGTTCGTTGTCGCGTAATTTTGATTTCTTCACTTAACTAACAAAGCGAGCTCCACTCATTCATGAAAGCTTGCAGGAAAATAATAATATGGCAGTTTTTTTAAGGCAAATGTAAGGTTCCCGGTATGGATTTTAGGGACCCGATTTCTCTGATTCTAGGGACCCGATTTTCAATTCTAGGTATCCGAATCGGGTCCCTAAAACACCTTAAAAAACTCATTTTCGTCTTCTGCTTAATTAAGTTTTGTCCACAGTCTGCTGCTTCTTCAACTTTTGTCCGCAAAAAGCCCAATCTTATCCAAATGAAACAATAGTTTTAAATACTTAGTTTACGTGTAGTTCATGTAACATTTAAATATTTATTGCATGAAAACTTGCTTATTAGAAATGTCCGTTTTTATTGAAATAAACACATTCGGACTGCGCAAATTCAGCAAAATGAGCTTTGCATTAAATATTTTCGTCGTTATCCCTGTGCAAGAAATGGTTAAATACTATTCAAAAAAATCACCTCAATGGACGTTTCTGTGTCGGGAACCATCGATCAAAAACGTATCTGAAAAAATGTAGAGGGAGACTTCAGCCCCCTTAGCCTCCCCTGGATCCGCCTATGGGTACCATCTAAACGCGTTACGCTCCTGGTGCAATAGATTGTGTAGTAGTATTTCGAAGACGTTAGAAACTGACGGTAATATAGCAATAGGTCTACATTTAGGTATGTCATATGTTGGGCCGGATTTGTGCTGAGGTATGACCGACGCAATTTTCCACAACGTTGGATACTGGTTGGTTGCAAAAATGAAGTAAAAAAGGAGACTAAACGGTGAAACCAGCGACTGGAACATGGCAAGTGGCTAGGTAATTATCAAAAGCTTTAGATTTTCTCAAATTCAGACCGGCTAAGCCACAATAAACACCAAACGGTTCGATGGTAAGTAGAGGTATGCGGAGGTTAGTAATACAGTTGAAGGGAGGAAGTGGCTTAGAAAGAACGACATCCGGAGCAATAGAGATTGAGCCGAAGTGCTCATTAAACAATTTGGCTTAAGAGAAATTGTCGCAGTACACATCGTTGCCATTTTTTCAAGGAGCATTGGACTGTGGTGCAGTGCCAAGAGGATTTTTAACAGTCTTCCAAAAATCAGGTCGTGCGCTGGATACATGCTGAAGTTTCTCCAGAATGTGCAGTTTGTATTGTTGCTTCCTATTTGTTGCTTTCCATATCCTAGGAATATTTGTAGACTGGGCTAAGTGTTTTGCGCCTTTGGTAAATAAACGTTGTTTTTTTGCGAATCAAACGTTTTAAATTTAGTGCAACGAGGGTTTGCTTTAATTGAGTAGGTGAATTTTATGACGGACCTTCAAGAAACTAAAAATTTAGGGTATATGTTGAATTCGACAAAATCCCGGACAATGACATGTGGTTTGTGAGAGAACAGATTGGATGTTACGGCCCAAAATAAAATTCTTGCGCAGTTTCATGATTACTTTGTACTTCATATGGTACAATGGAAGCTATTAGTAGTAAGTAGGGTGCGCCATAGGAAATTTTCAGAGACGATTATCTGAAAGTTTAACCATAAACATTAAAAAAGGACAGTGGTCTGCTTTCAGAAACACCCTCAAAGTGGAAATGAAGCAAATACCTGTACTTCAATTTTACAACAAGCTGTAAGAAAAGTGTGTGCACATATGTTGACAATAACAGGAGGAACTAAAAGCGAAAGGAATTTGTCGGGCAACACCATAAAAATGCTTGAAACTGGAGTTTACTGTAGATCCATACAGTGAACAGCTGCAACGTTTTTGTTTAGTATGCTGGCAAATTCTCCTAAATCAGTGTGGTCCAACTGTCCAACTACAGGCACGCGGGCCGCATGTAGTCTGCCACAGCGTTTTCAGTGGCCCGCGGAAGCATTCAAGAAAAGTCCACAAATCTGAAATTTGTTGAAAAGCGTGTGAGGTTACATTTGTCTCACTGAATTTTTGCCCTGGACAAGGTGCATTTGCACAAGAACAATGCCTTTTCTGTATGCCATTTTGTTTTATTTATTTACACTAAACCTCGGTTAATCCGGATCTTCGCCAATACTGGACAAAACTGCTGGTACGAATGATTTCTAACGTTTTTCTTTATAACAATCTTCGGTTTATCGGGATTTTTTAATCCGGATCTTCGCCAATACCGGATAAAATCTGCTCTTTTCACATCTCATAATCCGGATTTTTGTCTCTAGCAACGATTCGGCAGCTTTCAGGCGCAACACAAGCATGCTCAAAATCACCAACGAGCGTATAGAATTATGATAACAACGGCTCCAACAGCGTGCAACGTTCGCCTAATCGTAGAGACGATTATTGCGTCACACACGGGCATGGCTTATGTTGAACATAACGCTCAGGGCACAACGCCGCATCACGGTTTCAGTCTATTGATCAGTATTGACTGTTGAGTGTGCTTGTGTCGACCATTATAAATGAGTGTATTGTACACGGTAAGATGTCTGGAGGGTATTACACTCTTAATAGAGTGACTGCTTATGGACCAGTCGCAGAAAAATCTGCGTCAGTCCAAAACCCAAGATTTCTTTGCAGCCAAGTAATTTAAAATTATGAGCTGGAGATTGTTCATAACTGCCTGGATATGGCGGTAATTATTCTGATGTGCCATTGTAAAAGCATCAATAATTACGTTTTGCTTCTGCG
>JGI24159J19872_10012034_pt1 | contig 11310 bp, 8 predicted proteins | sample Ectturendosymbi4_FD_19872 | JGI IMG/M metagenome (IMG submission 19872) | reverse complement strand
AATGGGCCAAAAAGTAATAATTAGGTTTCGGTAGGAATCTGGGTTATCGTCTGGGTACAAAAACCATCTCACCACTTTTTGCAGACCTTTCGTCCACCAGGCTATGCATGTTTAAGATTGTGTTCGGCGATAGTTCACTTTATATGAAAAATTGCATTTATTTTGTCAGCTAAGGCTGATCAGCGCAAGCGCTGACATCATTGGCTGCATTAGGCCTACCAAATTCTGTAGCATTCTTGCGTAGTTTAGCAAGATTCGATTTTTCAAACCGGGGTGTGCGCCAGCCAGTCCACCCGCACTTACTCTATGCTCGGCGGCTCGTATTCGACAAAGACATTAGCGCAGCCTCATTTTTCCGTAGTAAATTGCTCTGACGAATTGATGAGTGTGTTATACTCCCCTGTTTTAACGCGCAGCCTGATATTTTTGCAGTTACGAACTGCTGTGTCGTAGCATTGGGTGTATTTTCCTCCGATAGCCTAACTTGGAGTGCTAATAGTTTATATTCAGTGCAATGACACATAAAATAAGGAGAGTGGATGTATAGAAAAACGTGCATATCATGTCAACAAACTTCGCCAAAACGTTGGTTTGGAAACAGGACTATGACGTCAAATTGTGACGACACAAACAGCGCACATCAAATACAAATGACTACCCTGTTCCACTGATATGAAGCCCACCTCCATGAAAATTTTCTGCGTACGCCACTGCCTGCCTGAAAACTGCCACGAGCAATTCCCCAACATGTAAGCTGTATTTGTTCAAAGTTAAAATATCTCAAGAGATAAGTCAAAGTGATCTTTGAATACAAACTACCAATTTTAATTTGACTCAACTTGACCCGCGTTTCCAACTAGGCACAAAATCCTTCAAGATTTTAAAAAATGTGATGTACAGACTTGGGTCGATTACACTACTGTATGAATTGGTTGCTGGAGTCGACCTTCGTGACGACGTCTGTTAGAATCTACACTGCCAGATTTTCACCACCGCTAGATCAACAAATGGTTCTCTTTTTTGTTTTCTTTTTTAACATTCCCGAAATATTTTGTAATGTGGTTATTCATTTCACTTAAAGCTACCTATATTAACACTCTTCCTAATTACTTGCTTTTGTTAAAATCTTCTCAGCCTACAATTGCTGTAAAATTTTATCCTTCGTTGGTGTAATTTAAATGTTCTCACAACTTACTGAAATTGCAATAATTTTTTAAGACAATTATAGAAAAAATACTGAGACTGCCACCTGGCTCTGCAGTTCATCCAATGCCAAGTGACACTAGACGCTAACACGTTATTCAACCTACGTGGCTAATGGAATTGATTTAGGTCCACTGATTCGCCACGATGCATAGACAACATAGCCGGCCATAACTGAAGAGCTTGTGCCTAATGCTTATGCGTCAGTAATATGCAAAAACAACAAATCTCCTGCCAGAACTCTGGTCAAGTTTTGAGGGATAGACAGCCGTAAATTTACGGATATGTACGCGCGAGATTGAGCGGCAAGTGTTGAAGTAGCTAGTGTCCACAAAGGTGACAAACAAGCAAATCGATCGGCAAATTCTTTTATTGGAAATCGATTTGACGTGGCACTGCACATCCTCAGTCCTACAATCTTGTGGTTTGCGCTTTGGCTCATCGTGTGGAGAGCAAAAACAACAAGCTTGCTGTGTTGTCATAGTATAACTGCCACAACGCTTGAGTAATTGTATCCTTCTAACATCACGTGGACTGCTGTACACTACACTGTGCGCTTATACACTGTACAGCACTTGGATGTTCACGAACCAGGGTACAGAACCGGACTGGACCATAACTGAAGCAGATTTTCAGCGAATGATGACCAAATCGGACTGTAAAGTCTTGAAAATTGCGGACGTGTACAGAATTGGACTTGGAAAATTTTACTTGAGAAATCCATTCGAATAAGATCCCATAGATGTGTGATGAGTGGATGTATGTACCAAAGGTACGTGAGACGGCAGTTGGTCCAGTCGGCAGTAAATAAAACGGTCCTGCAAAAAAGTCGGCTGACGTATCCCACAGGGAAGGGAGCCGGCAGTTGGAGAAAGTTAAAAACAACGATGTGCGCAGTGTGGGCTGACTTAACGAACAATAAAGTAATCCGCCAGAAGTGCCGGCTGTTTTTGATTAAAATTGCTGCTTTTGATTAAAAATTTGTTTAAAATTGATGCCTTTAGGCAGTAGCACAGTGTTTTTTTTAAGTTTTTTGAAAGGGTGTCGTGGTGGAGCTTTAGGGTGTCAACACCATTTTCCCTTCTATGTCTGATACTTTTAACTCATTTTCACAAAAATGCAAGTTCCCGTCCAAATATGCTTAATTTGAATACTCATTCACTTTTGGCAAACAAACTAAAGTTTGAACCACACTAAAGACAATTTCATAAGTAGAAAGATTCAATGGCGGCCTACATACTCATTTATTCTCTCATTTTCGTGCCCACTTTTCCTTTGGGGAGAGTCGCGAGGACAGCTGGTCTAGGAGGATTCGAAATACCTCACGATCAACAGCAAGCTCAACTAGCCAGATCTGCTGGCTCTACACCAAGATGGGAGCCAGTTTGGAGCTCCATGCCAAGATAGGACCACGCAGGGTCAGAGATGAAGTCACGCCACACGATCCTTGGACGAACTTTGGGCCGTTTTCCGATGGGTGTAGACTGTTGCCTGAAGGACTTAGTTCTGTATTCTTTCCTGGGATATTCTGGACACATGGCCGGACTAACATAGCTGGGATCTCTCGATTCGGAGAAGTGGCTTGGCATCCTGGGCTTTACCGATTTCTGACCTGTGCTCTTTGTCACGAAGTGTCACACCGAGAACTCTTCGCAAATAACTCAGCTCTACCGTTTGTTGTTTTGCCAGCATTCTTTCAGTCGTCACATAAGATTCGTGACCACAGGTGAGGACGGAACAAAGACCAGTTTAAGAACTGAAAGCTTTGCGGTCTTTGAAAGCTCCTGTTTCGTCACCACGGAGCAATAAAGCTTACGCAGAACTGCGTTTGCTTTACCAATCCGCATATCAATCCCTTTGTTCCGACTTTCGTCCCTCGTGAATACCACCCCGAGCTACTTGAACCCCTTCATCTGCTCCAGTGTATTTCCGCTCACTTGCAGAAAACACTGCCTTGGGCGTCTTAAGAGCCACACCTTAATCTTTTTAGAGCTAATTTTCTTTCCTGCTTGGTCGCACACAACAGAAAACCGATCAAATGCGTGCTGAAGACCCTGTTAAGAAGATCTACGCATGCAGTACCAATTTGTCAGCAAAAATCAAACGGTTCATGCTGCAGTTCTCAGGAGTGACAACCTTGTCGACACGTCTGCTACTGTCTATCCAATTCATATAGACCAAGGCTCTTCAAACTTTTTGGGAGAGGACCACATAAGCTGTTGCACAGCAGATAGAGGGGCAGACATCTTGCGTAAGGTTATTTTTTCGGAATATGTTACATTCTACCAAATCAACATATTTTTTGTAAATACATTAATTTTTCATTATCAGCAGATCGTGTTTTGCGGCTGGGTAAAACGGCTTCGCAGGTCGGATTTGGCCCGCGGGCCGTAGTGTGGAGAACCCTGATACAGACTAAGAGAACAGCACACACCATTGTCTGAGTCTGACACCAACGTTGAACGGTCGTGGTTTAACTCTCCCGACACGGTCACAGNCGTCTGAGCAGGAATACAGTGACTTGACGGCCAGCAAGAGGCACCCATCAACACCGTACTCCCATAACACCCTCCAAAGCTTTTCACGAAGAACCCGGCCACATAGGTCATATACTTTACCGAGGCCGACAAAATATCTGTATAAATCTTTGGCATGCTCCCAGGATTTATCAAAAATTTGCTGGAGAGCGGAAATTTGTTCTGTAGTGCTACGGCCGCGACGAAAACCGTACTGGGTATCATCCAGCTTTGGTTCAATTACTTTCGCGGCATCTTGGCATACACGCTTCTTGCGAGGCTAAGTGAAAAGATGCCGCGGCAGTTGGTTAACTCACTCCTTTCTCCCTTTTTGTGTATGGGGACGATCAATTTGGTAATCTTCCGCCACCCTTCCAAAACGCCATGCCATTTGACACACACGAGTCAGCCAAACCAAACAGACTTCCAAGTTCCCCTAATTCACCATCAAACTTTTGGAAATTAGCTTTAAACTCAGATTTAGCAGCGGCATCAGAGATCTTATGGATGCACAGTTCTACGGAAGCTTTCACCTGTGCAAAGTCAAAACATCCCGCCTCAAAAACGTTGCTCAGTTTTGTCAGGTGAAGTGTCAGTAGTGACAGAAGGAAAGCACCATGTTAAATTTTTTTGTTTTCATTAGTCGCAGTAAAACAACGCACATTGTTTAATTTTTATTTTCTGACAGCTGCTTCAGTGCGGCCCAAATAGCTAAAATCTCACTCCTAGCTCTCACTGTTGCCTCACTCGACAACCTTGATTTACATGCGCGCTGCAAGCCAGCAACTGCCGACCTTTTGTCTTCATTGTAGTCTGATGCAACGCCAGGCAAGTCGACAGAATGGCGAAACACTAAAACACTTTCATAATTGCATTAAAGTGTTTTCGCAGTTTCGCACACCATACTGTACAAATCTGCGGCAGTATCGTAAGAGGCCAAAGCGAAGCGGTGCGCATGGCAATGCACAGATGCCATACTTACAGTTTCCGATTCCAACTACTGCGCCAGAAAATTGTGTCGGCCTATAACATTGCAGCCGTCTGTTGCAATGGCCACGTGCAGGAAAACGTGCTTTTCTCAAATCGTTTGACTTCAACACAAGGCAAAACCATATCTAGGCTTTCAGATTTTACGGTGTCATTGCAAAATTTTAGGGTGTCACTTTGACACCCAAAAACGGCTTAAAAAAACACTGCAGTAGCATATACGTGGTTGACATTAGTTTCCTTTCTTTAGGTGTGATGGCATAACGCTGACGAAAGATCTAATGTACTCATTTTTGCATCCCTGCCCTGACTGAAACTTTGAGTGTGTTACAGAGATTGATGTTTCATGGGCAATGGGTCTTTTTTAATTGTGAAGTCAAAACTAATAAGTTGTGAGGTCTCATAATATATTTTTAATTCATTAACACATACATTTGGTACTCATTCTTCAAGATGTATTTCAAATGCTGTAGACTTTTTAAAATCTTTAATGAAGAGTGAAAAGAAAATGAAATGATATTAATAAGCAGACTGAATCACTTGTAAAGTCGGAGAGAAATGTTATACTTACAACAGCTTTGATAAAATATTTAAATATAGAATATTAATGAATTATTTACAAGTGTACCTAACAGAATGAAGGACATATTTACATTAATGACAATTGGTCTATCTAAGCCAGCTATGTCCAACCCAAATGGCTCACTGAGCCAAAAATCATGTCTCTATCGTAACCAGGGCCGCTGATTGAATGACATGTTAATGAGGGCCGCACATTGAATGGCTTACTTTGCTGTTAGCAAACTAAATTTAGCTTAAGCTGATGTACTGAATGCGTTCAAATCCTATCTGCAATGGTAACAGACGTGATAAAGTGGTACTGAACACCACCCGCAACAAAAATGTCAAATTCAAGATTATCAACGTAAGGACAGGTTGTCAGTATATAGGAGACTTTTACTACAGCGATAAGCTAAACTGGGCCGCACAAAACCTTCGACTGGGCCACATGCGGCCCGTGGGCCGCGGTTTGGACATAGCTGATCTAAGTTAAGCTGCTGTTTTTCAGGATGACCTTAAACAGTGAGATGTTTGAAATGGGTTTGAGGCCTTTCTTCTAGCGAGACTTTGTGAGCTTTTTTGTAGCAGTCAAGCTAGCGCCCTTGAAAACGCGTCGAGGTTGGGAATCGATCTTTCAACATTCTCTGCTGTTGTGGTGAAAGAATCATCGAACTTTGCAGTTCTTCAACTCACTGACCCAAGAATCAACGTCCCACCAGCTGTGGCTCAGTTCAGGTCTTTATCCTGGTTAGCGTTGGACTCATTCTTGATGGTGATTGCTGCAGCGATGATTGTCACGTGAAATCCATGTTCGTTCAACCATGACCGTTGTACTTATAACATGGAGCCCGGTGTCAAGCGAAATTTCCGACGTGCGAAATTTCTGAATTCACCCCATGTGTGCATACACAGAGTAATATTCTACATAGCAAATACGCTGAGAAAACTGATGATTAGGGCTTAGGGTTTGGTGTTTAAGTAAGTGGGTCGGGTTAAGGTTAGAAAAAGAAAAATAATTGAGGTCTAAGACTAAGTCCAATATTTTTCGTTGGTTATAGTTATTCCCTACTGTAGCTTGTTGTGGGTATCTGACATCTAACCAAAAAAATTTAATTAACACAACACACATCAAAAGAGTAATCGCCAAACTAACTTTATTCCTTTGCTCTGAGAACCAAAATAACTGACAAACAATACTAGGTCAGAAATTTCGCAGAGGCCAAAAATTTCGCATGACACCGGGTAAGGAACAAGGAAACACGTTACACGATGACGTGGTTGAGCTAACGCAGCGTTATGCAAGTATGCAACGCGATGCTGTAGCTAATCGTACATGCAATCAACCGATGATGCTTATCAAGCATTAGCTTACAGGTCGAGCAGAGGAGATCTCAGATGTTATCTTATGCTGGTAACCTCGTGTTTGGCTCGACGGTATGTTGCACGTTCGTCCCTGCGATTACTTGTTGACCAGTGCAGCTGCTTCTCTTCTCATGCTCTAAAAATCAACCTTACGCAGAACAAAAAGTTACGGGCAGAAAAATTAGCTTGGTTGTCAAAGAAGTTTCTGTTTTGCAGTTTGGTAAGTGTAAGCCATCACGCAACTGGCTCGTACGGGAAGGCAAAACTATTTGGATGTCGATTTTCGGTGTCAGCTTTCCTCCCATGTATAAAAGTCAACTCTTCCTTCCGTTGTGTGTAGAAGCAGTCGGAAAGCAGATGTGTGGCCAGTAGACATTCTACGTTTTAACCACACTACGAAGGTGATGGGCAGTCATGCTGGAAATGAGTAATTTTCATGAGACATGTAAAGTTTAAATTTTTATGACAGCATTGTTGCTAAACGGTAATGAAAGTTTACTCATGGTTCGGTTTCATGCGTGGCATATTTTAGTGGAAGTATGTTCCACCACAGGATGAGATTATTGTATTACAGATATTTTCACTCAGCTTCGATCGTCCAAAATAGGTGCAAGATGCATGGGATTTTCAGGAATTTTTTGGTAAAAATTTATTTCTCTTTGGTGCAATTACCGTTGTGCTTTAGTCGTAGGTGAGGACCGCCTAAATAAATTATGCATGCGGCTGCTCTTCGCGAAGAGTACCTGCTTTACTTGCAGTGCTACTCGAACCGCTTGTGATATATGCCGCCAGTGTACATCCATCTTTGTTAAAAGGTCTTGGCTTCACGGAAGTAAGTCATTACAGAATTTGAAGATACTGACGTAACAAGGACAGGTTACGATTCTTTGTCGACATTGCGATGATGATGAGGTGCTGTTCTTTGTCTTGTGTATATCTTGGTGATTTCTGTCGGTTCTGAATGTGTCGTACTTCGGGTTTATAGCATTAGGATCTTTCATTTATTTAGGTACGAGTTTGTTTCGGTTGCCGGCTTGTGCCAACGTCATTTCAAAATCAGTTCAGCGCAGCAAAAACTTTCCCAGAAATAACACTGTTTACTGAAACATAAGAAGATCGCTTTTCAAAGACAAATGAAATCCATCAGCTCCGTATTTGTCCCAGTGTTCGGCTTATGTTGACATCGCACACGAGCGGAAGTAAAAAGGATGCGATGGAACAAGCGGCAAGCGCTTGAGAGACCTGCGACACTAAGACTAAAAGACCTTATTGCAGACAGTATGTGGTATTCAGTGTTTCGTTTATCTTAAGAGTTAGGGTTAACTTTATGTTAGAGTTGCAACTCCTGAAACGTTGACGATGCCAAATTGTGGCGCAGTGACCACGAATGGAAGTTGGGAATGGAGTGAATCTATATTTACGGAACAATATAGCAACAACTGGCGCCAGACATGTGGAACTGCAGCGGTGCGTCAAGATCAGTGGCCACCATTTTGCAAGATTCCAGTCTTAACATTGACGCTCAACACAAGGCGCGAAGTTCGCTCAAATCCTTCAAACGGCCGAGACGAAAAGGGCATAAATTGTAAATCCAATTCGGCGGGTGAAGGCCAGGGTCACTCCCGTCAAGAGAAGATGATGTTGCAATTTGTGCAACACCGTAAAGACTGGGATCCAAATTGTTGCGCAGCAGTCACTACGACTCGAAGTCTGAAGAACAGACTATGTTGCTCTGATCAGAATAGCATAGCTGCCAATAAACCCTGGCGAAAGCAGTTGAGCTCTACTTTCAGTGTTGCATTGAAATTGCTATCGTTAGCTGTGGAAAGTTACACATGACTGATTTTTCCATTGCAATTTACTTTGTACAAAGCACTTTGGACGCATTTGTGAAAACGATAGATATTCCGCGCTTCCGTACAAATATTCTTTTGAAATATTGCGTATGAAACAAATCTTGTTTTCCCAATCCTCGCCATCACTGCGATCTGCTTCAGGCCTGTAGCTAGAAACTTTAAAGGGGCGAGAAGTTTCCATCGTAGAACATTTCAAACTTGTGAGGCAGGCATGGTAGTCGTACAAGGTAGAGTCACGGCGTGTCCTTCGACAAGCATATAAAAATAATGAAATTATTTAAAAAGTTTGGTAAAATCTTTTAGAACGAGTCGAAAGATACAAAGCCAAATAAAATTTTGTTAAAGCTTCATAAGTGTTTTTAGATTTACTGCTAATCTTGAAAATTAAGCAGAATAACTTAAAAATTATAGACATAAATGTGAGGATGATCTCAATTATTGTTGTTGTGGCATTTTCTCAGCGAAATAGGAAAATATTTGAAAAAGANTGACGTAATTGATCTGATTTAATGAAATACNGAAAGACAAACAAAACTAGAAAAAGTCATGGTTAAACTTCTGAAGAAAAAGGCTGACGTATGGCTCTGGTAAATCTATATTTTTGTTCATGTTACTGAATTTATATTGATAGTACAGCGATAAAACTCGCCAAAAGATTCAGAGTCCTGGCTCTAACATCATCATCACTTTGATCAAATATGAAAAACGAATTTTCAACAGAATCCTAACGCTACTCATTGTAGAATACGCAGTGTCTATAAACCCTGATCTGCACGAAAAAAATCATCAGTTTTAGAATTCCTTTTATCAAGCTATAGTGACATTGATAAAGCAGGATTTTTTAAAAAATACTCATCAATTTGATTTACATCAAGAAAATTTTCCTTAAGCACATGTTTGCTTAGTATTGGTGAAAAAAGTTCTTTGATGTCATTTAAATTATTTCCTTAAAATATAAGGAGTTTGCGTGATTTATATCAAAACGTGAATATTATCAAGTATTAAAAGCTATGCAATAGTATTGCTTTAAGGAAGTTTGTTCAAAATTTCTGTACATTGTAAGTAAATTTACTGGACCGCTGAGCTGATTGTATCCTCTTAAATGATATGTAAAAAGTGCAAAGTAAATCTGCAATTACTGTAAAACCAAAAGTTATTCAATCATATTTAGCACATAAAAATGCCGATAATTCACAAATATAAACACGATCAATTAGCTTTTGTTCACATGTACCTTAAAGAATACAGCAGTTACTGCGGTGCATTATAATATGCAGCCTGTCGCTTTTGCGTATCACTGGCTTGTATGAATTGGCGTCAAATGTTTCACAGAGTTTGTGAAGTGAGGCCTTGAACAGTGTTTTTGTTGCAGGCTTTATTTGCAGAACATCCTATAACCTTAATTTTTGTCACTTGATAATATTTATGTTTTGATCTAAAAGTTTTTTAGATCAAATATATGTGTAGACTTTACCTGCACAATAACTTTAGCGACTATGAAGTGGGCGAATGTTTCATTGCTTTAGTATTGCAGCTGCAGCACTTATGGACGAATTTCCTTAACTTACTGTTTTTGGTTGTCAATGCCATCGAAAAGAAGTTTTTCGGCACACGTCAGATGTTGAAACTTTCGCTTTTTCGCGCCCATCGTTTGCCGTAAAAGATGGATTTGTTTGCACTGGATTACATAAAAGCGCAGTTGTTTATTCACAGTTGGGGCGCAAACATCTTGGCAAACTGTGCGATTGGTACATCAACATTACTGTAGTTGAAACACTGAACTCGAAGCAGAGTTTTCTTACGTTTTCGGAATATTCGAAAATATTTTCTCTCCAGCCATTCTGTCACATTTGTGCATTTGACTGATAGCGGCCCTGCAGACAATGATGTGAAAAGACGCCTGTCTGCCACTAAATGCAGCAGAGTGATAAATTAGGAAGGCTACATTAAGTTTGAAGGATTGTTTGGCTACACTCACTCAGGGATCGGCAAACCCTGGCACGCGAGATCATTTGCTCATGGCACGCTTAGTGATTTGACACTCAAATGTAATTGTTTCGAATTGATTCCAATAGCTGCGTAGATCTGCTTCGATTCTGAAGCATGTGTTCTGCTCAGGTTATCCAAATATTGCCCTAACACTTTGGAGTTGAGCAAAAAATAAGGACAGGGATCTTTATCAAAAGTGACTGCGTTTGAGATTGCGTGCCGTTGATGTTTGTCATATTTCAGTAACTTGATATTATTAAACGTAGAATTCCATCACTGCAGTGAGCCAGTGGTAGTATTATTGCGTTGAACTTGCTTCAAGGAATTGAAGGCATGATAAACGCAATTCGTATCACCGTACTTCAGTTAACGTACTTTGAGGACACTTAATAATCCAAAGATTATCTTTGCTGATTATACTATTCCAATCATAGTACAAAATTCTACACGCAACAAGATGTTTGGCACGCGAAATCATTAATATTTTGACATAATTAGTGAACTGGTACACTCAAAATGTTTTCGAACGTTGAAAGTGTTTTCGAACCCTGGATGCAGAAAATGCAAATTGAAATTGGACTATAGGAAGCTCAAAAAAATTGAAAGGCCAACATGAATCGTTGTCCTACAATAAGAATTAGTCAACTGTTGTTCAGCAAAGCTAAAACAGGCATAAATGTGTGCATACAAATGCTTCAGGATGCATCTGTATGCAGGGCCGTCGCCAGCGGGGGGCCAGTGGTGCCCGGCCCTCCCATTTGCAATCGGTGCCCCCCATTTCAGGTTTAGCCCCCCGGTTGCTACATACATCCAATACTATATTTTAAAAATGAACC
>JGI24159J19872_10012030_pt1 | contig 11312 bp, 7 predicted proteins | sample Ectturendosymbi4_FD_19872 | JGI IMG/M metagenome (IMG submission 19872) | reverse complement strand
AAACGAAAAATCAGCAAGAAAATCAAATAAAAAAGTAGGGAGGCAAATCCGAAAAAAACAAGTTGAAAATGAGCAAATTTTCATAAAAACACGCCCAATATGCCGTAAGCAGTAAATTGAAACAGCAAAAGTGCCATAAAATACGAAAATAAGGCAGTTCCGCAAAAGAGATCTGCCAAAAACAAGCAAATTTCAATTAAAACAAGCTCAGGAACAAGCAACCCGCAAGCCTTAAAAAACGCACCTCCACAAAAAACAAGCCCGAATTCGCGGGACAACCGCAAGGTTGGCAACACTGATTGTTTGTGAAGTGAATAGTATAATGTGAGTACTATATGATATCAGGGTATTTTTTAAGGAAAATGTTAGGTACCCGGTATGGACCTGTAGGGACCCGATCCCTGGTTGATACATACGAGCGGCTGTGCAGCATCATGCAAGTCTTGTGCAGCATCATGCAACCTTCATGAACATGTGCTTCTGATTGCTGGTTATGACATGTGCGCCTGTTTGCTACTATCTCCACGTTTTCCGTTGTTTTCCAAATCGCCCTGTACATTTGATCAGTAAGCTTGTATTTCAGCGATAGATTGATGTTGCAGCAGTTTGTCCGACAGAGTACGCTGGTGGTTGACTTATAATTGTCACCTTATGTTGGTAGAACAGTCACGATAACCAACTGTTTTCCAGTTGCTAGTTGAGGTAGATTTTGAGAGTGTTTTGCTGTAACAAGTTCGGAGAGGTTTTGCTGGACTCGCTTCAACAGGTCTGAGTCGCTGTGAAACGTGCAATGTTTTCGCAGAAAAAGTACCGAAGACTAGCGCTTGTGCGGAGACAAACCCCGAGCCGGTGTATTCATGCGCGCATTGTTTGATGACTTACAAGCGAAAGTCGTCGCTCGAATATCACAACAAAAAGATCCACAAGCGTAACTTGAAGGTGTGCTCCAAATGCTGCTTGAGGTGAGTGGCAGTTTTTTTGAGAAAAAGACGCAACTCAAAAGTTTGTTGGCCGGCATTTTTTCCCTATCTTTGCCTTGTGCACCTACTTGATCCAACGCACGTTCATTTGCAACGGATGTCTTTGCAGTGAATTGGTGCTTGCTTACGTTTGCAGTCGATGTCAAATAATTTGCAGTATCAATGAACATGTTTTGGTTGACTGAAATCAGTCTCCAGATAAAATTACTGAACTAGAAAGAACGAAGCGAGTGTAATCGAGTGGTTGATAGAAGGGCATCAGCCAAGAAAAGGTTCATGTCTTCTTCGTGATCAGGCTTAACGTTGCTTAATGACTATGTAAGCGCGCAAGTCAAGTTTAGTTTGCTTTTATAACAGCCCGATGCAAATTGGCTCGATGTAGCCAGTTTGTTGAAGAAAAAACAAAAACAAAACAATTCGTAAGCATAGTTCTGTTGATGTTTCTCTGACTATCGTTTATCGCAACCAAACCATCAGCTATCGCAACAAATATCCTCTGCGTGCAGCTTCGACACAGACGAAGAACTGCAGGTCCACTTCCACTCGCACTACGGCAACACTTTCAAATGCGTCATGTGCGATTACTGCAATTCCATGTGGCACAAGGTGCAGCTGCACATGCAGGTAGCGCGTCTCCCTATCTGTCAGCTTATGTGTAGTGTTGCTTCTTTAGCTCGGGTGCTCATCGGTCCTGTCAACTTTTCGCTATTTTGCGACTCTGCTGGCGAGTTTTTTCGTTTCTGAACAGTACGTTTTACGAATTCGTCATGTCAGAACTCAAGATGCTCATCTCGGAAATGCTGATCAGGCAATAAGTACGGCAATTAAATTTCTTGCACCTCTGCGGTTGAATGGCTGAGGTGGGAACTTCGGTTCATTCGGACTTAAACTGGGCTGGTTGTGACAGTTCCAAAAGCCCACGCTGTCGAATCGTGGTAATTTGCCAAACCACAAATACCTTTGACTCTAGCTTCTATCGTTTCTTTTCGGTTGAAAAGCTGGAAATACATTTTAGATTCACAACGATTCACACAAATATTCTTGCGACATGTGTCCGATGCGCTTCGCCAGTTCATCGTCTCTTTACAGTCACAAGTAAGCAAGCTCGTTACTCGTGTTGTGCGATTGTGACGGACGCGAATCCCGCAGCCGCGCATAATCTATCTTGTGTTTCAACATGTTTTGAAAAGTTCTGCCATTGCAAGGTCTTGAAATTGATTCACTATCTCTGTAGCGACGTTGCATAGTTTTACGAAAGAAAGGACGCGAAGTTGAACCAGTTTTAAGAAAATAAGAGTATATAAAACCTTTGGCTACACATAATGAGCTAAGCAGAGTTTCATAATGTGTTGGCTGTTGTTAGAAGCAGCATGTCAGTGCTGTAAAAGCTATGTCGGGTTATCTTTGGATTTGGAAAGCGATAAAAATATGGCTTTCGTGTCGATTTAACATAAACTAAAAAAGTTCTATCTGCCGAAGCGGGTTACAGCCTGGCTAAGAAAGCAGGCAATGTGCGTAAGATCTCGTTTTGACCAACAGAGTATTTAGAGTATAGCTGAAGTCATAGCTTCGTGCAAAAAAACTGACAGAGCAGAGTTTTTTTAATGATGGGACTTTTCAAAAGCTTCAAATTTCATCGCAAAAACATAGCGACTCGCACAATCTCTGATTTTCTTATTTCCCAGGCGCTTTTTTCACCTCGGAGGAAGCAACTTGTGCGACCAGTGCGGCTTCAGCGCCCCGTCCAAGTACCTGCTCGTGCAGCACAAGATGTCGGAGCACGGCCACAACTTCGCGTGCAACGTTTGCAATTTCAAGTGCGACAACCAGGTTATTTCCTTTAATTCCTGCAAAAAACAACGGCGTAATTTTAGTCACTTTCACTTCATCATCAAGACGTTTCTGTTACATTATTAGCGGGCCTCCTCAATTCATATTTGTTACGCAGCGTGAAAATATTTACGCGGCTTCATTCGTCTGCTCCGATTGTCTCACTCCATTCCTACACCCAACTTATGATTGAACTCTCAGCAGGTGAACTGAACTTCGCGTTCAGCAACTTCCATGTGCCAAAAAAACTCGAAACTGGCATTGTGGCAGCTGGTTCGTCGTCTTGCCTCCCGCTTACAGCCGCTACCGGCACCATCTTGGCGGAGATCTATGGCACCTTTTATATGCTTGCTCTGATTGCGCCTTTTAACTTCTTGTTGCCTGGCATTGTGATCAGAATCGTGTGACGTCGTCGCGGTGTGATTTGTGTTCCAAACCACTTGGGCCTTTCCCCGTAGCTCACCATCTTTTCAGCTCGACTTGGATGATCACACGGAAAAAAGGCATCTTCGTCGCTTGTCGTGCAAATACTGCCCCCCCGAATCGGAGGAAGGCAAATTCGCAACGAAAGAACTGCTCTTCGCGCACATGAAAGCCGTTCATCCGAACGACAAGTGCTTCGTGTGCGACCAATGCAACTACGTCGCCAAGTACGACGTTACGTATTTATTATTTTGCTGGTTGCGTTTTAGGTTTGAAAGAAATTCCACTGCGTATTCAACCTCGCAAACTGTTTCTTGACGTTGTCGTTGTATTTTGTGGCTCACTGCGGCGTAAAAAACAAATTAATAAAGTAAAATGTTGCTGTGTTGCGTACATATACCTAATAGTTTGGCTTGCGGCGTTACTTCTGCAAAGCATTACCAGTATCGCTTATTCGCTCAGAACCAAATTTACATTGATTCAGTTTCAGCTGAGGACATCGAATATATTTTTCTAGTTAAGCCACGCGACACTCAACTTCAGTGAGTGTGTTTCTTTTAAAAGCGTCTCTGAACATTTCATACGTATGGCCAGGGCGCAACCAGCTGAAAATTTCGGGAGGCTAAATTATTGCAACTTGTGCTTAACAACCAAAAACTTACTTGGGCAATGCTTTTGAAAATTGCGGGGTTGGGGAATTCCCGGTTGCTCCCCTGTTTGAATCTATGGTAACAGAAACGTGTAGAATAAACTGAGACTATTCTTCTGATGCAAGCTCAAGCTTCTTTTTATTGAATTGTACTATGTCGGAAAATTGTCTGGAATATACTCCACGTAAACTTAGCTTTGAGACTCTCAAAAGTCAATTGGGAAGAAATGCTCCAACAACCACTGCGCTGCTGTGCGAAATTTGCATGCGGATCCTTGTCATTTGGCATTGCCTATCCGTGCAAGTTACGTGCCAGCGGCTGGCCTGTATTAAAGTCTTTTTGTGTGTCGCCCCAACACACCAAGTCCTGAGTTTGATGGTGAACCTGAGTCTTGCTTCCCAGGTTGCGCCACCACTTGCGCAAGCATTCGAACATGCACACTGGCGTGCGTCCATACAAGTGCACGCGCGAGGGCTGCGACTTCAGCACCAAGGACCATCGGAATTTGAAACAGGTACCAGCTTTAATCACTCGTGCTTTAAAATTAGTCTCACATATCCCACGGGTTACATTATTTTGTGTCAAATGACGATTTTCCTGTCCAATAAATACCCACTAAAGTCGACCATTTCGTGTTTGGCCAGCTTTTAAAAAAACGTTAATATTGTGCTTCTTCGTGCTTTTGAATTGAATGTGCCAGACGCCGTGATGATTTTGAAACCAGATGTGGAAAGCGACATGTGTTTACAACTTTTTGTTTGATGTACTTCTTGAAAGTTATCAAGTGCATCTTTAATTTCAAATGTCCTATTCCTATATACGTACATTTCACCACAAATTTGCTTTGAACTCGTATTTTCTGACCAACCGCGAAGGAAGGCAAGGTCTTCAGGGTCGCGGTAGCTCTGTGTGGTAAAGTGTTTTGCAAAGTTTGGTTGCAAAGTTTATGAATCGCTTCGCCGATCTCACGTGACCTTCCCTGCCGTTTCGTAAGCACAAGCATTCCGTTTGGCCCTGGCATAAGGCACACATTGGTCTTTGTACTGACGCTAACATCCTTCAAACAAATGAAGATAAAGGAACTTGTCTGTGTTTGCAGCATCTCGTAACGAAGCACTGTAAGCCGGGAGAATTGGTGTGCAGGCAATGCCGCTTTGTAACAACGAGCCAGAACGAATGGGATGTTCACCGAGCGATGCACCACATGAAGGTTAGATCCGTTTCTCTCAGTAAGCTCTTTAAACTGTGGCGACGAACGGTTATGTCTGGCTCCCGAAGAATCGGGTCGGCGGTACAAGCGTTTTATGATATTCTCGTGTGACTTTTTGAGGGTCTGGGAATGTTGACCATGGCCTTGTGTTCATAATAAAATTTTATTGCCATTTTCCTGATTTTCGCTTCTTCACTCCGTTTAACGTAACCTCACAATCACAAAACCTGACCTATTATGTCTTTTACCATCATTGACTATTCCAGCGCAAAACTGAAATCCTGCTCCAAGGGTTTCGCTTCCACTTGTTGCACAAATCCTGCGACCAACCAGAGTCTTTCGTCTGATCGGATGCGATTTGATGGTGCTTTTTTAGGCTGACACAGAACAAAGATAAAAACAGTGACAGCAAAGCGTACGTTGCGTTTCGCTCGCTCAGATCTACCGCTGCGCCCAGTGCGACTTCACGTCGTCCTTTAGCGCCTCCGTGCGACGACACCGACTCGCGAAGCACATCTCGAACGACAAGATGAGGTTCCGCTGCCGAGATTGCTCGTACGTCACCAATTTTCGCGAGGCGCTGGTGAAGCACTGTTTGACTCACGCGATCAAGGAAACACATTTCAAATGCATTGTAAGTCGGTTTGTTTCGTACAGTGCTCGTCTCGATGGTTGCCAACCCGGTGCGTGTTGACGCTGGCCTGATCTTTCTGATATACTGACTTTGCTTTCGTTGAAATACGCGCTGGCGCTTTATTGGCGTTTCGTGATCGAAGATATTATAGAAGATTTGTAGTACTGCTAATCTCAATGCTGAGCTGCGCCTGTGATTGAATGATTGCTCTCACTGTTTGTGTTGCAGTTGCTTCCGATCATCATAAGCACGTGCATGGGCGTCGGAAGGATTTTTTCCTGGGGGGCACTAAAGGAGTTTTCCAAATTTTTTCCAGGGGGGGGCAAAAGTGGTGAAATTTGTTTTTTCCCACTCAAAACTAAGAAAACAACCTTGTTTTGCTAAAAATGTCAAAGTCCAGGGGTGGCGCGGCCCCCCTTCCGACGCCCGTGAGCACGTGTTTGTACCAAAACCGTCGTCAGGAAGTCGTCCATAGGGGGGCTTTACGTATGTACAGGCGGACGGCTTGGCATTAAAATTTGACAAAAATTCCACTGATTTATAATGTTTCATATTTCAACTTGGGGGAGCTAAGCCCCTCGTGGCGGCGGGACTAGTTTGTACTATTCCAAGCAACTGTAATCGTAAGCCGAAACCTTGAGAATCGTTTCAGTGTCATTGTGCATCAGTATAGTGTTTCTCAAACTTTTTTATTCCATCGCCCCCTTTTCACTCTCGACACGTCGTTTTCGCCCCCCAATCACGATAAAGCGAGCACAGGGTAGTAAATTCAAATAATTTTATTTAAAGAAAGTATTAAATAGCTGAACGAAACCATTTGAAAGCTGAACTTGAACTAAGCAATTATATTACGACGCTAATATTACGTTCAGAATTCTTGTGAAATTAATCCAGAGCTGCGGAGCCGGAGCTCATATTAAAATTCAGGAGCCGGATCAGGAATTAGTTGAAAATTGACGACCGCAGCCGGAGTTATAGTAGTGTTGCGATCTAAGAACAGAGATATAATGAGTAGGTATATAATAAAATATCCATAGCTTTTGTAGCTGTGTAGTCATGCTGTTAGCAGGGAGTATGTTTAAAGTTATGATACCATTGCAGATTTAAGCATGAAATGCACGGCATGTCATTGTAAAGTAGGAATTTTTATAAGAAACCACAAGGCTTGCTATCAAGTTTTGCTAGATTCAGGTTTTTTTAAGGAAAATGTTAGGTACCCGGTGTGGACCTGTAGGGACCCGATTTTCAATGATTCTATGGACCCGATGTTAATTTTCTGTGATTCTAGGGAGCCGATTTGGGTCCCTAAAACACCTTAAAAAACTACTAGATTACTGACGAACTTCACTAGGAAACGTTACATTTACAAGCCGTAGCATAACATGAAAGTTATAAATAATTGGTAGCGAACTGGCACTGCTTTGCATAGCAGTACATTATCAGGAGGGTGTAAAAATCAATGAAAACAAACGTGGACTTTTCTTGAAGTTTTCATCTTTGGAAAAAAATCTGTTTTCAGCACGGTAAACATCAGTCTTATTTTCTCCTATGATCTTAGCGTGTTAAACTGTACTTTACTTTGCGATTCATCACTGCTTATTATGAGTGCAAAAGATAAGAAATCAGAAGTGTTCAGCAAAAACCAAATGTGAATTTTTTGCTAGAAGTCATACTATTTCTTTGAACAAAAGGCTTTTAAACACATCTTCGCGTGTGGGTTAATGCTAATGTGTGCGTATTTGAAAGAACACATGAGAGTCGACTCTTCTGTGTTTTGCGCTCTTTGTATGGTTTGCATGGGGAGCGCTGCTAGCTGGAATTGTCAAGACTGCAACAGGCAAAGCATACGAGTGCATAACACTTGGTCAATTGGGACTGGTCTGCGTTTAAATGCTCGGACACAAATGCAGTTTTCCAAACAGCCATTTTCTTGATTCTGTTGTAAGAAATAACAAAAGGTACTCAGGCATTGAATGCAAAACCAGAGACTGCATTTCCAGAAATTGTTTATATTACGGTTAGCTTGAGTTGTGTTTCTGCTAGGAACTGTCCTCTGAATCGTCTGAACCTGTGATTGGTATTTTTTCACTGATTTCCTCATGGTAGCAGCGCTGCTTGTAAAAAACTATTAGATTAAATTACTCAAAAAGGTTTGGTATATTCTCCTGATTTTGTGTACTTGATTTAATTCATTTTCCATTCAACTTGAGGCACACTGAGACAATTGAAATATTAATGTGTGAAAACGAACAGAAGCCAGAGCTGGAGTCTGAGCCATGAAAAAAGAGAGCTCCGGAGCTGAAGCCACACTCATGAAAACCAAGAGCTCCGGAGCTGGAGCCATGTTCATGAAAAGAAGAGCGCCGGAGCTGTGACATTTTTACGACAGCTCCGCAACCCTGAAATAATCCAAACTGTAGCCGGGCACATACACGATCCAGAGTAAAAATTCAAAAGATAAGTTGCTTTAGCAACAACCTCCAACGATTATCATAGTAAATTAAAATTTGCAAGGAACTAACAAGTCATAATAGTACGATGCTGAAGTTAACTCTGTGATCGATTAGTGATTAAGCATTTTCACCCCCTTGGTGATTTTTCTCCCCCCTATCACTCCCTTTGATTTTTTCGCCCCCTTGCTCATCAAAATCGCCCCCAAGGGGGCGATTCCGCCCACTTTGAGAAACACTGCATCAGTATCTGTGCTTCAAGCCAATAACAGGTCGTATCATTGTCGAGACCTTCGCATCGCAGATTTGTTCACTGGATTTGCCCGAGCGGCTCGCGATGCACGAGCATTTGCAGCTTGAGCACCCCCAGGAAAACGTCCACCTCTGTCCCTCCTGCCCTTACATGACGAAGCGCGCGCCTACGATGAGGATTCATCTCGCTACTCACTCGTGAGTGTTGCGTGGATATGGGCAGTGTCTTCGCATGTACCGAGAGGAGTGATTTAGAAAGACGGCTACATGGTCTGGAGCATGTCAAATATTAAATTCAAAGTAGAGAAATGAGAAAACACTGCAGTTCAATGTAAATAAACTTTTGAAAAATGTAGAGAAATTTGAAAGAACTTGGTTTAAGGAAGTTAAAAAAGTAAGAGGCAGTCAAAGGAGTTCCTATCGGATATCGTTGTAAGATATAACAACGCAAATTGCTTATACGGCTAGCCTCTTATTTAATGACAATGCCATTGCTATGTGTCACCGTCACATCTTTTATACGGTACGTTTCCACTCTGGGTTGCCATTAATGTCCTTACTGCGTTAAAATTCCGCTTCCCACTTTTACGTGGACTATAAAACTGGAACTGAATTTACTTGCACCAGATGGCCTCAGCGATTCAGGAAGGTTAGAAGAGCGAGTGCATCTGTTTTTTTTTGTATTTTTTAATAAAAGAGAATCACTAAACCGTGAGCAATGTTTTCAAACGACAGAGACAAAGTGTGAAATGCCAGTAACTGTGTCATTCGCTCATTCGTTTGCTCTCCAGCTGTTCAGTATTTTCTTGCTACGCTTGACCGATCATGATTAAACTAATCTATTCCGTATTTGCGGAATGGCAAACGTCATTCCATGAGTCTCCAGGATGTACAAGTGTTGTTCATTTGGCTGCTCTCTCCTCTTAAGCAAGCCAGCTTGTCAAAAAGTTATTTGCTGATCTCGGCAGGTCAGTCAAGCCCTTCTCCTGCTCGCATTGCGATTACAAAGGCCGGACCATGATTCTGCTCAAAAGCCACGTTGCTCACAAGCATCCGGAGGCGGTCAATTCTTTGCCACGGGCTCCGCCGAAACGATGCAGTCGAAGTAAAAGTAGGATCCTTACTTTCCATACTATCCTCAAATTTTATGTCATTTACCTGTGTCGCATGAGGTCGTATGTTTCCTCTCAATGGTGTAGTTAAAGCCGCACATTTGCCTGATGCTTTAATTTTCTCCATGAAACTTGCTTGTGGATTTTGAATTATGCTTTGCCTTGTTTCGTCACCTGTTGCTGAACAGTTTCTTGACTCAGGTTTGATTCGTTACCAATAACACTGTTAAATCTTAGATGGCAAATCAATAAAGCTGTGCGTCGCGTTATTTTGTTGTTTTTAACCGAGATCCCAGTATCTCTTACCGTCAGCTATGTCAGGACTGGTTAACTTCGTGTGAGATCATATAATCCTGAAGAGTTTTATTCGTGCGCAAAGAAACGATTATGAGGATGAAAACTTTGTCCGTGTAAACAACACTTACATATGCACTGTTGTACATTAAAAATCTAGTAATTTCTTGCTAGAACTTTTCAGTGTTGTTGGAGTTGGTGGCTTTAAAGAAAACCCTGAGATCCACTTTACGTTTTGTCTTGCGAGCAGGTTCTGCCTGGCGATCGATGCAGCGTTGGTTGAATGATTCCCGATTGCGGCCAGCAATGTTGGCAGGCCACGTTTCTCCTTCTGGCCGGTTGCCTTTGCTCGTTGCCACGTGGTAACGCTTCCTCTGTTTATTTCCCAGTCAACGGCATGCCCAGTCTTCCCAGCAGCGGAAAACCGGTCACGCTGACGATCACCACGCCGAAGCGTAGACTTCTCGCGAGTGCAGCGCAGTGTGACAGTGACGCAGCCCGTCGGCCTGTTATGAACTCACCCCTCCCAGAAGGCTCGATGCGTGCGAACGACCCGTCAAACGAGTTGAGCGGAAGTGACGTTGCCGCTTCCACTATGACAACCCCTATCGTTGTTGCTGCGTCTGATGCGATAAAAGCTCAACTCTCGTCGGTACAGATTGAAATTGTCGATTTTTACCTTTTTATCGTAACGCTATTGTCTTTTTTCTTCTTGCAAAGTGCCGTGCAGTTGTTCTGCAGCGTTCCTATCCGCACTTGCTGAATGCTTTGTCTTTTCCCCTTTGCAGGTCAACACGCCCGAACCTCAAGACAGCGAAGCGGCCGCTGTGCTCCTGTCCCCCACTGCGGCGTATGCGCAAATACCGGAATACGGCGACGGTGGGCGTTGTATTGAAAGGAACAATTCACGCGCAGAGTCTAACTCGATTTGTTTCTTCGGTCGACTCGTTTTCAAAACTCGTAAACAGGAAACGCTGCTTATTAAGATCCAACGTAATTTTCGGGATGAGCTTCACAGTCTACACGTATCCTCGCGAGCCTAATAAACTCAGTGACTCGGACAATGCTCCATCTCAACTCTACAATGTTATGTTGTTCAGGTGGATCGGTGTACCTCCCTGCGCGTGTGTGTCCAGCTTGTGTCACTGCGGAGAGCCAATCGCAACAAGTGAGTCGTGGGTGAAGGTTTTGAGCGTTCGAGCTCGGAATGATCGGTTTGTCGTTTGACTTGTTTTGATCACCAGCTCAAAAAGTTGCGGATCGCAAGACTTGGTCTTGATACGATTCTCCTTACTCGTCGACCAGCCTTGTGTGCATGTTACGGTGCGTGTAGCAATTACTAATCGTATAATGAGCACGCATGCCGAAGCGCTTCGAACTGCAGCGTGTTCGCCTGGGTATAAACTACGTGCAAAAAGTGTTGACACTAAGCCAGTTTTTTAAGGCGTTTTAGGGACCCGATTCGGGTCCCTAGAAT